>Ga0209702_10001926_pt1 | contig 37854 bp, 29 predicted proteins | sample FRY01_FD_187210 | JGI IMG/M metagenome (GOLD analysis project Ga0209702, IMG submission 187210) | Freshwater microbial communities from Lake Fryxell liftoff mats and glacier meltwater in Antarctica - FRY-01 (SPAdes) (version 2) | ecosystem: Environmental > Aquatic > Freshwater > Ice > Glacier...
GAGAGCCACTGCACTTCTTCCTCATCCACTTCACGTCCCTGAATCACGATTGGCCATTGCATGCTCCCTCTTTGCCATCAAGAAAAGTTGTAGTCCAGCCCTTTTTGCAACTTTCGGAGATGCGCCCGTCCGGAATCTGAAACCAACTTTTTATTATGAGCTGAACGAGACAACCACCGAAGGTGGCGTCATCGACACCATGGGCAACGCAACGGCCCCGGGCACCTACAACGGCGACTACGAAAACGGCCCGCCGGCGGTCGGCGGCGAAGGCCCCCTCGAAGTCTTTGGCGGGCTGCCGGTGCCGGGCGTGGGCGGAACTGATAACTTCGCCCACTACAGCAACAACGCCGGTCACATCATCCTCGGCGATGGTGCCCAATATGGGGCCAACGCCATGACCGTGGCCTTTTTCATGAAGGCGGGCCCGTCCCAGGGAGGAGACCGCCTCTTCACGAACAACCTCACCGATCCAACCAAAAGCTTCCAGATCGACTGCGGCAACAACGGGATGGTCCTCGCCGTGGATCCCAACGCCACGGGCGTCGATTCCGAACGCACCCTCTACCTTGAGGACAACAGCGCCCATGACCGGCGGCTGATCGACTCGAATGCCGGATGGTTCCACGTCGTGGCCTCCACCGAGGGCGCCACCGGTCCGGAACGTGCCGCCAATTTTAAACTCTGGATCAACGGCGTCAACCGCACCGAAAACCTACAGCCGGACGCGACGGGTTGGGGAGTCGAAACCGGCATGGCCAAAATCGGCGGCCGCGGCGAGAACCCCAGCGCTCCCCAGACCCATTCGGGCGCGCAGGACGAGATGTCGATCTGGCTCAACCGGGTCCTGACCAACGAGGAAATCGAGTCCCTCTGGCGCGCCGCCCGGCGGACGCCGATCCTGTCCGACAACTTTAACGCCCCGGATTCGGCCGACTTCGATGCCTCCAACCAAGCCGGACGCCGCGGCGGACTGCTCGCCAATGACGTGCAGCTGCGCTCGTCAATGATCCAGCACGGAATCGCCGACAACCAGCTCAACATGCTGGTAGCCGGCGAAGGGCGCATTCGCTTCCACGACGCGGCCAACTTGGCCAACTGGTGGAACTGGGCCGCCGGAGCCGGCGGAGCCGCCTTCATCGCCGAAGGGGGCATGCGCGTCGAGTTCGACTGGACGCCCGTCGACAATACCTCGGATAACTGGATCGCCTTCGACATCGGATTCCCCAACAGCGGAGCGGAACCCGCCGTTCGCGTCAACGATCCCGGCACCGACTTCGGCATTCTCTTCCGCAACAACGGCGGAACCCAGCACTTTGACAACGGGGCCGCCACGGATGGCACGCCGTTCAATATCCCGACCGTCGCGACGCGTCACGTCACGCTGGATTATGCGTTCGGCTCGTTCGCCGACGGTGCCCCGGTCTCGGTGACCGTGGCCGTGGACGGCCTGCCCGTCGTGACCAACAAGGTCTTTCAGTGGGCCGGCAACGGCGGTGCCCTGGCCATGGAACTCGGCAACCTCGCCGCAGGCACCCGGATCGACAATCTCTCCATCTCCACCCTCGGCGTCTTCGAGCCGGATTTGGATGTGGACGGGCTTCCCGACTCCTGGGAAATGGCCAAAGCCGGCAACCTGACCGACCTCACCGGAACCCTCAACGGCCCCGGGCCCGGCGCGGGCACGGGCAACTTCGACGGGGACACCCTCACCGACAAGCAGGAATACGACAACAGTGTCAACTATCCCGACCTGAACCCGAAAGCGGCGGACAGCGATGGCGATGGACTGGAAGACGGCTCCGAACTCGCCGGCAGCCCCCCTCGCCCACCAACCAATCCAACCAACGCCGACACCGATGGCGATGGTTTGGCCGACGGCATCGAAAGCAACAGCGGGAACTTCGTGAACGCAGGCAACCCCGGCACCAACCCCGCGTCCTCCGATTCCGATGGCGACCACTATCCAGATGCCTACGAAATCCAACTGGGCGCCAATCCCAACCTCGCCAGTTCGTTGCCAACCGTTCTGCCCGCAGGCATGGCCTTGGGCATCGTCACCGACGAGGCCAGCACCGGCATCAGCGCCACGGAAACCTTCACCCACAAAATTAGCGGTGGCGAAGCCGTGACCGTGAATGGCGTCGATCTGGACGCCCTGACCCCCGACGAGACCCCGGCCAATTTCGACTGGGATCCGGCCGATGGTGGTAAAAACCTCATCGCCCCAACCAACAACGGGACGTGGAACCCCGCTCTCGGCAACGTTGTCGGCGACGGTAACCTGAACCTCTTCGGCACCTTCACCTATTCCGGTGCCGGGCCGACTCCAGGCAAATCCCAGCGCTTCACCCTCTCGGGTCTGCAAGCCGGCCAGAACTACGAGTTCCGGCTGTTCATCCGCAAGTGGGACAATGGCACCGTGCGGCCATCCGCGCTGAAGTTCACCAACGGTGCCTCGGTGGCCGACTTCCTGATCCTCGAGGACCGACCAGGAACGGTGACGGGAAATGGCAATGACGACACCGCCTATTACATCTCCTACACCTACCTCGCCCAGGGGACGGAGTTGATCGTGGACGCGACCGTGCCGAACGTGCCCTCGGCCAACGGCAGTTTCCACATGTACGGCCTGACCAACCGCCAGGCTGCCCCCTCGGTGGAACCACCGGTGCTCCTGAGCATCGTGCGGGCTCCCACCGGCGCTTCGGTCACGCTGACCATCGCCTCCCGGCCCGGCCGGACCTACGCCGTGGATTATTCCACCGCCCTCACCCCCGTCGGCCAGCCCGGCGGATGGATCGAATTGACCGACACCGTGGCCTCCCAAGGCGCTCAGACGGTTTACATCGACACGCAGTTCTCGAATCTCATCAATGTGTTCTATCGCGTCCGCGACGTCACGCCCTAGAGCGTGACGGCGGCCGCGAGGTGCCCGGTTTCCGGGCACCGGTCACCCCCGGCTGCCGAAAGCCTATAAATTGAAAACCCGGGGCCCGCGCCCCGGGTTTTTTTTGCCCAAGCACCGGCCCTCGTCGCACCGGCTGTGCGCTCCCTCCGAAAGGACGATGGGCCCTGGCCCCGGCTTCCTGCGGCTGAACTGAGCAGGGGCGTTCCCGGCATCCTTTTTCAGCGCACATTTGCGATTCGCGCGCTTTGCGGAACAGTCGGGACATGCGATTCGCCACCATCCTGCTTTCGTTCGCGTTGTGCGCCTTCAGCCTGCAGACCGCGGCGGCCGAGTTGCGGCTCTCGCCGGCCCAGGCTCAAAAGATTGGCCAGCGGCTGTGGAAAAACGAATGCGCCGGCACCGTCGAAGGCCTGACTTCGTGGAACAAGGGCGAGGATTTTCCCAGCCTCGGCATCGGCCACTTCATCTGGTATCCGAAAGGGGTGCGGCAAACCTTCCAGGAGAGTTTTCCGGCAATGATCCGGCACCTCGAGTCGCGGGGCGCGAAAGCGCCGGCCTGGGTGAAGGCCGCACCACACTGCCCATGGAACAGTCGGGAACGCTTTTTGGCGGAAACAGCCGGTCCGCGGCTCGGCGGCCTGCGGGAGTACTTGGCGCGTACCGTCGGACTGCAGGCGGAATTCGCCGCGCTGCGGGCGCGCGAGGCGCTGCCAAAACTGCTGGCTGCCGCCCCGCCGGCCCGGCGAACCGGCCTGCAACGGCAGTACGACGCCGTGGCGACCACCCCGCAGGGAGTATACGCGCTGGTCGATTACGTGAATTTCAAAGGCGAGGGTCTGAATCCCGCCGAACGCTACCAGGGCCACGGCTGGGGCCTGCTCCAGGTGCTCGAGGAAATGAAACCCACTCCTTCCGGCCCGGCCGCCGCCGCCGAATTCTCCGCCGCCGCCAAACGCGTCCTCGGCCGCCGCATCGCCCAGGCCCCGCGCCCGGAAGGCCAATGGCGCGCCGGGTGGTTCTCGCGCTGCGACAGCTACGCCCGCACATTCTGAAAAAAGACGGCCCGCCGTTCGCGTTTTTCCCCGCTCCCCACTGAATAAATCCACCCGTGCCTCCGTCGCACCCCCTGACGCCGCCGTCCGCGGCCTCCCCCGATGACCCAGCCGACCCCATCCTCGTGGCCCGGAGCCAGCGCGGCGACCTCGCCGCGTTCGACATGCTGGTCACCCGGCATCGCTCGCGAATTTATGGCCAGATCGTCAACATGGTCCGCAATGAGGCGGATGCCTGGGACCTGGCCCAGGACACCTTCCTCAAAGCTTGGAAGGCGCTCTCCAAGTTCGAAGGTCAGTCCGCCTTCTCCACCTGGATCTACCGCATCGCCCACAACACCACGCTCGACTGGCTCCGCGCCCGAAAAATCGAAGGCAGCTCGGAATTCAACGAGGCGGTCGAAAGCCATATCGCTGCCGGATCGACCACCACGCCGCACGGCGAAGGCCGTCCGGATGAACGCCTCGCCCAAGGCGAACTGGGCCGCCGCATCCACGACGCCCTGGGCGAGCTGTCGCCCGAACACCGGACCATCATCCTCCTCCGCGAGATCGAAGGCCAGAGCTACGAGGAAATCGCCGCGATGGTCGGCTGCTCTCTCGGCACCGTCATGTCCCGGCTCTTCTACGCGCGAAAAAAACTCCAAGCCCTCCTGGCCGATGTCCACCACTCATCCGACTGGCTCTGACCCGGCCGCTTCACCCCTCTCCCGGTCCTACTCCGGCCAGCCCCAACCCCGGCCTCGCCAGCCGGACCAACCCGCCCCGCCACCTCCCCGCACCATTCCCGCACCATGAAAGACCATCATCTCAGCGACCGCGACGAACAGCTCACCCGCTGGCTGGACGAAGTGCCTGGAGCCCTGCCGCCCGACGACCTTGATCCGACAGAGGCCACCCGCGAGAAAGCCGCAACCGCAGCCGTCGCCGCCCTCCTGCGCCGTCACGTGCCCGCCTCCGCCGAGCCTCCCTACCCGGACTTTTTCAACTCGCAGGTCCTGAAGAAAATCCGCGATGACCAGCCCGGCGACATCGACGTCCGGGCCCACCCTGCGGGCGCGTCGTGGTTCCCGCTCCGAGTCTGGCTGCGCAGCCCCTGGCTCGCCGGTGCCACCACCGCCACCGCCGTCATCACGGCCGTGCTGATGCTCCAACCGCGCGACACCGGAACCATGGCCTCCGGCACCCGGGTGCTGAGCGTCTTCTCACCCGAGCCCAACGCCATCGCCCACGCCATCCGCACCCGCGACGGCAGCGCCGTCATCATCACCGTGGATGGCCTCGAGGACTATCCGGACCATCGAACCGTCGCCGGCCGGTTCACCGACGATTCCAAGACGCTCGTGGCTGCCGTCATCCGATGAACCTTTTCCGCCGCCATCTGAGTGCCGCCGCCACCGCCATGCTCGCCGCCTTCCTGGTCGGAAGCACCGCCACGCTCCGCGCCGCCGCCCCCCCGCCGACCCTGACCGCCCTGCTCTTCTACGCGACGGACGGCGATGGAGCCGATGCCCCAGAACGCATCGCCGACAGCGCCGGCGAAGCCAAACGCCACGACGCAGTGCTGCGCCAAGCCGCCAAGGTAAAAAACTTCCACCTGATCGGCAAACACAGCGCCGCGGCCCAGGCGCGCTTCAGCATTTGGCTCAAACCCAGCCCCCAGTTTCCCCTCCAACTCGAACACACCGGGACCACCGAGGACGGCGGCTTGTCGCTCTACTGGATTCTCTGGCAAAAGGAACCGCTGCCGATCAAAGACCGCGAACTGGTCAAATCCACCACCGTCCTCACCACCAAAACCCCGCTCGTCATCGTCGGCCCGAAGTGGCGCAGCGGCCGCCTCATCTTTGTGGTCCGCAAAGATTCGTAGCTCGACATTCCGATGTCGAGTTCGCGGGGCAAACCCATTCACCACGCACCCACCCGCAGTCACTCATCGCGCTCCGCACAGGTCGCCCGCCGGAGCCCGTCGCGGATGCGGAGGGCCTCGACTCGACTTCAGAAAGTCGAGCTACTTTTCGAGCTTATTTTTTCGGGCGGATAACGATTTCGACGCGGCGGTTTTTTTGCTGAGCGTTGACGTCACCGCCGGGTATGAGCAGGCGGGCTTTGCCCCAGCCGCGGGTCGTGAGCCGGGCGGCGTCGAGCCGCAGCGACTCGACGAGCCAGTTTTTGACCGCCCGGGCGCGGGCTTCGCTGAGGGTCTGGTTGTACGCTTCCCCGCCAAAGGTGTCGGAATGGCCTTCGATGCTGATTTCCGCCGCGGGATTTTTCTGGATGATAAACCCCAGCTTCATGAGGCTGAGGCGGGCGGAGTCCTTCAGTTCGGAGGAATTATACTCGAAAAGCAGGTCGGTTGGCATCCTGGCGGTGCGGTCTTCGGTCATCGGACCGCTGTAGGTGAGCAGGTCGTCGAGAGAGGCAAAACCCTCCTCGTCGCCGGCACCCTGGCGGCCTTTGGTGGTCGCGGCGGTGATCGACCGCCCCAGGACATCGCCGTCTACGAGCAGGTCGTCCGCCACCAAGACCACCTGGTCTTTGGAGATCTGGGGATCCACGGCCAGGGAACTGGTGGCGGCCTGGATTTGCGTGCTGAGGGCGTCGCTGGCGGCGGCGACCGGCACGGCGGCGAGGGAACTGGCGAGGGTGGCGGTCAGGCTGCCCGCGGCCGGAGTGCGGCTGGCCACGATGTTGGTGGGCATTTCCACTTCGGTGGTCATGCGCAATTCATCGAATTTTAGTTCTTTGAACTGGGTGAGGTCGACCGGTTCGGTGGTCGGCGGCGGGATCTCTCGTTCGATGGGGGCCGGCTCGGGGAGCGGGGCTTCGGGAGCCACGGCGGCTTCCTCGTTGATCCGGGCGCGGCGGAGGTCCACCGGGATGCGTTCCTCCACTTCGACGGCGGTGGCGGGTCCGAAATAATCGGGCAGGCCAAGGGTGCTGGCGAATTTCCAGAGGACCAGATGGAGGGTGATCGACGTGAGCGTGGCAGCCACAACCCAGCGGCCCAGATTCCCCTGGCCGCGTCCGCTGCGAAATGAGGAGGCTTCCGGATGGGCCGGCCAGGAGGGGGTGCGGGGTGTGGCCATCGCAGCGGGCAAAACGTGCTCGGCTAGCCGCGCGGTGGTGGCACCACTTCGGATTCGATGTCCACCACCGGCGGTCCGTCGGGTTTGGCGGCGTCGCGGTTGGCGGTTCCACGCTGGCCGGCTTGGAACATGCGGGTCAAGTCGAAGCCGAAGTATTTCAGACAGTTGATGAGGATGAGGGCGGCGGCGGCCTCATCGAGGTTGCCGATGAATGGAATATTGTCATCCAGCGTGCCGAGCAGCGGTGGGTTGAGCAGCCAGATGAGTGAAACGACACCCAAAAGCAGGACAACGACATTTTTGGGCATGGAAGCGGGTTGGTTCATGAGTGCGGTCTCCCTTACGGGTGAAGTATCCCCAGCTTTTCGTCTGCGTCGCGCAAATTTCCTCGCCGCGTCCTCCAGAATCTGTGGTTAAATGAATCCATGAAAAGGCTCCTGCCCATCCTCCCGGCCATGGTGTGCGTGCTGGCACTTTCCCCCGCGCCAGCGGCTGCGCAGAGTCCAACTCCCCCGACCCCTCCTCCGGCCGGGGCTCCTTCCGAAGAACCTAAAAAGCCGACCGTGCCCGCCGTTCCGGAGGCCAAACCGGCCCCGAAAAAGTCCAAAAAGGAGCGGAACCGGGAAAAAAAGGAACTCGAGAAGCGGGCCAAGGAGAGCAAGGCATCCCTCGGATTCGATCCCAAATCATTCCTGATCAAGCTCGTCTTCAACGCCGACGAGGATGGCGACGGCATCCTGAGCACGGAGGAATTCCGGGAAGTCCCGCTGCTCAAAGAACTCAAAAAGGAGCGGGTGGATTCGCTGTTTTCGGAAATCGACGCCAACCGCGACGCCGGACTCGACGCCAATGAAGTCGGCAAGGGCTTTGGCAAGATCACCAGCCTTGCCCAGGAGGGCCGCGACGCCCTTGATGACGAGGACGTCGCGAAGCAGACGAAGAAGGCCAAGCGCCTGCTGAAAGAGTAACGCGGACCTACACAAATTTGTAGACGCCCGGCACCGGCGTGGACGTCGGAGTAAAGGCTGCGTCCCACGTCAGGGTTTCCTCCGGGGCCAGATCTTCCTTGGAATTCAGGATTTGTTCCCAGGTGATTTTCTGGCCGGTGTACGCAGCGACCCGGGCCATGACGCCGAGCAGGGTGCTGGAGGCCATGCGTTCACCGTCGTTGAGCGGGGTGCCAGCACGAATCGCGGCGAACAGATCGCGGTGCTCCTGGGCGTACATCGCATCGTCGTCCTCGCGGAAGCGCATGGTTTTTTCGCCACGGATGCTCACGCCCCGGGCCAGTTGGGCACTGCCCTTGGTCCCTTGCAGGTAGTCGGCATTTTCGTTGAAGCAGTTCGGGATCTGACGCTGTCCGACGGTGGCGAACACCTGTCCGGGGTACTCATAAACCGCGGTCATATGATCAAAAATGTTGCCCCCCTCGGCCGGGCTTTGACGCCCGCCGGTGGCCACGCAGCTGATCGGAGGCTGGTCGCGGAACGCCCAGGCCACCTTGTCCACGCTGTGGATGCACTGCTCGACGTACCCGTCGCCGCCGAGCCAGGAGAAGTTGTACCAATTGCGGACCTGCCATTCCACGTCGCTCCACTCCGCCTTGCGGGCGTTCGACGATGCCATCGGCTTCACCGGGCCGGTGTAATACGTCGCATAATAACTGGTGATGTCGCCGATCGCTCCGTCATGAATGGCCTTGAAGAATTCCTGCCGGCTCCGGCAGTACCTCCAGCAGAAACCCGCCACCAGATTAAGGCCTTTCTCCTTCGACTTGCGGACCGATTCCATCACCGACCGGACGCCCACCGGATCGACGGCCATCGGCTTTTCGCAAAAGATGTGTTTGCCGGCTTCGACCGCGGCCGCCAGGTGGCCCGGCCGGAAGCCGGGAGGGGTGGCCAGCAGGACCACGTCCACCTCGCTCGCCAGCAGCGCCTGGAAGCCGTCCATGCCGACGAAGCGTCGCTCCGCCGGCACATTGATGCGGTCCTTAAACTGGTTGGAAAGCGCGTTGATCGCCCCATCCGCCTGGGCGGAAAAGACATCGGCAACCGCATGAAGCTCGCTGTTGCTGTCGGAGCCGAGGGCATCGGCCGCTGCGCCGGTGCCGCGCCCGCCGCACCCGACCAGACCGATCTTCAGTTTCGAGCCGTTGGGCTGGCCGCGCAGCACGTTCGGGAAACTGAGCGCCATGCCGCCGAGCGCCAGAGCCGAGGAGGATTTGAGGAAGTCACGGCGGGCCGTGAGCAGCGAGGGAGCGGCCGACTGGGCGGCCGCGAGGGGATCGGATGAATGCATGGCAGGATGGGGTCGTGGGGAGAGGGGGACTCGGCAGCGGAGAAATGGATGAAGCGAAGGAATGAACCGGCGGCCGTCGGCCGCGGACGAAAGCCGACGGATGAATGCCCCGTGACAACAGCTATCAGAGAGATTTTTGTTGTCGCTCAAAATCCACCCCGCACTCTGCCGCGCCTTCCCTTCGTATTTTTGCTGATGCCTGTGCCGCCCGCGTTTCATGGTGACCGTCCCTCATTCTCCGATCCGGTCGTACTCGGCCTGGAGGGGGGCGGGACGCGCACAACCGTGGCCCTGGCTGGCAGCGGAGAAGGGCAGCGGGTCGATTTCGAGGTGGGACCGTCCAATGTCCGGCTGATGTCGGATCGCGAGCTCCTCTGGCGTCTGCGGGAGGCGGCGGCCCGCTTGCCGCTGCCGGTGTCCCGGCTGGCGGCGGTAGCCATCGGGCTGGCGGGCGCGCGAACCGAGGCTGACCGCGACCGCATCCGCCGCGCTGCTTCCCGGGTTTTTCCCGGGGTTCCCTGCCTGGCCACCGACGACCTGCAGACGGCCCTGGCGGCCGCCCCCGCCCTGCCCGGCGCCGCGGCCCGGGTCTTGGTGCTCAGCGGCACGGGGTCCTGCTGTTTCGGCTTGGCCGCGGACGGACGATCCGCCAAGGTCGGAGGGCGCGGCCACATCATCGGCGACCGCGGCAGCGCGTGCGACATCGGGTTGCGGGCGCTGCGAGAGCTGACCATGGCCTCCGACCGGTCCGGCCGCTGGCCTCTCCTGGGAGCCTTGATTCTCGATGCCCTCTGCCTGGCCACCTCCGAAGACCTGATCGACTGGTCGATGCAGGCGGGCAAAACCGAGATCGCCAGCCTGGCCGTGACCGTCTTCCGCGCCGCCGGCCAGCGCGACGCCCTCGCCCGTCAGATTCTCGTGGCCGCCGCGGAGACGCTCGCCGCCGACGCCCTGGCCTGCGCGCGACGCCTGGCCGCACCGGCCGACCGGGTTCAGTTCGTCCTCAACGGCGGCGTGCTGCTCAAAAATCCGACCTTTGCGCGGGACCTGACCCGCCGGCTGCGCCGCGTTTTCGCCAAAGCCACCGTCACCCGGGTGCCCCGCTCCAGCGTCGATGGAGCGTTGGAGCTGGCCCGGGAACTCGCTCGGACCGCCTCCGGCGTTCCCCCCACCCCGGTAAAACGCCCCCGCCCCGCCGCCGATCCCGAGCCGAGTTCCACCCAGCGGGCCTGGGAACGGCTGACCGCCCTGCGGGATTCGCCCACAGAAGAACGCAATCCGCGTTCGACCCGGCTGGCCACCATGCCCCTGGGCGAGGCGGTGGCCTTGATGCTTGATGAGGAAAGCCGGGTGCCCGGGGCCATCCTCGCCGAGCGCCGCACCCTGGTCGCGGTGATCCGCCAGATCATCTGTGCTTTTCAATGCGGTGGGCATCTTTTGTACGTCGGCGCCGGAACCAGCGGACGACTCGGCGTGCTCGACGCCAGCGAATGCCCACCCACGTTTCGCACTCCCCGCGAACAGGTGCAGGGAGTGATCGCCGGTGGGCAGCGGGCGCTGTGGAGCGCCATTGAAGGCGCCGAAGATGACGCCGCAGCCGGCGCGGCCGCCGTGGCCCACCGCCGCGTGGGCGGTACGGATGTCGTCATCGGCATCGCCGCCAGCGGCCGCACTCCGTACGTCTGGGGGGCGCTCGCTGAGGCGGGCCAGCGGGGAGCGCAGACGGTTCTGCTTTGTTTTAATCCCGCCATCAAAACAGCCGTCAAAGCCCAGTCAAAGAATGCTTTTCGGCCGAACCATGTGATCGCTCCAGACCTCGGACCCGAGGTCCTGACCGGCTCCACCCGCCTCAAGGCCGGCACCGCCACCAAACAAATCCTCAATTTGTTCACCACCCTGGCCATGAGCCGCACCGGCAAAGTGGTCAGCAACCTGATGATCGACCTCAATCCTTCCAATGTGAAACTGCGTGACCGCGCCCAACGAATCGTCATGATGCTGAACGGGGTCCCCCGCGAACAGGCCCGGGAGGCCCTGCAGGCATCAGGCTGGGTCGTAAAAACAGCCTACGAATCCCTATTGAAGAAATGATTATGACCGAAGCACTTGAGGCGGCTTTTGCTGCCAATTTTGCGGAGAGAGGGGAACTCGGAGCCGCCGTATGCGTGTGGTCCGACCGAGGGCCCGAGGCCTCCATGGTCGGCGGACACCTGTCGTGGGCGACCGGAGCGGCACCCTGGAGCGAGGACACGCTTGTGCCCATCTGGTCCACCACCAAGGGGCCGGCCGCCGCCACCGTCCTGTGGGCTCTCGACCGCGCGGGATTGAGCCTGGCCACCCCGGTGCACCACGTGTGGCCGGAACTCACCGCCGACGCCACCTTTGGCCAGCTGCTCTCCCACCAAGCCGGCCTGCCCGCACTCGACGTGCATACCTCGGTTTTCGACCATGAGGCCGCGGTCATCGCGCTGGAGCGCCAGCCGCCGCACTGGCAGCCCGGCACCGAGCACGGGTACCACCCGCGCACCTTTGGCGTGCTGCTGGAGGAATGCACCCGCCGGCTCTGCGGCGCGCCGCTCGGAGAGGTCTGGCGTCGTGAAATTGCCGAGCCGCTCGGTCTCGACCTGTGGATCGGGCTGCCCGAGCGCGAACACGCGAGAGTGGCCGTTGTGGAGGCCGGACGATTCACCCAACGCCCTGAAGAAAAGGAATTTCATGCGGCTTTTTCCGCTTCTGACAGCTTGACCCGGCGCGCCTTCATGAGCCTGCGCGGCCTGCATGCGATCCAAGAGATGAACCAGCCGGCGGCCTGGTCGCTCGGTCAGCCGGCGTTTGGCGGAGTGGCGTCAGCGCGCGGACTCGCCCGTTTTTACCACGCGCTGGCCACCGGCGACGGCGGCCGCTTTTCCAGGACCGTGCGCCAGGCGGCGGAAACCACACTGGCGGAGGGCGACGACTTGGTCTTGCGGATGCCGACAGCCTTTGCCGCGGGATTTCAAAAGGATCCGATCGGGTCGGGCGCGAACCAACGGCGGTGCCACTACGGCCGGTCGGTGCGCGCTTTCGGCCACCCGGGCGCGGGCGGCAGCCTGGCCTGGGCCGACCCCGAACGCCGCCTCGGCTTCGCGTATGTCATGAATCTGATCGCCCCCGGCGTCATGCCCGGCGAGCGGGCGCTGTCGCTGGTCCGGGCGATTTGATAAACCCCGCGCGCCCTCCTTCGTCCGCTCAGACCCACTCGAAGTCGTAGACCCGCACCTTTTCCCACTTGCCCTTGTGGCCTTCCACGAAGGCGGTGTGCACGGGATGCACCTGGTAGATGTCCTGCTCGGCCAGGGAGGGAAAATCGAGTTCGAGGGCCCAATCGTAGCTGTCGTCGATCACCTCGCGCTTCGGCGTGGCCGCCGGCTGGCCGATGACGGCGCGGGTGGTGCCAGGAATGGCCAGCAGCGAACGCAGCCCGGACTCGAAGGAGGCGCAGTCATCGGCGTTCAGATCGGGGCGGAGCCAGAAGAAAACAGTGTGGGTCATGCAGGATGTGGGTGAACGGAGCCCAGAAATGTGGCGCATCCGCCGCGGTTGGCAACCCCGGTCTCCAGCCTGGCCCGCCAAGGACCGTTCCCAGCTCGATTCATCCTCCGATAACCCCTGCATAGGGGGATTTTTTAGAATGCCAAAATCCACTGGATTTTGGCAGCCCCGTGTCGAGGGTGCCCTGTTTCGTACCCATCCTGCATCCCATGGCTGATCCTACTTCCACCACCCCAACTCCCTCCGCGTCGGACTCACCGTCGTTCTTTTCCACCTGCCACCTGACCGCCGCCTTCCTGCTCCTGCGCCTGTGGATGGGGATGAGGCTGATCACCTCCGGCATCGAAAAATTCGGCTACACCGGCAAAGACCCGGTCTTCAGCTTGGACAAGTGGTTCGGCGCGGACCGGGCGGCGCACGAGGGCCTGGGTGACGGGAAAATGTGGCAGATCAGCACGTCGATGACCGACTACACCTGGATGGCCAAGTTCCCCGCCCTCGTGAAGCTGTTCATGACCGGGCTGCCATTTGCCATGCTGGCTCTCGGCGCGCTGATCCTGCTGGGCTTTCTCAACCGCCTGGCTTGGTGGGGGGCCGGTCTGATCTGGTTCAGTCTGGCCTTCGGCCAAATGCTGCTGCCCGATGAGCAGACGATCCTGTACCTCACAATGTACATGTTTATCTGCGCGCTGGCCCTCACGCTCATCAATTTCAACCGCGTCCGCCTGACCAAATTCTAGCGTTTCCTAGGTACACCCACCGCACCGCCATGACTGCCGCCGATCCCCCCACCACCCCGGACCCCGCCGCGATCCCCTGCCTCTCCCGGCGCACGTTTCTGCGTTCCGCCAGCGTCGGAGCGACCGCCGTCACCTTTGGCGCAGGCGGAGCCTTCGCCCAGGCTCCGAGCAAACAGCTGAACATCGCCATCGTCGGCTGCGGCGAGCAGGGGCTCGCCCAGATCAATGCCATGCGCCAGCTCGTGCTCGACGGCACCGTGCGCATCCTCGCCATGGCCGACCCCTGGAAGTTCAACCTCGACTACCGGGCCAACAGCTTTGAAAAACTGGTCAAAGGAGCCAAGGTCAACCGCTACTCCGACCTCAGTGAACTCCTGGCCCAGGAAACGTCGCTCGACGCCGTCTTCATCGCCACCCCCGACTACCTGCACGAGCCCTACACGACCATGGCGCTCAAGGCCGGCAAACACGTCTATTGCGAAAAGATGATGTCCAACACCGTCGAGGCCGCCCGCAAGATGGTCGAGTCCCAGAAGGAAACCGGCAAACTCTGCCAGATCGGCCACCAGCGCCGCAGCAATCCGCGCTACCTGCGGATGAAAAACGAAATCATCGGGGATCCGTCGGGAGCCGCCAAAAACCTCACCGGCAAAAGCCTGCTCGGCGAAATCACCCACGCCTACGCCCAGTGGAACCGCGAGGTGAAACCGCCCCTCGGCTTCCCCAAAAAGAGCCCGATGCCGCCGGAGATACTCGCCTCGCTCGGGTACGAAAGCATGGAACAATTCCGCAACTGGCGCTTCTACAAGAAGTTCGGCGGAGGCGCGATCTCCGACCTCGGAGCCCACCAGATCGACCTCTTCAACTGGATGTTCGGTACCACCCCCGTCAGCATCACCGCCACCGGCGGACGCGATTATTACGACGGCAAGGGCTTGATGCCCGACGGAGAGACAGTCCGCCCGGCCTACGAGACCGATGACAACGTCATCGTCACCTATGAATACAATGTCAACGGCCGCACCGTCCGCTGCATCTACATGGTGCTGACGACGACCAGCTCCCAGGCGATCTACGAAAAATTCATGGGAGACCAGGGTTCGGTCGTGATCTCCGAAGACCTGAAAAACAACCAGGTCTATCGCGAAAACACCGCCGTCTGGGATGGCCAGCAGCTCGTCGATGCCGGCACCCTGGCCGCCATCCCCGGGTCCGTGCACCACAAGTTCTGGGAGTCGCCCAAGCCCTGGTGGCAGGAAGACAAGTGGCTCACCAAGGTCGGTGTCAAAGCCGGTGCCGTCGACGCCCGGGAATCGAAGGCCACCGGTGCCTACGAACTGCCCGAGGTCCTGAACAAGCTCCCCCACGCCCCGCACATCGAGAATTTCGTGCAATGCTGCCTCGACGGGAAAAATCAGACAGATTTGAACTGTCCCGCCGCCGATGCCTACAAGACGTGCGTCACGGTGCTGAAATGCAACCAGGCCATCGCCGAAAAGAAAACCATCATCTTCGATCCCGCCGAATTTACGGTCTAGTCCTCCTTCGGACCGTCCTACCACACACCATCCATGCATCCACTGCTTCACAGCCCCCGCCTCGGCTTGGCCGCCGCCTTTGCTGTCCTCGCCGCTGCCGCGCCTGCCGCTTTCGCGGACACGGCCAAGGAGGAACTTAAAGTTGAGTTTCCCAAGGCTCAGTTCGTCGGCACCCCGGTCCCCGTGGGCGGGATCAAGAACCTTGAGGCCACTGGCAAACCGATCAAAACCCTGCCCGTCGCCAAGGGCACCGTCCTTCTCTCGAATGAAAAGGAAGTGACCTCGAGTGAAACCGCGCCCTCTATCGGCGATCTGGCGCTGGTTTCCGACGGCGACAAGGACGGAGCCGATGGCTCGTTCGTTGAACTCGGGCCCGGCCAGCAATGGGTTCAAATCGATCTCGGCACCCCTGCCACCATCTCGGCGGTCGGTCTCTGGCACTTCCACAAGCAAGCCCGCGTGTACAAGGACGTGGTCATCGAGGTCAGCAACGATCCCGAGTTTAAGACCAGCACGATCATCTTCAACAACGACGATGACAATTCCCTCGGCAAAGGTGCCGGCAAGGATCCATCCTATGTCGAAACCAACCACGGCCGCCTCATCGGGGGCAAGGAGGCCAAGGGCCAGTACGTCCGCGCCTGGTCCAACGGCAACCACGTCGACGACCTGAACCACTACGTCGAAATCGAAGTCTACGGCGTGCCGGCCAAATAAGGTCCGATCCACATGTGCAGCGCCCCGCCCAACCGGGCGGCCCGCCGGCACCGCAGGTGGTCCATCCGCCTGCGGTGTTTTTCGTTGGGGATGGACCTCCCGGGGCCAGCCTCTATGATCGGACCGTCGTGCCGCCTTCCAGGCAACGCGCCGAGGCTTTCTCAGTCCGCAGCCGCCCCCGGGTGCAGGACAAATAATGCCCGCCCGCGGTATAACCTTGCTCACGATGCGGGAGCGTCGAAGCCTTACTTTCAAAAAGCGAAGCCGAAGGTCACATGCAGCGCCCCGAACGCCTCCCCGTCGCGGCGGTCCGGATTGACGCCGTAATCGACGCGCAGCGGCCCGACCGGCAGCCGGTACCGGAGCCCGACGCCCACGCCATACCGGAGGTCGTCGAAACTGAGAAAGGTCGAGGAATCCTCCCCGAGGGAGCCGGTGTCGGCAAAGGCCGCGAGTTCCAGGTTGCGGAGGACCTCCCAGGACATCTCGGCGCTGACCACCCCGCTGGCGAGTCCGCCGAGCGGGGTGTCGCCGTCAGCGGACATCGGACCCAGTTCGCGCTCAGCGAAACTGCGCACGCTGGTGGCCCCGCCGTTAAAAATCCGCAGATCAATCGGGAACTCGCTCACCTCCGCGGTCGTCAGGATCACCCGGGCGCGGGCCCCGAGGGAGAACCGCCAGCGATCAGTCAGCGGCTGATACCACCCGGCATTCAGCTCGCTGCGGACAAACGAGAAGGCGCCATCACCTTCGATGGCCCCGCCCTCGACCGACAGGCCGGCGAGCCAGCCGTCGCGTGCCAGCAGCGGATGGTCCCGGTAGTCGAGCGTCAGCCGCAGCCCGCCAGTCCCAGTGCCGTATTTTCCGGGCCCGAGTTCCTCCGGAGTGAGCACGCTGGTGTCCGTCATGTTGTAAGTGAATGCGGTGAAGGCATCGGCAGTGATGCGGCGGGTCAGGCGGCGGGTCAGCGTCGAGCGCCATGCGGCCGTCTGGCGGTCGTAGTCGTGAAAAGTGAAGGTTTCCCACGAGACCCCGGAGCCCAGCGCCCAGCGGGATCCGAAGATCGCCGGATCGCTCCATAACAGGCTGCCTTCGCCGCCAGTCCCGCGAACCTCTGCCCGCAGCGCGATCGCATTGCCCGTGTCGAGGTAGTTCACATGGCGGGCCTCGAGCCCGAGAATCGGACCAAGCAGGGTTTCGTAGCCGCCGTAGAAGCCGAGTGTCTTGGGTTTGGCCCCCTCGCCGCTCACCCGCAAATCCAGCACCCCGTCCGCGGCCACCACCGGCTCGACCTCGAGCCGGCTGAACAACCCGGTGTCGAGCGCCCGACGGTGCAGCAGGTCGATCGCCTCCGGCGCATACGTCTGCGCCGTCGCCGCCGAAAAGACCGACCGCGCCACCCGCGCCGCGCCGCGGCTCAACCCGTCGGCCACCTGCACGTTTTGCACCCGATGCCGCCGGCCCGGAACCACCGTGAACGTGACCGCCAGGCTGGCCCCCCCCGCCGCCGCCGGCCGCAGCACCGGCACCCCCGCCACCGCCGTGACCTCGGCCGCAAAAAAACCCCGCTGCTGCAAGCCGCCCTCCACCGCCGCCCGCGCCGTCTCAAGGGTGACCTCGTTGAACGGCATCCCGGTCAGCGCCGCCGCCGCCGCCCGCAGGTCGGCACCCACCGCCGCCGTCTCCCCGCCCATCGTCACTTCCCCAAAGACCGACTGCGTACCAAGCGTGATCGCCACCTCGACGGCCATCGCGCCCCCGGCACCCGCCGGCGTGAACACCGGTTCCGCCGCCGCCGCCTCCAAATACCCCAGCGCCTGCAGATGCCTTACCGCCAGGTCCACGCCCGCCCGCAGGTCGGCTTCGACAAAGGGCAGGGTGCGGACCAGCGCGCCTTCGCGTTCGCGGGTCGGACGGGTCAGATACGCGGCCAGCTCCTTCGTCGGCAAGCTCCCCGTCCCCGAAAACGTGATCGGCCCGACGACGAGGCGCAGACCTTCGGTCACCGTGAGCCGGATCGTTCCACCGACCACCGTCCACTCGACCTGCGCCTCTGCGTGTCCGAGTTGGAAATAGCGCACCTGGAGGAAAAACGCGAGGTCGTCGGCCAGCGGCGCGGACACCGTGCTGTCGCCGGCCAGCCCGAGCTGGTCCTCGACCACCTGGACCGCGGCTGGCGCGGCCGCCTCTCCCACTCCGCGCATTTCCACGGCCACGCCCCGCGCCGTCACCCGCCGCACCTCCTGAGCGCAGACGCTCCCCCCCCCCAGCCACGCGGCCAGGACCGCGCCAAGACAACGCGCGATGATGGCGGCAGGTCTCATCGGAAGCGGATCAGGTAATGGAGCATCCCGCGGAATGTTCCGGACTCGCCCACCCGACCAATGACCCGCCACTTCGGATTGAGTTCGTACACGGCCGATAGATTCCGCCGGGTCGGGTCGCTTCCGAACAGGGAGAATTGAAACGAAAGCCGCGGCGGTTCGTCGTCGTCGCCACTCCGCGCGGTTTTGCGAAACATTTTTCGGTACGCTTGCTGGACCACGACGAAGGCAGCCCGGCCGGCGGCTTCGTCGCCACGGGTGGCCAGGTCGCTGGTGGTCACCCCGGTCGCCAGCAGGCTTGCGATCTCGCCTTCGGGCAGCGGCGGGCTGGAGGTCAGGCGCACTGTCGGATCGAGCGCCCGGCCCTGCACCGCCACCTGGACCACGCGGCCGTCGATGATCGATTCACCGATCACGTTGATCTGCGGATCGAACGGTTTGTCCTCGGTGAACACGACCGCGCCTTCGGTGATGGTGAGGCGGCTGAAGGGAAGCTTTAGCCACATCTGCTCCATCGTGGCCCGCCCGGTCAGCACCGGCCGCGCCCCGGTCCCGGACACCCGCAGGTCGGCCACCACGTTGCCCCGCGCCACGTTGCCCATCAGCCGGACCGGGTCCCGCGTGCGGATGACCAGGTCAATCGTCCACGCATCCAGCGGCGGCGGCAGCGCCGGCGGTCCGGTCCGCGCCAGGGTGGTCGGCGGCGGCGGCGGCGGCAGCTGGTTTGGCAGCGACAGCGGCAGGAATTCGATCTCCTTGAACACCCGACCGCGGACCAGGTCGATGGTTCCGGTCACGGCCGCGCGCGACACCGGACCGCGGCACGCGACGTCCGCGTTCGCCCGCAGCGAAAGGTTTTCATCGCGCACGACCAGCACCTCGTCGGCGCGCAACCGCAGGTTGAGGACCGGATCGGCCAACCGGGAGAGGTCCGCCCCGCCCTCGATCCGCAGCCGCCCGCCGGCCAGCATGACCGAGGCATCCTGCACCGTGAGCCGTTTTTCGTCCGCGCGGATCTTCACCACCACATCCTTGATCGAGGGCAGCGCGACCCCGGTCAGGCGCGCCTCGGGAATCGTCACGGTGCCCGTCCCCTGCCACTGCGGTCGCCCCACGGTGCCGCCGAGGGTGGCGTCCACCGAGGCGGTGCCCTGGACTGATTTCAGCGCGGGCACCCAGCCGGGCAGAAACGAGAGTGACGACTCCGCGAGCCGCACCCGCGCCGTCAATGGCAGCTCCCGGGCTCCGCCGGGGTTTTGCGAAAGCGCCACCGCATCGATCGGGACCTGCGCCTCAATCGTGAGCGGCTCCAGCGGCTTTTGGGTCGCCCGGGCGTCGAGCGTGAGCCGCCCCTCCGCCAGCACGGCCTTCACGCTGACTGCGGCCGGCTCGAGTTTGATTGCGTCCCGGGCGGCCGGACGCACTTCCGTGACGTCCGCGGTCAACCTTCCGGCCAGAGTGCGCAGCGTGCCCGAGACGCTGGCGTCGGCGCGCACCCGGCCGCGCACCGGCAGGGCCCGGCCCAGCGCCGTGCTCAAGCGGTCAAAATCGAGGTCCTCAATGGTCAGTTTTAAACTGACCGGTTCATCCGGAGGAATCAGGCCGGCCTGGCCCGGGCCGGCCCCGCGGCCGACTGGCACGGCTGCGGTCAGGCTGGTCACACGCTGATCCTTGACCCAGACGGTCAGTCCGGAAACCTCCACCCGGGCACCGTCCCACCCGGCCCCGCCCTCGGCCCGCCAGGGACCGGCGGTGGCAGACACGTTTTTCATCGTCACCGCCGGGCCCGCCTGGGTGATCTCCCCCTCAAAGCCCAGCACTTCGGGCACGCCGTCCACTCGCAGGCCGCGCACCCGCGCCGTGCCCGTGCCTTGGATCGACGACATCCCAGCCTCCCCGTGCGCTTCCCAGGAGAGGACCGCCGATCCCCCGCGCACCGCGGGACCGCCGAAAAGCGTGCTCCAGCCCGACAGCCGGGCCACCGCCGGCAGCGCCGCCCGCAGACTGGCCGAAATCGGCGCTGCCCCGTCCGCCAGGCTCGCGCGACCGGTTCCGGAAATCGAGTTTTCCGCGTCGAACCGCACCGCCAGTTCATCGACCCGTACCTCCCCGGCCGCACTCTGCGCCCGCACCCGCAATGAGGCGAGTGCGGCGTCCTTCATCCTGATCGCGGCGGCCTCCAGCTCTGCCGTCCCGGTCACCTGCGCCCAGTCCCGCGCCCGCACCGCCGCCAGCGTGCCGACCGCCGTTCCCGACGACACCAGCGTACCCGCCGTCGGCCAGGGCAGCCCGGGTCGCGCCTCGATTGGAACTGTGGCCAGATCGCGGCAGTCGGCCTTCCACGACACCTCAAACCCCTGCTCCCCCCGCAACTCCAGCCGGCCCGTGGCATCAATCCCATTCGTCGCATTCAGTCGGGCCACCGCCTGGCCCGCCAGCACGCCTCCATCGGCGGTGGTGACTTCGGCGGAAACAGTCTCGATCGGCAGCCCCTGAAAAACCACCCCGGCTCCCTGCACACTGGCCGTGCTGGTCGTCAGCGCCCGTTGCGCAAAGGCCACCTCCGCCCGCGCCGTGAACGCACCGGTCACGTCCACCCCGGCCGGCAGCAGCTCGGCCAGTGCAGGTGCCTCCACATCGATCGTCGCCTGCCCGAGCGACGCCGCGATGGCGGTCCACCGCTGCGGCACCCTCGCGCTGGCGCGAACGGCCGCGGTGTTGCGGCCAACCGCCACCCGGCCGTCAGCCACGGTCAGAGTGCCCTCCTTCAGCGTGGCGGTGAAGCCCACCGACGCCATGGGCAGGCCAGGCGGTGCCAGCGACGCGCCGCTCACGTGCAGATCGGTCGCGAGCAAATCGAGACGCAGCACCGGTCCGCTCGTCCGCAGCCCGACCTCCCCGCCGTCCCACTCCATGCCCCCGTCTGGCACACCCCAAAAGGCCAGGGTCTCGTGGGTGACCTGCCGCACCGCCGCCTGCGCTTCCACCGTCGGCCCGAACGCTCCCCCAAAACCTACGCTGCCCTGCACCGTGACCGCCGCCGGGCCCTGCCGCGCCGCCGTCTCCGCTCCGATGCGACCCGATGGCAGGTCGGCCAGCGCCACGACCAGCCGGTCCAACGTGCTCTCAGGCCAGAGGGCGACATTTTCCAGGGTCACTGAATCGACGGTCGCCCGGGTCGTACCGGCGGCATCGACCAATTCGGGCATGCCCGGCACGGCGACCCGCGCCACGCAGATCGTCCCCGGCTTGGCCGGGTCAATCACCAGCGAAAAATCGTCCACCTCGATCACGCCCCCGCGATGGCGCAGGCGCAACGAGACGTGTTCGATCTCGATCACCGGCACCCGCACGGCCGGTAGCCGGAAGCCGGCTTTTCCCGTTTTCTTTGCGGGGAGCGCGGCGGCCGGCACCGCACGCGTGAGATCGATGTCGGCCACCACCCGCCGCAGGACGATTTTGCTGACCACATTCCCCACTCCGCCGCGCCGCAGCCGGCGCAGGTCGTATTCCAGGCCGGCATGATCAACCTTGAGCGATCGCAGCACCGACCGGTCGTCGCCAGTGAGGCGCACGGCATCGAATGCCAAGTCGCCGAGCACCGAGCCCGACGATTTCCAGTCGGCCTCCAGCCCCGTCTTGCCGGCAAAATGGGTTCCGAAATGCCAAATCGCCCAGTGCGCGAGAGGGCGGTGAAAAAGCACCGCCAGCACCGCCACGGATGCGATCAGCCACAACCCCAGCCGCACCCATCGCCGCCAGGAGCGGGAACGGGGTGGTGGGGGGGCGGCAGACATGTCCATCATGGCATTCGGAAACACCACATGATGCCCCACCCCGCGCGCCCTGCAAACGCCACCCTTCACAACACGAAGCGAAGACGCGACACCTTGACCCGCGCCTTTGGCGCTTTCCCCCGCCGTTCCCGGATTCCTGGGCCGAAAGGCCCAGGACAACCCCGTCCCCCATTCCCCCAAGCGCCATCGGCGCGGGTCAACCACCCCGCCCACCGCCTGCACCGGCCCTCAGCCAATGACCTCGGGCCACTCGGTGTGGAACATCTCGCCAGCCGGCTTGTCGAGGCGCTCGTAGGTATGCGCGCCGAAAAAGTCGCGCTGCGCCTGGAGCAGGTTGGCCGGCAGCCGCTCCGCGCGGTAGCTGTCGTAGTACCCGAGGCTCGCGCTGAATGCCGGCACCGGAATGCCGTTGAGCGAGGCCAGGGCGACGACTTCGCGCCAGTTCTGCTGGGTCTCGCTGAGCAGGTCCTTGAAGAACGGATCGAGCATGAGGTTCACCAGCGCCGGATTGCCGCGATAGGCGTCGGTGATGCGGTTGAGGAAACGCGCGCGGATGATGCAGCCGCCGCGCCAGATGCTGGCGATGCCGCCGAGGTCGAGGCCCCATTTTTTCTTCTCGCCCATCGTTTTGATCAGGTCGAGGCCCTGGGCATAACTGATGATTTTCGAGGCATAGAGCGCGTCGTGGACTTTTTTGACCAGCTCGGCCTTGGCCAAGCTGATGTTCACGGCCGGTCCGGTCAGCTCCCTGCTCGCCGCGACGCGTTGTGCCTTCTGGCTGGAAAGGATGCGGGCTTCGACGGCGGCGTTGATGGTGCTGATGACGACGGCATTTTCAGCCGCGTTGAGCAGCGTCCACTGGCCGGTCCCTTTCTGACCGGCCTTGTCCACGATCAACTCGACGATTGGCGCGCCGGTTTCCGGATCCTTTTGCTCCAGCGCCTTACCGGTGATCTGGATGAGGTAGCTCTGCAGGTCGCCGTCGTTCCACTCGTTGAAGATGGCCGCCATCTCATCGGTCGAGAAACCGGCGTGTTTGAAGATGTTGTAGGCTTCGCAGATGAGCTGCATGTCGCCGTATTCGATCCCGTTGTGGATCATCTTCACATAATGGCCAGCGCCGCCGGGACCGATGTGGATGACGCACGGCTCGCCGTCGACCTTGGCCGCGATGCTTTCGAAAATCGGCTTCATCACCTCCCAGGTGCTGAGCGGTCCGCCGGGCATGATCGACGGCCCCTTGCGCGCCCCCTCCTCGCCGCCGGAAACACCAGCGCCAATGAACCGCAGGCCTTTTTCCGACAGGTACGCGTCGCGTCGCTCGGTGTCGGTGTAGAGCGAATTGCCGCCGTCGATGATGATGTCGTCCTTGTCGAGCAGCGGGATCAGCTGCTCGATGACCGCGTCGACCGGACCACCGGCCTTGACCATGATCTGGATCTTGCGCGGCCGCTTCAGGCTGCCGACGAAATCTTCGAGCGTCTTCGCGCCGATGAGCTTTTTCCCGGGATGCTTCGCCACAAATTCCTCGGTGGTCGCGGTGGTCCGATTGTAGACGGCGACGGTGAACCCGCGGCTCTCGACATTGAGCACGAGGTTTTGTCCCATGACGGCGAGGCCGATAAGGCCGAAGTCAGCTTGACTCATGATGTGGCAGTGCGTGTGGATGGTGGATGGATGGCCGTCGGGGGCGGCGCAGCGGCGCGGAGCAGACCGGTCGCCAGAGGCAACGTGCGGGAGGAAAGGTGTTCAGGCACGATTGACCCCGGCGCAAATGGTTAAGCCACCCCGGGGGTGCGGTTTTCCCGGTGGTCTTACAACGGTGGTGAGGCCCACGAGCGCACCACGGGACTCGTAGCTCGACATTCCGATGTCGAGTTCGCGGGGCATGCCCAATTACCACCGCACCCACACGCCGTCACCCATCGCGGTCCGCGTAATTCGCCCGCCGGAGGGCGTCGCGGGCGGAGGGCATCGACTCGACTTCGGAAAGTCGAGCTACGACACGGCGCGTGGCCGCCGACCCCTCACTTTCCGCGCCGGACCCGCGAACCCGCCCATTGCGCCGCCCCCCGAAGGCGCATTCGGATCAGGCTGACCGAGGACTCACGGTTTCCGCGTGTCCTCCTTGAAGCGAAAAGCCGGCTGGCCGGTGAACACCGTGCTGGTAATGGACGGGCACCAGTATTTTTCGACGTGGCCGACGACGAGGTCGGTGCCGGTGAAATGGTCCACTCCCGGCGGGCGTTCGGGGTTGTACATGGTGTCGGTGAGGTCCCGCAGAAGGGCGACGTTCATGCCCAGGGCAACCATCTGGCGAATGGCGAACGGCCGGCCGAGCACGCACATGTTGAGGTGCACGCCGCAGAGCATCACATTCTCGATGCCACGTGCCTGGAGCAGGTTCCACGTCTCCTGGCCGTCGTCGGTCAGGGCGTCTCCCGGGGATAGGTCAATCGTGGCGATCTGCCGCGTCCACGCCTCGCGAATCTCGCATTTGGCTCCGGTGCAGGAGCAGCCCATGTCGGAATCGTCGATCGGCAGGACCGTTTCGCGCTTCGGATCGGTCCAGCACCACGCCGTGCCCCAGCGCTGGGCGGCGGCCAACGGCACCGGGGTGGCCGCGAAGGGCGCGGCCTGAGCGAGTTTCCGCTGGGGCGTGTCCTGGTAAAACGAGGTCACGCTGCTCGGCGCATGAATGATAAACACCCCCCGCGCCCGCGCCGCCTTGACGGTTTCGTTCAGAGGCCCGGCCAGCTCGCCCACGCGACGCGACGCCGACTTGCACCAATGGTCGTCCCACATGTCGCAAATGATCAACGCCGTTTTCGACGCCTCCCAGGTCGCGGATTTTTCCTGGATTGATCCGTTTTTCGCTCGCGCACGCAGGATCATGTCGATCGACTCCTCGGAGGCGGACAACCCGGGCGACAGGGCGGACAAGGCAAGAACGGCGGCAGCCAGCAGGAAGGAACCGGACAGACGGGGACAGCGACAAATTGTCATCATGGATGCGATGCTCGGGGAAAGCGCCCTGAATTGCCAGCCCATTCGTGCACCGTGGCCGCCCCGCCGTCCCGGTCCCGGTGAAACCGCCCGGTGCCACCGCTCCGCGATCGGCGCGCCCTCGCAAAAGTCGGCTACGTGAATTTCGCCGTGAAGCGCACGTTCGGTTTGCCGGAAAAATGCTCGTCCTGGCTCCAGATCGTGGCCTCCCGAACACGCTGGGGAATGACCACCTGAAACTTGGGAGAAATGGTCTCGATTTCTATAAGGTTAGATGATCGATCAATAAAATTGTCAACCACGCCCCCCCCCTCGGCTCTGCCGACGGCCGGAGAGACTGCTCCCGACGTCGAACCGGAATTTCACCTTCGCTGGTGACGCTGGCGCCTGACTGAAGCCGCGGTAGCCTGCCCCCCCAGCCGCCCGTCCCCCCCTCGACCCGATGACACCCGCCACTTTAGCCGAGCCCCCTTCGCCAGCCCGCCCCCGCGTGACCACGCGGGTCGACGACCAGCCGGTGGCGGCCACGCACACGTTCGGTTCGCCGCGCCACGGGGCGGAACTGTGTTTCCGCGGGGTGGTGCGCGGCACCGAGGCTGGACGCCCGATCCGGGGCATTCGCTACACCGCCTACCTGCCGATGGCTCAAGCCACGTTGCGCGCGATGGCCGACGAGGTCGCCGCGGAGCATCCCGAGGCGCTCGTCCACATCCATCACACTGTCGGCGAGGTGGGGGCGGGCCAGGCCTCGGTACTGATCGCGGTGGCCACACCGCACAGCGCGGAGGCGTTTGCGGTCAGCCTGGAGCTGCTGCGCCGGCTGAAAGCCGAAGCCCCCATTTGGAAGGAACCGCTGCCCGGTCCCGGCAGCCTCGAAACACCCCCTGCTCCCTGAGAATCAATCATTGAGCCAGCGCCCCCGCTGGCGTATGCCTGCCCAGTCCTCTCCTCCGCGCCGATCCCGCCTTGAATCTCCCCAACCAGATCACCCTGGCCCGCCTCGTCCTGACCGGCATTTTCGTCGCTGTCGTGGCCCTGGAAATCCGCTGGGCCTGGAGTTGGGCCGCGGCCTTGTTCATCATCGGGTCAGTCACGGATTTCGTCGATGGCTGGCTGGCACGCAAATACGGGCTGGTCACCAATTTTGGGGCGCTGATGGACCCGCTGGTCGACAAGGTCCTGACCTGCTCGGCCTTTGTCATCCTGTCGGACGCCGGAGTGCTGCCGGCTTGGGTCGCTTGCGTGGTCCTGGCCCGGGAGTTCCTGATCACCGGCCTGCGTACCCTGGCGGCGACTCACGGTGCGGTGTTGGCCGCCGACGGCTGGGGCAAATGGAAGACCGGCGCGCAAATCGCGGTGCTGGTCTACTGGCTGCTGTGGCTGGCCTCCCAGGAGCCGCCCGTGAGTTGGTTCGCTCCGTTTTTCAAGGTCCAGGCGCTTTCGCCCCCGTGGCTCGGGCAGATTTTCCTCGGGCTCGCCGTCTTCACCACGGTGTGGTCCGGCATCCGCTACCTGTGGAACAACCGCCACGTGCTCGCGGGTGCCTGAGGGTGCCGGAGCCCCCCGCGCCGCGCTTCAACTGACGGCATGCCGGTGGTAGAGCCAGCTTTCCACGAGCAGGACGGCGAGGACGAGGGCGAGGAACCACCGGGTGAGTTCACCAGTCAGGCCGGGCAGCAGCGGGCGGTGGTCCGGGGCCGCCGGCTTTTCCCGGACGGGCGCGGGCGGAGCGACCGCGGCGACGGCCGCCTCCCCGGCGGCGGGTGGAAGCGCCGGGGGCGAAACCCCGAGATCGGTCTCCCGACGGGACAGCAGCGCGGACGAGCCCTCGCTCGCTCCATCGCCAGTGCGCCAGAGGCCGAGCCGGTCGAGCACCGCCACACCGGCGGACGGGGCCGGCAGCGAGACCGGGGGAGTCAGCTGCCCGCCCCGCACTTCCCGCCACTCGAGGGTGGAGGTGATTCCTTCGATGAGCGCGCCGCTGGCCCGAACCTGCGGGGCACGGGCCGCTCCCGCTTTTTCCCCGCACCAGTAGAGCGCGTTGCCGAGCAGCAGCGGATAGGACGTGGTCAGCGGCAGGTGCTCGGACAAGGCGGGCACGCAGCCGAGCACCACCACGCGCTGTCCGGCGTTTTCCCCGGCCAGCAGGACCGGCTGGTCGCCGGCCAGCCAGAGCGGCTGGAGCACCCCGGTGGCGTCGAGCACCGCGGTCTGGGTCAGGGCCAGCCGCCCGGGATTGAGCCGGAAGAGCACCGGATGCTGCTCGTCCCCGACCGCCCTCACCTCCTCGCGGGGCACGGGCGGATCCAGCGGGCGGGCGCGGACCGGACCGGCGCTGCCGGGGGGATTGATGACCACCGCGGGCACCTCCGCGGGCCATGGGGCGGGCAGCCAGCCATCAAAGACCGCGACATCCGGCAGCCGCGGCGGCGGCCACTGGGAGGGCCCGCCGGTGAAGACCTCCACCTCGCCCTCGACCGCCAGCGACCGCAGCGCAAACGCGGTGAACGGGTCGGGCTTGGGCGTGAACCAGGCCACCACCAACGGACGCGGCGCGGGCAGGCGCGCGACCGCCATGTTGTCGGCCTCCAGGACATCGCCGGGCAGCTGCAGCACGACCTCAAGAACCTGCTCCTGCGCGGCCTCTACCTCAAACGTCAGCCCTTGGACAGCGCCCGGCTGGAGGGTGAGCTCCCGGCGCGCCCGCGGCAGTCCGGCCACCCGCGGCTCCAGCACCGCAGTCCGCGGGCCATCCGCCCCCGCATTGAGCGCGACCTGCACGTACGCCTGGTAACGCGAGTGCAGCAGCGGCATCCGGGTCACGGCAAAGGCGGTGATGCCGGCATTGGCCGGGGCCGCCAGGGCCACCGAAAAATCCCGCCGCACAACCCCGGCGGCCAGCGGCTCCGTGGCGGCCGGCGTCGCGTCGCCCACCCACCACACTTCAGCGGGCGTTTCCAGGGCGGCGATGGCCGAGGCCGCCGCCAGGGCCGCCGGCCCGTTGTCCGCCACCGGCCGGACCAACAGGCCGTCCAGCGCGCGCAGCAACGCCCGTCGGTCGGTGCTTTTCGGCACGACCATCTCCGGACTGGAGCCCGCCGCCACCAAGGCCACCGGCACGCTCTCCGGCAGCCCGGCCAGGCGACTGCGCACCAGCGCCCGACCGGCATCCAGACGGGTCGGACCCGCCCCCTCCCGCGCGGCCATGGAAGCCGAGCAGTCGACCACCACCACCACACTGCGGGCCTGCGGGCCCACCGGCACCAGCACCAGCCGGGCCAGCGCCAGCACCGGCCCGCAGACGAGCAGCAGCGAGAGCAGCAGCGAAACCCAGCGCTTCAACCGCCGCCGCCACGCGCTCTCCTGGTGCTCGACGGCCAGCGACTTGAAAAACAAAAGCGTGCTGACCCGCACCCTCCGGCTCTGCCGCCGGAACAAATACAACGCCACCGGCAACACGGCCAGCCCGAGCCACGGAAGAACGGCAGGATTCAAAAAACTCATGGCAGGTCACGGGCAGCGTAGCCGCACATCCGGCGCGGCGCAGAAAAATCCGCCTTCCGGCCGGCCGGGGCTGGCACCCGCGAAAAAGCGGGCCAGAGGCGGGCTTGCGGCGGGCGGCGGGCTGGGCTTCGCTGACGGCTGATGAAGCATGCCATTCCCACCGCCGCCTTCGGCCCCTTCGGCTCCCCCATGGCCGAGGCCGTCCATGCCTGCGTGCATTGCGGGTACTGCCTGCCCACCTGTCCGACCTACCAGGTGCTCGGCCAGGAAATGGATTCCCCCCGCGGCCGCATTGTGCTGATGAAGCAGGTGCTCGAGGGCACGCTGCCGGCCGCGGTGGCCCAGCCGCACCTCGACGCCTGCCTCGGCTGCCTGGCCTGCGAGACCGCCTGCCCGAGCGGCGTGGCCTACCGCGAATTGATCTCGCCATACCGCGCCGTGACTGAAGCCGGGCGGACCCGGACGTGGACGGAGCGGCTGCGGCGGTTCACCCTGCTGCACACGCTGCCCCACCCCGCGCGGTTCCGCGTGGCCGCGCGGCTGGGCCGGCTGGCCGCGCCGCTGGCCCGTCTGATGCCCGCCGCCTTTCGCCCGATGCTGGCGCTGCTGCCCGCCTCGCTGCCCCCGGCCACCCGCTGGGAGCGGAGCTACCGGCCGGCCGGCCCGGCGCGCGCCCGCGTGGCGCTGCATCTGGGCTGTGTGCAGCAGGCGCTCGAGCCAGAGATCAACGACGCCACCATCTCGCTGCTGCTGCGGCACGGAGTGGAGGTGGTGGTCCCGCCCGCCCAGGGCTGCTGCGGCGCCCTGGGATGGCACATCGGCGCGGCCGGGGAAGCCCGCGGCCAGGCGGCGCACAATCTCGCCGCCATTCCCTGGGCCGGGGTGGATGCCATCATCAGCAATGCCGCCGGCTGCGGCTCCGGCCTGCGCGAATACCCGCTCATCCTGCGCGGCACCCCCTGGGAAAAAGACGCCGCCGCCTTCGCCGCCAAAGTACGCGACATCTCGGAATTTCTCGCCGCCCTGGGCCCGCTCGATCCGCCTCCCGCCCCGGCCCGCCCCGTCACCATCGCCTACCAGGACGCCTGCCACCTCGCCCACGGCCAGGGCGTGCGCTCCGCCCCCCGCCGGCTGCTGGAGATGATCCCCGGCGCAACCCTCCGCGAACTACCGGACCCCGAGATTTGCTGCGGCTCGGCCGGCACCTACAACATCGATCAGCCCGCGATCGCCGCCGAACTGGGCCGCCGCAAGGCCGCCGCCATCGCCGCCACCGGGGCCGATTTCGCTGTCAGCGGCAACATCGGCTGCCTCACCCAGCTGCGCCCGCACCTGCCCCCGGAGTTCCCCGCGCCCCGGCTGATGCACACCGCCGTGCTGCTCGACCGCGCCTGGCGGGGCACTCTGGAACCGCCCGACCGCCCACTTTTTTAAGATCCATTTGCCGCCCCGGCGTTGACAAGGCGTCGGGGCATTCCTAAATGCCCAGAAGCCCTTAGGGCTTTGCCCGAGGCCGTCCGCTTCATTTCCACACCACCCCTACACTGCCGCCGTGTTTTCCAACGAAGAATACCTCATCCAATTGCTCCACGAGGCCGGATTGATCTCGGACACGGACATTGTCACTGCCAGGGCTGCCAAAACCAAGCGGCAGACCGCTCTCGAGTACATGCTCGACGACGGCATGGTCAAGGAGGAGGCCCTCGCCCAGACCATGGCGGTCAACGCGGGCATGGAATTCGTCGATCTGTCCGAAGTCGTCCCGACCCCGGAGCTGCTCGACGCCATGCCAGGCGATGTCGCCTCGAAATACAAGGCGGTCCCGGTCGGCCTCGACTACGGCCAGATTGTCGTCGCGGTGGCTGATCCATTGAATTTCGAGGCCATGGACAGCCTGCCGCACCTGCTCAACGGTGCCTCCCTGTCCTTCGTCTGCGCCACCAGCTCCCAGATCGAGCAGTACCTCACCGAGTTCTACGGCATCAAAAAAGAGGCCGAAAACATGGACCTCGAGGTCGTCATGGCCGGCGAAGACAACGAAGGATCGCCCTCCCAGGCCAAGGCCGACGCGGACGCCCCAATCATCAAACTGGTGACGAAAATCCTCGTCGAGGCGCACCAGTCCCGATCCAGCGACATTCACATCGAGCCGCTGGAGAAAGCCCTGCGCATCCGCTACCGGATCGACGGCGTCATGCAGGAGATCGACAACCATCCGAAGCACCTGCACGGCCCGGTCGTCGCCCGTCTCAAAATCATGACCGGTAAGATGTCCATCGATGAGCGCCGGATCCCGCAGGACGGCCGCATCCAGGCCCGCCTCGGAGGCAAGGACCTCGACCTCCGCGTCTCCACCGTTCCAACCAGCCATGGCGAGTCGATCGTCATGCGGATTCTCGACAAATCGGGCCTGACCCTGGGCCTGGGCGACCTCGGCTTCCTCAGCGACGACCAAGCGACCTTCGACGAACTGATCGCCCTGCCCGACGGCATCATCCTGGTGACCGGGCCGACCGGATCCGGCAAGACGACCACCCTTTACGCCTGCCTCAACGCCATCAACAAGCCCGACCGTAAAATCATCACCGTCGAGGATCCCGTGGAGTACCAGTTGGCCGGCATCAACCAGGTCAACGTCAAGGAGGACATCGGCATGACCTTTGCGGCCGCGCTGCGTTCGATGCTCCGCCAAGCGCCGAACATCATCATGATCGGGGAAATCCGGGACTTGGAGACGGCCACCATCGCCATCAACGCCTCGCTGACCGGACACCTCGTCTTCTCCACCCTGCACACCAACGACGCCCCGAGCGCCGTGGCGCGTCTCAGCGACATCGGCATCAAACCGTTCCTCACCGCCTCGGCGGTCCGGGCCATCATGGCCCAGCGACTCGTGCGGAAGCTTTGCAAGGAATGCAAAAAGCCAGGCATCATGGACGAGATGGAAATCCGCGCGCTCGGACTCACCCATCAGCAACTCAGCGAGGCCACCATCATGGTCCCCGTCGGGTGCTCCAACTGCCGCCAAAACGGCTTCCGCGGACGTCTCGCCATCGCCGAAATCTTCAAGATCGACGACGAGGTCCGGACCGCGATCAACGACAACATCTCCTCGGTCCAGCTCAAGCGAAAGGCCCGCGAACTCGGCATGCGGAACCTCCGCGAGGACGGCATCCGGAAGGCCCTGGCCGGCATGACCACCGCCGCCGAGGTCATCGAAATCACCGTGGGCGACAGCGACTAATCCTGCGCTCCGCCGACTCTCCTCGAATGAATGCACAGAGGCCCACATGACCGCAGGACGCCCGACTCCGGGCGTCCCCGCCGCCTGCGCCCGTTCTTCCAGAAGCCGCCGCCGCCGGTTCCACCGCCGCTCCGCTTCCCGCACCCCAACACCATTTTCCTCATATTCCATGACCGCTGAACACATTTGCGATGTCCTCAAACACCGGGGCATCATTGACCAGACCCAGGCCGACAGCATTATCGACGAGGCCAAGAGCACCGGGGACAGCATCGTCCACATCCTCAAAAATTTCGGTCTGATCCAGCACGAAAACGAGCTCTACCAGGTCGTCGCCGAGGAACTGGCCGCCCCGTTCATGGATCTCAAGCTGTTCGATCCCCCCAAAGCGCTGCTGGAACTGATCCCGGCCAACCTGGTCCGCCTCCACGGAGCCCTGCCAGTGACTTATGACGACCTCGGCCTGCACATCGCCCTGGTCAACCCCTTCAATCCCCAGACCCTGGAAGACCTCCGGTTCGCCACCGGCAAGGATCTGAACCTCGTCATCGCGCGCCCGGAGCGCATTGAGGAACTTATCAACGATCTCTACGGCGGCGGCACCGAAGAACTCGGCGACATCCTCGCGCAAATCGATGGGGGCGACCCGAACAACCCCAAGGATCTGGAGAACGAGGCGAACTCCGCCCCCATCGTCCGCTACGTGGACCTGGTCCTCTTCCAGGCCATCAAGGAGCGGGCCTCGGACATTCACTTCGAGCCCTTCGAGCTCGAGTTCAAGATCCGCTACCGCGTGGACGGCTCGCTCCTCGAAATCGCCCCGCCCCCGGCCCGTCTCGCCACCACCATCATTTCCCGGATCAAGGTCATGGCGAACCTCAACATCGCCGAGCGCCGCCTGCCCCAGGACGGCCGCATCATGAAGACGATCGCCGGTCGCAGCGTGGACATGCGGGTTTCGACCCTCCCCACCATCCACGGCGAATCCGTCGTGCTCCGAGTGCTGGACCGCCAGTCGGCCAACCTCGACCTGAGCAATCTGGGGATGCCCAAATTCATCTACGATTACATCAACGAGGTCATCCAAAAACCCAACGGCATCTTTGTCGTCTGCGGCCCCACCGGCTCCGGCAAAACGACCACCCTGTACGCCGCCCTCAAGCGCATCAACACCGTCGATTCCAAACTCCTCACCGTCGAGGACCCGGTCGAATACGACATCGACGGCATCATCCAGGTTCCGGTCAACGAGAACGTGGGCAACACCTTCGCCAAGGTCCTGCGCGCCTTCCTCCGTCAGGACCCGGACCGCATCATGGTCGGGGAAATCCGGGACGCCGAAACCGGCCAGATCGCCATCCAGGCGGCGCTGACCGGCCACTTGGTGCTCTCCACGCTCCACACCAACGACGCCCCCGGCGCGGTCACCCGTCTGGTCGACATGGGCCTAGAGCCGTTCCTCGTCTCCGCCTCCCTCGAGGGCGTACTCGCCCAGCGGCTGGTCCGCACCATCTGCAAGGAGTGCAAGGTGGCCTACGAACCCAGCGACGCCATCCTCACCCAGCTCGGCATCCCCCTCAGCGAAATCGGCGACAAACATTTCTACACCGGGGAAGGCTGCGCCACCTGCGCCACCACCGGCTACCGCGGCCGCAAAGGCCTCTATGAGCTGCTCAGCGTCAACGACACCCTGCGCGACCTGATCACTCAGCGCATCCCCTCGCTGGTCCTCAAGCAGAAAGCCATCGAGATGGGCATGAAAACGGTCCGCGAGGATGGATTGAGGAACATTTACGATGGCCACACCACCATTGAGGAAGTCCTCAAATACACCTGAAGAAAATGTGTGGCCGCCGGATTGCGTGATGGACAGCGCCCCGGCTTTTCCTTAAAACTCACCCTCGTCAACCCGACCACGACCCCATGCCCGACTTTGATTACATCGCCCTGAACGCGCAGGGACAGGAAACCGCCGGCTCGATCAGTGCCACCAACGAGGGCGAGGCCTCCTCCATGCTCCGTGGACAAAACCTCTTCCCCACCAAGCTCGCCCCCAAAGGCCAGCTCGCCGGGGCCAAAAAGAAGGTCGGCGCCGCCGCCAAAAGCCGCAAAAAAGCCTCCAAATCCGGCGGCACTGTCAAGGGCAAGATCCTCATGATCTTCACCCGGCAGCTGGCCACCCTGATCGACGCCGGCCTCCCCCTCCTCCGCGGCCTGACCGTTCTGGGCAAACAGGAGCCCAACCCGGTGCTCCAGCGCACCATCCTCTCACTGGCCGACTCGGTGCAGACCGGCTCCACCTTCTCCGAATCGCTCGCCCAGCACCCGAAGATCTTCAATAAGCTCTACATCAACATGGTCAAAGCCGGCGAGCTCGGCGGGGTGCTCGAGGTCGTGCTCAACCGTCTGGCCGAATACCAGGAAAAAGCCCAGAAGCTGAAAAACAAGATCGTGTCCGCGATGGTGTATCCGGTCATCGTCATGTTCATCGCGGTGGCCATCGTCTTCTTCCTCCTGCTTTTCATCGTTCCCAAATTCAAAAAGATCTTCGAGGAAATGCTCGGGGCCGATGAACCGCTGCCCCTCATCACCCGGATCGTCACCGGCGCGTCGGGCTGGCTCATCGAGCGCCCGCTCGTCCTGCCCAACGGCCTGCTCCTCATCCTGAGCGGCTTCGCCTTCGCCTTCGCCTTCAAAGCCTTCACCACCACCGTGAAGGGCCGGCAGATCGTCGACCGGCTGAAGCTGAACCTGCCCATCTTCGGCGACATCCAGCGCAAAAGCGCCATCTCCCGGTTCAGCCGGACCCTGGGCACCCTGGTGACCTCGGGTGTGCCGATCCTCCAGGCGCTCAACATCACCCGGGACACCTCGGGCAATGTCATCGTCGCCGACGCCATCACCAAGGTGCATGACGCCGTCCGCGAGGGTGAATCGATGGTCGCCCCTCTCGAAGCCAGCAAGGTGTTCCCCGCCATGGTTATTTCCATGGTCGACGTCGGCGAGGAAACCGGCCAGCTCCCGGAGATGCTGCTCAAAATCGCGGATGTCTACGATGACGAAGTGGACAACTCCGTGGCGGCCCTCACCTCGCTGCTGGAGCCGATCATGATCGTCTTCCTGGCCTTGATCGTGGGCGTAATTGTGTTGGCGCTGTTCCTGCCCCTGGTGAAAATCATCCAAAAGCTGCAACAATAGCCCCAAGGCCTCAGCTATCTCCCGGCCGCCTCCTCCCGGCGGCCTTTCGCTCACCCCACCGCCACTTCTCCATGAAAAGATCCCACTCCGCCAGGTGCCGGCCCGCCGGTTTCACCATGGTAGAAATCCTGGTCACCATCAGCATCATCGCGCTGCTGGCCTCGCTTTCGATCGTGGCCATGGGCCATGCCAACCGCACCTCCAACCGCGAAAAGACCAAGGCCTACCTAAAGGTCATCGAGAACCACCTTGAGCGCTTCAAGAATGACAATGGCAGCTACCCCCGCCCCAAGGAAGGCAGCGAAAGCGAAACCATCAGCGTCGGCGGCGTCGGCTACTCCGTGGGCGGAGCCATCACCCTCTACCAGGCGCTGACGGGCGATGGCGATGACGCCATCGAGGACGGTGATACCGGCTCCCTGGGTAAACCCGGCTCGCTCCGCGACTCGGTCGTTTACTGGGCCGACGCCGACCCCAACGGCAGCATGCGCATCAGCCGCGAGGCCGATGGCAAATACTACATCGCCGACGGCTTCGGAGCCCCCTTTCAATACAAGGTGCCGCCACCGGTCGATCCCCGAAATGCCGATAACTTCGAGGAGCTGAAAATCAAATACCGCAATCCCCGGACCTACGACCTGTGGTCGTATGGCGGCGATTTCGACAACGATAACGCCTGGATCAAGAACTGGTAGGCCTTTCCGTACGCGCTGATCCCACCGCCCGTCGCCCCCGCGGCGGATCTCGCTCTCTCCAGGTCCGCACTGCGCTGCCTGACAGTCATGACTGGGCTGCCACCCTCCATCAACGACGATCCCCCCCGGCGCCGCGGCTTGCCGATGGTCGCGTGGATCCTCATCGCCCTGGCCGCGGGCCTGGCCACCGGCCTGATCCTGCATTTCGGCTCCACCCCGGCCTCCGCCAGCCAGTGGGCGGCCGCCCTCAAGGGCGCTGCCAACATCATCCTGGGCCTGCTCCGACTGCTGGCCACCCCGCTGATCTTCGTGGCCATCCTGATGGCACTGGTCAAGGCCGAGGTGTCCGGCCGCAACGGCACCAAGCTGCTCTGGTTACTCGGCACGAACACGCTCGTCGCCATCGTCATCGGCCTCGTCATCGCCAACACCCTGCGCCCGGGCGACGGTGCCAACCTGCCCAAACCCGCCGCCGCCCAAGCCGCGGCCCTCGCGGACAAGCCGGTCTTCGACCCCTGGCGGGACTTCGTCCTGAAGTCGATCCCGAAAAACTTCATCGATCCGTTTCGGGAGAACGACACCATCGGGATCATTGTTCTCGCCCTCGTGCTTGGGGCCGGGCTGCGCACCATGCGCCAGCGCGGAGGCACGCCCGCCGCCCACGTCGCCTCGGTGGTGGCCGCCGCGGAAACGGTCTTCGAACTGCTGCTCGTCCTCCTCCACTGGCTTTTCAAGGTGGTCCCACTCGCCGTCTTTGCCGTCGTCGCCGCCGTGGTGGCCACCCAGGGCCTCGCGCCGCTGCGGTCGATGGGGTGGTTCGTCGTCACCGTGCTCACCGCCCTCCTCCTCCAAGCGTGCTTCTACCTCCTGCGGATGTGGCGCGGGTCCTGGGTCCGGCCCACGCACTTTCTAAAGTCCGCCTCCGAAGCCCTGGCCGTCGCCTTCTCCACCGCCAGCTCCACCGCCACCCTGCCCGTGACCTACCGCTGCGCCGTGGAGAAACTCGGGGTCCGCCCAGCCAACGCCGGCCTCGGGGTCATGGTCGGGGGCTCCATGAACAACGACGGCACCGCCCTCTACGAAGCCGTCGCCGCGCTCTTCATCGCCCAGGCCATCGGCCAGCACCTCGGCCCCGGCGCCCAGATCCTGCTCGTCCTCATGTCGGTGGTCGCCTCCGTCGGCGCCGCCGGCATCCCCGAGGCCGGCCTCATCACCATGATCGCCGTCTTCACCGCCGTGAAGCTCCCGGTCGAATACATCCCCCTCCTCCTCACCGTCGACTGGTTCCTCGACCGCTGCCGCACCGCTATCAACGTCATGGGCGACCTGACCGTGACCAGCCTGCTCGACGGCCGCACCCGCGCCGCCGGGCCCTGAGCCGCGAAATCCCTGGTCCCCACCACGGTTCCCTCGACAGGGTCGGAAAGGCCCCGAGCCAACGCCCACCGGCCAAAGGTGGGTGGCCACCGTTCCAGGAGGCGACGTGGTCTACCACTGGCGCCTGACCAAGCAGGCCCTCAAGGCGATGGTTTTTCTGGCCCGAAAAGTCCACGGCATGGACAACTTCCAGATCGAGTTCGGTCGCGCCACCGCCGGAGCCCGCCGCCCGCCCACCGTGCTGACACGGGACGAGGTCCGGCGCATCTTCGCCCCATTGGAAGATCCCTGGAAGTTGTTGTGCGAACTCATGTATGGCAGCGGATTGCGCCAGAGCGAAGCCCTGAAACTACGGGTCAAGGACCTCGATTTCGGCCAAGCCACCATCCAAATCCACGATGCGAAGGGCGGGAAACACCGCGTCGTCACCCTGCCCCGGGCGCTTGAGGGCCGATTGCTGTAACGCGTCGGGATCAAGACGTGTAATCGGGGGGTGGAAGATTCGGGATGATCTGTGGGAGGAGCTGGTTGGGGCCCGCTTGGAGTGTGGGTGTGGGCGGACGGCAGGCCGACGGAGCGGAAGCCTTGGAGCCGTAGTGTGGACGGCGAGCACAAGGTGAAGGTATCGCGGTACCTCTGCCCCCGGTGCGGACGGTCCTGGAGGGTGATTCCTGCGGGGATGCTACCCGACCAGGGCAGGCCTTTCGTCAACCACCACGCGCGCATCGTCTGCGCCAACCTCGGCATCCGGCTCCTGCACGCCAAGCCTGACCACGCCTGGTCCAAAGGCAAAGTCGAATTGCGCTTCGATCCCATCCTCATGGACCCTG
>Ga0209702_10001929_pt1 | contig 37757 bp, 26 predicted proteins | sample FRY01_FD_187210 | JGI IMG/M metagenome (GOLD analysis project Ga0209702, IMG submission 187210) | Freshwater microbial communities from Lake Fryxell liftoff mats and glacier meltwater in Antarctica - FRY-01 (SPAdes) (version 2) | ecosystem: Environmental > Aquatic > Freshwater > Ice > Glacier...
TCAAGGACTTCCACGACTCCATGAACAAATTTAACCATCGCCTCGCCTTCGCCACCATCACCGCCCGATCCAAATAACCCCGTGCAAAAATCCGCCGTGGCCGCCGGCGCGTGGCCGACGGTGGCCAGCACCGCCCGGGCGGCCATCTCCGGAGTGATGGCGTCGAAGCAGCGGTAGCGGCCTTGTTTGAGCGGGCATTCGCGCTGGAAGCACGGGCTGCAGGGGACGTGGTGGCGGAGGATGGTGTGGCCGGCTCCCGAGGGGCCGGTCCAGGCGGGTTCCGTGCTGCCGAAGATGGCGACCACCGGCACGCCGAGCGCGGCGGCGAGGTGCATTGTGCCGGTGTCGTTGGTGAGCAGAAGATCTAGGGCGGACAGTTCGTCCATGAGCTGGGCGAGGGTGGTTTGGCCCACTAGGTTCCGGTGCGGGGTGGCACCGAGCAGGGCGGCCAGCTCCGCCCCCAGCGGCGCGTCGGAGGGCGCGCCCACCAGCGTCCATTCCGCGGTGGCGGCCGCGCTCACGGCGCTGGCGGCGGCGGCGAAGCGGGCGGCCGGCCAGCGTTTGGCCGGGCCGTATTCCGCGCCGGCGCAGAGGCCGAGGCGGAGCCGCGGCGCGGCCGGCGCGCGGTCCCCGCGGTCGCGGAGCGGTCGGTGGAGGCGCGGGTCGTCCACGTCCGCGCCGCCGTGGCCCGCGATGGCGAGGAAATGGTGGACGTGGTGCCGCAGCGGGCCGGGTTTCGGGAGCGGGACGATCTGGTGGAGGAGCCGTTTCCGCCAGCGGCCGCGATAGCCGGCGAGGCGCGGGATGCCGCAGCCGGCGACCTCGAACGCGCTGCGCGGCGATTCCACCAGCAGCACTGCCGCCTCATACCGGCGGCCGGTGGCCTTGATCTTCCGGCGCACCGCAAAAATCCCGTCGCTCGAGCCCTCCGCATCCTTGCCGATGACCTCGTCCACCTCCGGCACGGCGCGCCAGAAATCGGCGAGTTTGGCCGGGGTCAGCACAGTGATGCGGGCGTCCGGCCGCCCGTATTTCAGCGCGCGGACCGCCGGCAGGGCCATGCAGGCATCGCCCAGCCAGTTCGGGGCGCGCACGAGGATTTCGAAGGGCTGGAGGTCGGCGGGGGTCATGCCGGTGGGGTATTCGACGCCGCGCTTGTATTGGGCGAGCAGAAAATTCGGCCGGGGGGTTTTCCACCGGTTGTGCACCCAGAACCAGTCGGAGGGGGAGAGGCGGATGAGTTTTTCCAGCTCCGCATTGAGCTGGGCGGTGAGCTGGCCGATCTGCTTCCGCCGCCCCGGCACCGGCGGGGCCACCACGATTTTCCACCGGGCGCGGCCGGTGGTGAGGATGCCCAGCGGCAGGACCGGGCCGCCGGTGCGCAGGGTGAGCAGCGCGCCGAGGTTCGTGGTCGAGGCCAGGCGGCCGAAAAGCGGACACCAGACCCCGCCGTCGCCGGCGTGCTGGTCGACCAGCACGCCCAGGCCGCCACCGTCGCGCAGAAACTGGACGGTGGCATGAAAGCCGTCGTTGCGGTCGAAAAGCCGGAAGCCAAACCGCGACCTCAGCCGGGCGATGTGGGCGTTGAGAAACGGATTGCCGAGCGGCTGGAACAGGCTGCCCGGCTTGCCCGTCGGGCAGATTTTAGGCATCTGGGCCAGCACCTCCCAATTGCCCATGTGGCAGATGGCGTAAATGAACCCGATGTCGTCACGAATGCCCTTTTCCACGTGTTCGAGCCCCTCCAGGGTGACCACCTCCTCGATTTTGGCCAGCGGCATGGTTGGCACTTTCAGGCTGGAAAGCAGGTTGGCACCGAGCCGCTGGAAGTGCTGGCGGGCCAGTCGGCGGCGCGCGCGTTCGTCCATCTCGCGGCCGAAGGCGATGCGCAGGTTGTCGCGCACCAGTCGCCGGTAGGACGGGGCCGCGGTCCAGGCCAGCAGGCCGCCCCATTCGCCGAGGGTGAAGACGAGGCGCAGCGGCAGGAGCCGGAGGACCGCCTCGAAGACGCGGAACACCGCATACACGCACCACTGCCCGGCGCGTCGAAGCGCCGGCCTGATCCGGCCCGATTGTTCGTCATCCTGTGCCATTGACTCGTTCTCTGCCATGCACCGCCCGGCGGGAGGAAGCAAGTTTTTCACCCGGGTTGCAGGAAGGCGCGCCGCCTCTAGGATGACCCTCCTTTTTATGAAGCTGATTGACGCCACTACCCGCGCCGGCCTGACCGCGCTGAAGAAGCTCGACCGCCGGGCCGAGCCCGAAACGAGCACGCGCGAGGCCGTGGCCGCCGTGCTGGCCGGCGTGCGCGCCCGCGGCGACGCGGCGGTGGTCGAATACACCGAGAAATTCGACCGCGCCCGGCTCACGCCGAAATCGCTGGCGGTCCCGGCCGCCGAGCTGGCGGCGGCGTGGAAGGGGCTGCCGGCGGCGACCCGGCGGCTGCTGCAGTCGTCCCATCGCAATGTGGTGGCCTTCGCCCGGGCCGGCCTGCGCAAATCCTGGTCGCGGCGCAACGAGCAGGGCGCGCGCGTGGGCGAGATCTACCAGGGCTTCGACCGCGTCGGAGTATATGTGCCAGGCGGCACCGCGCCGCTGGTCAGCACCGCAATCATGACCGTGACGCTCGCCAAGGTGGCCGGCTGCCGCGAGATCGTCGTCACCACCCCCTGCGGGCCCAATGGCTCGGTCAATCCAGCGCTGCTGGCTGCCCTGCACCTGGCCGGAGCGACGGAGGTGTACCGCATCGGCGGCATTCAGGCCATCGGTGCCCTCGCCTTCGGCACCAAAACGATCCGGCCGGTGGCCAAGATTACCGGTCCGGGGAACAAATATGTCATCGAGGCCAAGCGTCAGGTCTTTGGCATGGTGGCCATCGACCAACTGCCCGGCCCGAGCGAGGTCATGGTGCTCGCCGATGACACCGGCCATGCCGCCTGGATCGCCGCCGACCTCGTCGCCCAGGCCGAGCACGGCCACGGCAGCCAGGCCGTGCTGGTCACCCCGTCGCGGAAACTGGCCGCGGCGGTGGCCGCGGAAGTCGCCGCACAGCTCGGCACGCTCTCGCGGCAGGAATACCTCGAAGCGGCCTTGAAGACCGGCGGGTTCATCGTGGTCACCGCCGATCTCGACCAGGCCGTCGCCGTGGCCAACGCCTACGCCTCCGAACACCTCAGCCTAATCGTGCAGAACGAAAAACAGGTGCTGCCCAGGATCACCACCGCGGGCGCGATTTTTGTCGGGAATCATGCGCCGGTGGCCGTGGGCGACTACCTGGCCGGCCCGAGCCACACCTTGCCCACCGGCGGCGCGGGCAAATCGTTCCCCGGGCTGACCGTCGACCAGTTTCAGCGCCGCACCAGCGTGGTCCGGCTCGATGCCGCGTCGATCCGGAAATCCGCCCCGCTCGTCAAGGCGCTCTCCGACCTCGAAGGCCTCGACGCCCACGGACGCAGCGCCATGATCCGGCTCGGCTGAGGGGTGGTTTTTTATGCGGCCGGTGCCCGTGCGCCGGTCTCAGGCCGCTCAGCCGATGGCGGAAGCGGTGCGCTTTCCCGGCCGCTGGGTCCGCACCTCGGCTTTTGTCAGCCACGCGGTGGCCGTGGCGGGAATAGCTCCGGGTGCGGCCCCGGGATGGTGGGGCCCCAGGGCCTGCCGCCGTTGCCTCCTCCACCCAGGCCGGGCATCCCGCCGGGCGCGCTACAGCGACTTCAAGTATTCAATGAGCGCCTTGCGGTCGCCGGCGCTGAGGGCATCGCCGAACTCGTGCCCGCCGTTTCCATAACCGGGCAGCGTGGTGTCGTAGGTACGTCCGTCACCAGCCTGGGCCATGGTTTCATAGCGCCAGCCGCCCTTCTCGCCATCATAGTCGCGGTTCCGGAAATCGCGTTTCCAAAACATCGGACGCTGCGGGCTGTTCAGCAGATCGTCGAGGGTCGGTACGGATCCATTGTGGAGGTAGGGCGCGGTCGCCCAAACTCCGTCCAGAGGCGGGGCGACATAGCCGTCGTTGGGCTCGAGGCGGCCGGCATGCGGACCCTGGCCGTACCAGCTTCGATTGTACCAAGTGTGGTACTCCGGGTATTGAGCGTACGACTGCGAGAGCAGCGGGTCGGTGCCCACCTTGTCGAGGGACACGAGCAGATTGGGATACGATTCCCGCTCGCCGTAGGTTCCGTGGCAGGAGGCGCATTTTTTTTCGAAGTGGACCTGGCCGCGGGCCGCCAGTTCCGGCTCCAGGGGAAGTGGATACTTCGGCGGTTCCAGAGTGCGGATCCACGCCAGGACATCGGGAAACCGGGCGTCCATCCGACCGGCTTCGGCGCTGTCCCTCATGGTGAGCATGCCGGAGGCGGACGACAGCCGGGCGAAATCACCGCGACCAAGGCCGTTGTAATAAAGGGCGTGCTTTTTTTTGAGCAGCCACCAGGCCGGTACGTCCGTGGGCACGGTCTCCACCGGCACGTCAAACTGGCTTTCGGCGAGCCAGCTCAGATCCTCAGCCTTCCGGTGAGCGGCCAGCGCGGCAAAAATTTTGTCCGCGGGATTGACCCCGCGCACCCGCGTCGTGATCAGGGGCCCGATCGCCTGGTGCGACCGTTGGATCGGCGCATAGCTTTTCACCTCGGCGGAATCCGGCCCGTACTTGAGGGCCGTGGCCATGGCCGCGGCCGTGGCCGGCAACGGCGTGTGGGTGGTGTGGTCATCGGAATTGTTGCCCAAGCCGACGACCAGCCGCCCGTTGAGCATTTCCGAATGGCAGGTCAGGCAGTTCGGTGCCACCACCTCGGCACCTTCGGGCGACCTGACCACGTTGAACCGGTGGGACACTCCGCTCGCCGTCCCGGTGCGGCCGAGGTCGAATTCGGCCGGCCCGGCCAGCGGGCGGTAAATGCCCATCGGCACGCCGCTGCTGACATAATCGCCGTTGATGAGGTAATCGTACCCCCGGACCGGATCGCCGGTCCGTTGGGGCGAGGGTTCGAGGAATCGCGTGCCTGCCGGCGGCGCGGGCTCCTCCGCCCGTGCCGGAACGGCCGGCGCGCCCGCTCCCAGCAGGACCACTGCGAGCGCGGCACGGCAGGCCGGAAAACCGCGGCGGAAAGACGAATGGCGAATCGGCACCCGTTCAGATTACCCGGCGAGCCGCGGGTGCATCTGATTTTGTGCGGCCGCACTCCAGCGGGGCGCGACCGCCGCCGGTGCTCATGAAGGAACAAGCGTGTCCCTTGCTGCAATCCGCCCAGTGTGGGGTATGGTGCGCGCCTTTCATGCTGACTGTTTCCGAAATCTCCAAGGCCTACGCCGGCCGCACGCTGTTCCAGAATGTCTCCCTCCAGATCAACCGGGGCGACCGGCTGGCGCTGGTCGGGCCGAACGGGGCGGGCAAAACCACCCTTTTTTCCATCATTCTGGGCGAAAACACGCCGGATGACGGACGCATCAGCTGGGAGAAAGGCACGCAGATCGGGTTTTTGCCGCAGGAGAGCGCGCCGGTGGGCGATGAGACCGTGCTCCAGCTGGCCACGGGCGCGACCGCCGGGGGCGACCACGAGCCCGACTGGGAGCTTGAGCCCAAGGCCAAAACCATCCTGCGCGGGCTGGCGTTCCGGGAGAGCGACTTCGACCGACCTGCGAAAACGCTGTCCGGCGGCTGGGTCATGCGCGCGCACCTCGCCCGCCTCCTGGTCATGGAGCCGGACCTGCTGCTACTCGACGAACCGACCAACCACCTCGACCTCGAATCGCTCGTCTGGTTCCAGAGCTACCTGAAGAATTACGAAGGGGCGATCCTGCTCATTTCCCACGACCGCGAGTTCATCAACCAGCTGGTCGATTCAATCGTCGAACTGGCCCACCAGCGGATCACGCGGTATCGCGGGAATTACGAGTCGTATCTGGCGGACAAGGCGGCGCGCGAGGACCGTCAGCAGAACGCCTTTGACCAGCAGCAGAAAGAAATCGAGCGCCTCACGGCCCTGGCCAACAAGTTCCGCGCCAAAGCGAGCAAGGCGTCATTCGCGCAGAGCCTGCTGACGCGGCTCGACCGCATGGAGCGGGTCGAGGCCCCACTGAATTCCGAAAAGACGGTGAAATTCCGGTTTCCGCAGCCGGCGCGCTCCGGGCAGCGGGTGATTGCCTTGAAGGATGTGGACTTTGCCTACGGCGAGACGCTGCGGGTGTACGACAAGCTGAATTTCGAGGCGGAGCGGGGCCAGCGCGCCGTGCTGGTCGGGCCGAATGGCGCGGGCAAGTCCACGCTTTTGAAGCTGCTGGCGGGCGTGCTCACGCCGCAGGCGGGCGAGCGGGTGCTTGGGCACAATGCCTCTCCGGGGTATTTTGCGCAGTACCGCGGCGACATGTTGAATCCGAAGCGCAGCGTGCTCGAGGAGGCGCTGGAGCTCGACCGGCGTCCGCCCGAGCAGCTGGCGCGCACGCTGCTGGGGAGTTTCCTGTTCCGCGGCGACGACGTCTTCAAGCCGGTGGGCGTGCTTAGCGGGGGGGAAAAGACGCGGCTGGCGCTGGCCAAGATGCTGCTCGATCCGCCGAATCTGCTCCTCATGGACGAGCCGACGACCCACCTCGACATGGGCAGCATTGACGCCCTGATCGGGGCGCTCAAAGAGTACGAGGGCACGCTCATTTTCATCAGCCACGACGTTCACTTCATCCGGGCCATGGCGGGCAGCGTGCTGCACATCGGCGCGGGCAAACTGACGCCTTACGCCGGCGACTACGACTACTATCTGGACAAGACCAAGGCGACCGACGCCCGCACCGCGCTGACGTCCGGGGACAAGCTCACTGATTCGCGGCCCGAAGGAGGCGGGGCCGGCGGCGGCGGCAAGGTCAAACTCTTCAAGACCCGCGAGGAGAAGCGGGCCGAGGCCATGGCGCGCGAGGCCCAGTCGAAGTCGATACGCGAACTGGAGAAAAAGGTGGTGCTGGCCGAGGCGGCCGTGGCCGCGGCCGAGCAAAAACTCAAGAACCTGACGATCGAGCTGGAGAAACCCGAGACCTATGCCGACGGCGGGCGCGCCCTGCGCCTGAATCGCGACGTTATGGCCGCCCAGGAGGAAATCGGACGCCTGACCGAAGCCTGGGAAAAGGCGCTGGCCCGGGTCGAGACCGCCTCGGCGCGCTCCTGAACGCCGCTGGCGCTCTGGGCGGGGGCGATGGTGAGAGTGGTAGACCCAAGCAGGAAACGAGGACCTCGTCGGGCACAACTGAGTGTCGGGCTTTCACTGTGCACAAGCCTTCGAAAACGCCCTGCATATCATCGGTGCCCGCGGTGCCGATTGCGCCATGCTGTCCACCTTCAATCCTTTGCGCCGCATGCGGCAAAGATCCGGGGTTCATCCCCTTGCTGCTCTTGGAGATGGTCCGCCGCTTTGCCCGCATTCATCCCGCCACGCTCAAGGAAATTTGGTTGGGTCGTCGGTGCCGTTGGCGTGCTCCTGGAGACGGGCGGCGTCCTGGCGCAACTCCTCCAGCTTGATCCGGGCGACCGAAAGCGTTTGCGTGCGCAGGTTGCGCCAAGACTCCTTGCCTCGGATCGGCAGGCGCGCATAGTGGGGGATGCTCTGATCGCGGTGGAGCCACTTGTCCTTGGTGGGAAGCCAGGTCTTGGGGAAGCCGTCATCGGAGAAAAATCGGGTTGTGGCTCAAGTGTCTCATTCGACTGTATAAAACGCACGTCGAGCGAAAACGCAGAATCTGCAAATCACTGATAAGCAACACAATCGGGCCTGTAGCTCAGCGGTTAGAGCAGGGGACTCATAATCCCTTGGTCCAGGGTTCAAATCCCTGCGGGCCCACGTGGTGGCAGAGTTTTACGGGAGCGCGAACGCGCTCGATTTCGCTTAATGGGGAAAAGGTGCTGGGTGGGGGCAGGCTCCAAGCGGGGCGAAGATCCGGTAAGTTCGGAGGATGCGGAGGGATCCCGGTTTGGTCTTTTTTTTTGACGCGGTCGGCGGCGGTTCACCGTCCGCGGTGAGGGCGGATGGTCATGTGTAGCGGGCACCGACGGGGGCGGTCAGGTGCGGGCGCTTGCGGCCTGGAGGGCCGCGCGGGCCGCGCGGAGGAGGGTGATGCTGTTGGGGGCGTCGCCGTGCATGCAGAGGGTGCTGGTCGGCAGGTGGAGTGGAGGGCCGTCGGTGGTGGCGATGGGGCGGCCGAGGGCGAGCGCGGTCACGCGGGCGCTGATGGCACCGGGATCGAGGAGCAGGGCCTGCGGCTGGTCGCGCGGGACCAGCGAGCCATCCGTGCGGTAGCCACGATCCGCAAAGGCTTCATCCCAGGCGGTCAGGCCGGCCGCGCGGGCGGCCGCCACGGTCCGCCCTGCGGCCAGGGCATACACCACCGTCCCGGGACAGGTCGCGGTCATGAAATCCACCAGGGCGTCGCGCAACGCCGGCTGCCGTTCGGTGGCATGGTAGAGTGCGCCGTGGAGCTTGACGTGGTGGAGACGGCCGCCCTCGGCGGCGGCGATGGCCCCGAGTCTTGCCACCTGAACGTGCAGCAGTTCCAGGAACTCGGCCTGGGACAGGCCGATGACCGGCCGCCGGCCGAAATGTCCGGGCAGCCCGGGGTGGGCACCGAGGCGCACGCCGCCCTGCAGGGCGAGCCGGACGGCGTGGCGCATGGAGTGCTCATTTCCGGCGTGACCGCCGCAGGCGATGTTGGCCGAGGTGACTTCGGCCATGAGCGCGGCGGTGCGCTCCGCCGGCTCGCCCTCGGCCAGGTCGCAATTCAGATCCAGGCGTGGAGGGGCGTCACTCATGCTCGGCGGGAACGAAGCGAACCGGCTTTCCGGGTGCGGTTTGCACGAGCCAGTCGACGTCCTCCGGATCGACCAGTCCGATCTTGGGATAGCCGCCGACGGTCGGCCCGTCGCGCAGGATGACGACCGGCTGGCCGTCGGGCGGGAGCTGCACGCTGCCGATGCGGATCGGTTCGCTGATCATGGAGCGGGCCGGCGCGTCCACCGCCTGTCCCTGCAGCCGGTAGCCGATGCGGTTGCTCTGCGGGGCGACGGTCCACGCCTGGTCAAAGAACCGGCGGCGCGCTTCATCGGAAAACCATTCCCACTGCGGTCCACGCCAGAGGCGCAGCGGCGGCGGGTGGGCGTGGTCGCGCTGCTCCCGCGGGGGGGCGATCCGGGCGCTCACGCCCTGCGGCAGGGTGAACCGCGGTTCCGTCCCGCTGCGATGGAGCAGATCGCCCTTGGACAGCGGTCGGCCCAGCCCGGCCGAGATCAGGGTGCTGGCCGAGTCGAGCCAGTGGGGCGCCGCAAAACCGCCTTCGATGGCGAGATACGCCCACACGCCCGAGACGTGGCCGCTGAGCTGGATGGTCTCGCCCGGCCTCACCCGGAGCGCCCGCCATCGCGGGTGGCTGGCCGCCAGTTCGGCTCCGGCGAGGGCCAGCCAGCAGTCGCGTAGGACCTGAAAGCGCGCGCCCTGGAGCAGCATCTCGACGACCGCCGCCCACGGCGGGTTGTGCAACAGCCGGTTCGCATAGGCGGCGGCATGGGCGTCCATGGCCCCTCCGGTGGGCACTCCGAAACGCCGCCACCCGTGGCGCCCCTGGTCCTGAAAGGCTGCGCCCAGCCCGGGCGACAGCACTTGCAAAAATGGCTCGTTCATGGCGGGCGGCGGGGTCACGTGGGTTCGAATTTGACCAAATCGCCGGCCCGCAGCAGAAACTTGGCCTCGTCCGGGGCGTTGGGAACGAAAAGCCTGGCCTCGGTGCGGCCGATGAGGTTCCACCCGCCGGGGCTGGCGACCGGATAGATGCCGGTCTGCGCACCTCCGATCGCCACCGAGCCGGCCGGCACCTGGAGGCGGGGCGTGGCCAGCCGGGGAACCTGGAGCCGCGGGTCGAGATCGCCCAAATACGGAAACCCCGGTGCGAAGCCGAGCGAATATACCCGGTACACCGGCAGGCAATGCAACTCGACGACGTCGCGGCGGCCCAGCCCCGCCTGTTCGGCGACGCGGCCGAGATCCGGGCCGTCATACACCACTGCGATGACCTTGGGCTGGGGAACGTCGGTGGCCGGTGCGCCAACCGCCTCCGCCAGCGCGGCGGCCAGCGCCGCCCCGTCCGGCGCATGTCCGTCATGAAACTCCAGCAGCACCGAGGTGAACGAGGTCACGTACTCGCGCAGCCCGGGCGGCGGCCGGTGCTCCAGCGCCGCGGTCACCGCACGCCCGCGACGAAAGGCGTCCTCGCCGATCGCGTCGGCAAAATACACCAGCATCGCCTGCGGACCATACGGAACCCATCGCACACGCGCATGGTGGCACGAGCTGTGGTGGAATGCGCGCCGTTTTTGCGGCGATCGTCACCGTCGCCGGGCGGTTCCGGGCGGCGGGTCCGGGATTGCGCCGCGGCCGCTTTCGGGCCACTGTCGGCGCGCTGTCATGTCGATACCTCCGTCCGCCCTGGTGCTGCCCCGCATTCCCGACCATGAGGTGTTGCGGTGCATCGGGCGTGGATCGTACGGGGAGGTCTGGATGGCGCGGGCCGTGACCGGGGTGCTGCGGGCGGTCAAGGTGGTGCGGCGGGCCGACTTCGAGATGGAGCGGACGTTCGAGCGCGAATTCGAGGGCATCCGGAGTTTCGAACCCATCTCGAGGAGCCATCCCGGGCTCATCGACATCCTCCATGTCGGTCGCAATGCCGACCAGGGGTTTTATTTCTGCGTGATGGAGCTGGCCGACGACCGCTACTGCGGGCGGGCCATTGTCCCGGCGGAATACGAGGCGCGCACGCTGGGCACTGACAAGAAGGACAGCGCCAAGCTGGGGCTGGACACGGTCATCGAGGTCGGGCTGCTGCTGGCGGACGCGCTGGCACACCTGCACCAGCACGGGCTGATTCATCGCGATGTGAAGCCGTCGAATGTCATCTTCATCGATGGGGTGGCGCAGCTGGCGGACATCGGTCTGGTCGCGGCCTATGGGCAGCGGACGTATGTGGGCACGGAGGGGTTTGTCCCGCCGGAGGGGCCGGGCACGCCGCAGGCCGACACGTATTCGCTGGGCATGGTGCTTTACGAGCTGAGCACGGGGCAGGACCGCCTGGAATTTCCGGCGGTGCCGGACGATCTGAACAGGGTCGGCGACCGCAAAAAGTGGCGCGCCTTGAACGAAGTCATCTGCCGGGCCTGTGCGCCGGGCCCGAAGGACCGGTATCCGCATGCGCATGACATGGCCGAGGACCTGCGCCGGGTGCTCAATGGCGGGCGAAAAAAGGCCCGCGGGATGTTTCGTCGCAAACGGTTCTGGCTGGGGGCCGCGGCGGCGCTGGGCCTGCTGGCCTGGGTCGATCAGGATCAGAAGAAAAAGCAGGCGGACGCGCTGGCCTCGGCGGATCCGCCGGAGGCGACCGCGCCGGCCGCGCCGGAAGACTTTCCCTTTGTCGGCCCGCCGCCGCCGCCGCCGCCGAAGCTGGGCCGCTTGCGGCTGGCGACCAATCCCCCCGGGGCGGAAGTCTGGATTGCGGACGAGAGCCGTCAGCTGGTCCTGCGCGGCTTGACCCCGCTGGAAGTCACGGAACTGCCGGTCGGTGCCGTGCCGGTGACGTTGCGGCTGCCCCAGCACCGCGAGGTGACCCGCATCGCCAACATCGTGGAGAACCAGGCGTCGGAACTGGCCACCCCGCTGGAGTTCTGGAATCCGCCGCAGCCGAGCCAGCCGTGGCACAACAGCCTGAGCCTGGAGTTCCGGCCGCGCGGGGCCGAACATGTGGCGGTGCTGCCGGCCACTCGGGAATGCTTCATCCAGGCGCACGACGGCCAGTTTCGCGAAGGCGAAGTGCTGCCCTGGACCCCGCCGGGGGCGAGCGAAACCAGCTTCATCGTTTTTGTGCCACGGCGTGACGCCGAATCCTACCGGGCCTGGATTGAGGAAGCCGACAAGGCTCGCGGATTCTTCAGCGTGGATCACTTTTACCGCATTGAGGAAGTGGGCGAGGGGATCAGCCCCACTCGGGACGACACTACGCGCGACCACCTTTCCTTCCGCCTCGTGGCCGGGTTGCGGCAGTTTGGCGAGGTGGTGGTGACCTCCACGCCGCGGGGCGCGGACGTTCTGGAAAACGGCGAAAAAATCGGGGTCACGCCGCTGGCCCTGTCGCGCCGTCTGGTAGGGCCGGTCGCTCTTGAGTTGCGACTCGGCGGTCACCATGCCCAGCGGCTGGAGGGTGAGGTCAGCCCGGCCTCGCGGCTGGAACTGAAGGCGGTGCTCGAACGCAGCCTGCTCGCGGTCTTTGACCAGGAATGGCAGAATGGACTGGGGCAGATTTTCCGGCCGGTTGACGGCCTGCAATTCTGCATTTGGGAGACCCGGGTGCGCGACTACGACGCCTTTCTCGCCGACACCCAGCGCCCGCACACCACCGACCTGGACCAGGCACCCGATCATCCGGTCGTGGGGGTGGACCGGGCCGACGCCCAGGCCTTCTGCCGCTGGCTCACCGCCAAGGAACTGAGCGAGGGGCGGCTGGAAAAAAGCTGGGCTTACCGCCTGCCGACCGACGTCGAATGGAGCCTGGCCGCCGGCATTCCCAGCGAGCGGGGAGGCACCCCGATGGAGCGGAATTCCCGCATCCGCGGTGTGTATCCCTGGGGCTATGTCTGGCCGCCGCCGCCGCAAAGCGGCAATTTCGCCGACCAGTCGGCCGCCGGCAAAGTGATGCTCGACAAACCGGCTGACCGCCTCCTCCCGGGCACCGACGCCTTCACCTTCACGGCACCGGTCGGCTCGTTCGCGTCCGCCGCCTCCGGCCTGCATGACCTCGCCGGCAATGTCTGGGAGTGGGTTGCGGAAGACTTTGGCGGCGGCACCGCGGCAAGCAATTACAGCGCTTATGGTGTGGTTCGCGGCGGCAGCTGGGCGGATTATAAAAAAGACACCCTGCTCAGCAGCTTCCGCAATGCCGTGCCGGTCGCCCAGCGCGAGTCGAACATCGGCTTTCGCATCGTGCTGGCAGCGGGGTCGGCCGCGCCCGCGGGACCGCCGGGCCGCCGGTAAGCCGCCTTGGAATTTCGCCTCCTCAGCGCGGGCACCCGGGCGATGCCGCCGGCCAGCGGTCACCATTGTCGCACCCGGAAATAATAGTCCGGATGGGTGTCCAGCAGGCCGTCGCGCTCGAGAAACTGGTCGGGCAGAACCGGTGAAAACGGCGTGTCGGGACCGCCCGCCGCGGGGGCGCCGTAGACCTGAAAGAACCGGCCCGCGCCCAGTCATTCCAGCCGGATCCCCGCGGCCAGGGGCCGGAGCTGGAGGCCGGTCACGACCGGAGGCGGCAGCGCGGGGTCGGCATCGGTGACCAGCACAAGGGCATCCAGCCCGAAATCGGCCAGATCCTCCAGCGGCGAGAAGGCGCGGACCAGGTCCAGGTTGCCGTGCACGAAGGGCGGCGGGGTGGTGCCCGAGGTCATGCCGTGGTTGGTGGAAAACCACAACTCGTGAAAGGGTGCGGCTGCCAGTTCCAGTGCCAACTGCTGGAGCGGGGTGCCGTTGGTCTGTTGCATGTCGAAGGTGCCGCGCAGCGGCAGCACCAAGGCGGGCCGGCCGCAGATCGGGCAGTCGTCGGTCAGCGCGGCTCCGTCAATCAGCGTGTACCGCGCCGGAGCGGCGCTGGACTGCCCCGGCAGCCGCAGCGGCAGCAGGCTCAGGATGACCGCCGCCCACCAAGCAAGCGGCACCATCGGCCGCTGCGGCCGCATTCGCCAAACCGAAGCGTTTGGGAGGATCGGGATCATGGACGTCCGAAGAGGCATGGTGCTGACCGCGCGCACATTTTCAAAATAAATACTCATCAAAAGATTGGCAATGGGGCTGGGGCAGGGTGCCTGGCCCCCGTTTTTCCTTTGTCGGATTCAGGAATTTTTGGAGAAGGTCTGGGAGGTTTTACGCAGGCTGCCTCGGGTGGAGTGGTTACTGCAGTGAGGGGAATGAGCGAACCCGGGGCCTCCTCGGAGGGCATGAGACCGACGCGGTGGAGGGAGCGCATGCTCCCGCAACCCGCGGCCATTTCCGATTTTGACGCCAGCCATTCCCGCGTGACTTTGCCCGACCATGAAAATGACCCTGCTCATTCCATCCCGCCTGGCCGTTGCGGCCGCCTTCGTTGCCGCCGGGCGCGCAGCCGCCGCCTTTTACGGCGATCCACCGGACGCCACCCACCCTTGGGCCATCCACGATGAGAACCGCCCGCAGCCGCCCCTCGTCGAGCCGGGCACCTTCTCCTCGCAGGAACAGCCCGGAAAACCGCCTTCGGACGCAGTGGTTCTCTTCGACGGCACCGAGGCTTCCCTCGCGAAATGGATTGCCGACAAAGCACCTCAGGAGGCGACCAAGTGGGTCGTCAAAGAAGGCACTTTCCAGTGCGTGCCTGGAGCCGGCTACGTCCGCACCAAGGAGGAAATGGGCGACATGCAGCTGCATATCGAGTGGTCCGCGCCCGCCAAGGTGGAGGGCAGCAGCCAGGGACGCGGCAACAGCGGCATCTTCCCGATGGGATTGGTGGAAGTGCAGGTGCTCGACAACTACAACAACCCGACCTATGCCGACGGTTTTGCCGGCTCGGTCTATGGCGTGAATCCCCCGATGGCCAATGCCCTCAACGCGCCCGGCACCTGGCAGGTTTGCGACATCGTCTTCCGCCGCCCGATTTTTGACGGCGACAAAGAGATCGATCCCGGATCGCTGACGGTGTTCATGAACGGTGTGCTGGTGCAGAAGAATACCGCCTTGGAGGGCGGCGGCGGGCACCGGGGCCGGTCCAAGGCTCGTCCGTTTCCCGAAAAAGGCCCGCTCAAACTCCAAGACCACGGCAACCCGGTTCGCTACCGCAACATCTGGTACCGCCCGCTGCCGAAACGCGCGGCCGAAGGCGGCGACACCAGCCGCATGAGTGAGGAAGCCACCGCGAAAAAGAAAGCGGAAATCGCCCGCAGCATCCGCGAGGACGCCGCCACTAAATCAGGCAAAGATCAGGCCCTTCGGTATCTGGAGTCGCTCTGCTACGCACCTGACGCCGAAGCCGCCGCGAAAGGAACCGCTTGGATCGACGGCTGGATTGCCGAAGTGAAAGCGATGCCCGCCGATCGCCTCGAGGAGAAAAAGGGCGACGTCATGCAGGTCAAAAACGCCGTGCAGTACCTCGTGAACCACAAATTCCTGCCCGAGACGTTGGCCGCCCGGGCCGTCCTTGAAGGACTGATCAAAGAGCGCGGCTGGGACAAGAAATAAGGGGGGCGGCGGGGGGCGTCGACTCGACTTCGAAAAGTCGAGTTCCAGGTGTGGCGCGACCTCCGGGCGCGCTGGCGGGGAAGTCGTCCACACGGCGGGCGTTTACCGGCGAAGCGCTCGCGCGTTCAGGCTGTGCGGCGGGAGCGGCGGCCGGCGAGGCCGAGGCCGGCCAGGATCGCGAGGGCGGCGGTGCCGGGTTCCGGGACCGCGGCAAACGCTGAATAGTGAGTCATCACTTCAGCGGGGGACAAGGCGCTGTCGTAGCTGGCGAATCCGCTGATGCTGCCCGGCAGGACGTCAAAAAAGGCCGAGCCATCGTCCGTGCTGGCACCCCCCAGCCCCTGGACTCCGGTCAGCGCCAGGCCGAGGCTGTCGAAGGAGTAGACGAACGCGCCGTTCACATAGAGCGCGGTGGTGGCCCCGTCGGACGTGAAGACGGCGTGCAGGTCGACGTTGTTCTGAACCGGCACCGTGGACGTGTAATCGGCGACTCCGAAGGCCGTGGCTCCGAACAGTCCGGTGTCCTGCCACTGCTCGAATTTAAGCCCCTGGCGTCCTTCAGCGACGGATTGGGTTCCGATCAGAGCGGAGGAGACGGACCCCTCGGCCGTGGCATCCGCATTAAAAATGAATTCGAAGGACCGGTCGCCACTCAGCGAACCGACGTTAAGCAGGACGGGGGCGCTGATGGTGGTGAAGTGGGTGGCGGCGGCGGGAGCGCCCAGGGCAACCTCCGACTGCCACATGAGCAGGGTGGCTTCAGCCTGGGTGGCGGCACAGGCGAGGATTCCGGCGGCGATGACGAGGTGGTGTTTCATGGGTCGTGGAGGTGGTCTTGGAGAGCGGGTGGCGGGTGGCACCGGCGGTGGGTGGTTCTTGATTCCGGTCCGGCTGGCCGGTTAGGGGCGGAATTACAATTGCCGGACGCGGAAGTAGAGCTGGAGGGCTCCGGCGACCGGCGGGGCGAAGGGGTGAGTGGTGCTGGCTCCGGGGCCGGCCGCGATGGCGGCGGCGGTCACCTGGTCGAAGCTGGCCAGGCTGGTCGAGTGGAGAATGTCGTAGGTTTTTCCAGGAGTGGACGTCCAGGTCAGGCTAAGCTGGCCGGTGGCGGGCTCCCGGGAGAATCCGGTGATGCGCAGGCTGGGCGCGGGCGCGACCCCGCCGAGGAGCAGGGCATCAGCATGCCGCGCCACTTCGGCCGAGGTCAGGGCCGAGGCATAACTGGCGAACCCAAGAACGTGGCCGTCGAGACGGTCGAAATACGTGACCACCGTGCCGGCGACGGTCGTGATGGCGGCCGCCGCCAGTCCCTGCACGCCGGTGCCGGTCAGCGGCACCCCAGCGAAGGTGTGCTGCCACACGCCGTCCACATACAAGTCGGTGTCGGTCCCGTCGGAGGCGTACACGATGTGGGTGTCGGTCAGGAGGGGAGGGGCGACGGAGGTGGCGTAGTCCGCCGTTCCATAGACCGTGAGCCCCATGGTCCCCGAGTTGTTCCACTGCTCGAACCGCAACCCCTGGGTGCCATCGCCCAGCAGCGAGCCGCTGGCTGACGCGTCGCCCGCATTGACGATGAACTCGAATGTGCGGTCGCCGTCCAGGGCACCCACGTCGGCAGTCACCCCCTCCTGGCCGGAGGCCGGCTCCAGACGGATCGCGGCCGCGGTCGTGCCGGCAGCCACGGCAGACTGCCAGCTGGTGAACGCCCCGGCTCCGCCATCGCTGGCAAAAGCGCCGTGGTGGGCGGAGATCTCGCTTTCTTCCAGACGGCTGTCGTAGCTGGCAAACCGCAGCACCGAGCCATCCAGCACGTCTCCGAAGGTGACCTGGTCCTCGGTGACCGTGATGGTGGCGGCGGCTCCCAGGGCCACCTGGCCTCCGAGACTGAGCGGCGTGCCGTCGAATGAATGGCTCCATTCGCCGTTGAGGTAGAGCTCGGTGCTGGCTCCGTCCGAGACGTAGGCGGCGTGGAGGATGGTGTTGAAGGTGGAAGGAGTGGCGGCGGTGATGTCGACCACGCCGAAGTTGGTCAGACCGAAAAAGCCGGTGTTGTTCCATTGTTCGTACTTCAGCCCCTGTCCGCCCGCCCCGCCGAGGCCGAGCACGGCGCTGGACGCGCCGCCCTCGCCGGCGTTCAGGACGAATTCGAAGGTGCTGGGCACTCCGGCCAGCTCCCCCACCTCGATCACAACCGGTTCCAGCCCCGAGACCGGCGTGAATCTGGTGGTGAGCGGGGCCGTTTCCAAGCCTACGGCCGTCTGCCAGGCCGGCAGGAAATAAGGATTCTGGTTCTGGGCGAAGGCGCGGTGGTGGTCGGCGACCTCGTCCGCCGGCAGGGCGGTGTCATAACTGGCGAACCCGAGAATGTGCCCGTCCAGGCGATCGAAAAAACTGGCTCCCCCGGCATCGGAAATCGCCCCGAGCCATTGCAGGCCCGCCGCCTCCAGCGGCACGGCGGCAAACGTGTGCTTTAACTCGCCGTTGACGTAGAGCAGCGTGTCGGCACCGTCGAAGGCGAACACAACCTGGGACTCGGCGTAAAACGGACTGGGCTCGGGGGAGAGGTGGTCGGCCACCCCGAAATCGGTGAGGCCGAGGCTGGTCGTGTTGTTCCATTGCTCGAACTTCAATCCCTGCGTGCCCGCCAGGCCCATCAGCGCGGACGAGCCGCCGGTCTCACCAGCGAACACGATAAACTCAAACGAGCGGTCGCCGGTCAGCGCCCCAACCTCCCAGCTGACCGGGTATTGGCCGGAAATGGCCGGTCCCGCTTCATCCTTGAAGTAGCTGGACGCCGCCGGCGTGCCGGCACCGACGGCCGCCTGCCACTCCGGCAGCGCCGCCCGGACTGGATTCGCGCACCCCATGGCTCCGCCGAGCAGGGCCGTGATCAAATGGTGGGGCTGAGTCATAAAAAAAGGATGTGGTGATGGTTCTCCCCTCACCCCGGCGGGCGCGGCTGAATCGAACTTAAAAATGTGTACGGGGCGCGGGGCTATCGCAAGACACATTAAATCCAGCAGCCGGCATGCCAATGCGGACGGGCATGTCGGGGAATCAAGAAAGTTTGGTCGCTCCGGTCCGGGTTTCCGTCAGCTCGGACTTCTTTGGCAACTTCCGCGTTGCTCGTCGCTCGCGAATTTTTAATTCGCTCTCTCCTCGCGCCTCTAATTTGCCAAAGAATTCTCGAGGATTTCGAACAGCTATTTCGGAGACAGCACATTAGGGTGGGCCATGGCATCCCTCGATTCCATTTTCTCCCCGCGTTCGATCGCGGTCGTCGGAGCCTCCTCGCGGGAGGGGAGCGTGGCTCGGGCGGTGATGGAGAATCTCCGGGCCTTTCCGGGCCGGGTGTATCCGGTGAATCCACGGCGGACCGATGTCTGCGGCCTGCGGGCCTGGCCGTCACTGGCGGCGATCGGCGAGCCGGTCGACCTCGCGATCATCATCACCCCCGCGCCGACCGTGCCCGGCATCGTCGCCGAGGGGGTGGCGGCCGGCGTGAAGGGGGCGGTTGTCATCTCGGCCGGCTTCAAGGAAATCGGAGCCGGCGGGGCGGAGCTGGAACAGCGGATCCTCGCCGAGGCGAGACGCAACGGAATGCGCCTCATCGGGCCCAACTGCCTGGGGGTGATGGTCCCGCAGGTCGGGTTGAACGCCACGTTCGCGCGTCAGATGGCCCGGCCCGGTCGCGTCGCCTTTCTCAGCCAAAGCGGTGCCTTGTGCACGGCGATTCTCGATCTCAGCCTGCGGGAAAACGTCGGCTACAGCGCCTTTGTGTCGGTGGGCTCGATGCTGGACGTGGGCTGGGGCGACTTGATCCGGCATTTTGGCGACGACCCGCAGACCGAAAGCATTGTCATGTACATGGAGTCGGTCGGCGAGGCACCCTCGTTTTTGGCGGCTTGCCGCGAGGTGGCGGCGCGCAAGCCGATCGTCGTGATCAAGGTCGGCCGCACCGCGGCGGCGGCCCGGGCGGCGGCGTCGCACACCGGGGCCATGACTGGCAGCGATGCGGTGTTCGATGCCGCGCTGCGGCAGGTCGGGGTGCTGCGGGTGGACACGATCGAAGAGTTGTTCGACTTGGCGGAGGTGCTCTCGAAGCAGCCGCTGCCGTCGGGGCCGAGGCTTGGCATTGTCACCAATGCCGGCGGGCCGGGAGCCTTGGCGGTGGATGCGCTGGTGGGCCACGGCGGGCAGGTCGCCGCGCTCGGCGCAGCGACCGTTGAATCCCTTGACGCCCTGCTGCCTCCGCACTGGAGCCATGGCAACCCGGTTGATGTGCTGGGGGATGCCGATGCGGCCCGGTTTGCCAGCGCCGTGCGGGTGGTGGCGGCCGATGAGGCGGTCGATGGACTGCTGGCGGTGCTCACTCCTCAGTCCATGACCGATCCGACCGCGGTGGCTGCGAGCATGGCCCCGCTCACGGGCGGACTGGGCAAGCCATTCCTGTGCTCCTGGATGGGAGGGGCCAGCGTTCGCGACGGCCGCCGCCTCCTGAATGCCGCGGGCATTCCGACCCACGATTATCCCGATGCGGCGGCCCGGGCCTTCGTGGCGATGTGGGAGCGGCGGCGTCGGCTGGAGTGGCTGGAGGAAACGAACCGGACCACCGTCCGGCAGTGCGCGGCCGAGCCGCTGCCGGCGGCCGTGCACGAGGTCATCCTCCACGCCCGCGCGGCCGGACGCACCCTGTTGTCGGAAACCGAGGCCAAGACCGTACTTGCGGCTTGGGGCCTGCCGGTGGTGGAAACGTGGGCTGCCGCGACCGAAGACGAAGCCGTGAGTCGCGCCGAGGCCATCGGATATCCGGTGGTGGTGAAACTGCATTCCCTGACCATCTCCCACAAAACCGATGTCGGCGGGGTGCGGCTGAATCTGGCCACTGGCCCCGCGGTGCGGGCCGCCTGGCGCGCCATTGCCGCCGCCGTGCCGCCGGCCGATTTCGCCGGGGTCAGCGTGCAGCGGATGATCCCGGCGCACGGGCTGGAATTGATTCTGGGGGCCGCCACCGATCCGCAATTCGGCCCTGTGCTGATGTTCGGAGCGGGCGGCACCCTGGTCGAGGTGCTGCAGGACCGGGCCCTGGTCCTGCCTCCGCTGAGTCGCGAAACGGCGAAGCGGTGGATGGCGGGCACCCGCATCTCCAAGGCCCTGGCCGGCGTCCGCGGGCGGCCCGGGGTCGACCTCGACGCGCTCGCGGACGTGCTCGTGCGTTTCGGCGACCTGATGCTGGCGGGCCGCGAGATCGTCGAGGCCGACATCAACCCGCTGATCGCCTCGCCCGACGGGATCGTCGCCCTCGACGCGCGCATGGTGCTCCGCGATCCTGCGACGGCCGGGCCGGGCCGTCCGGCGGCCGCGCTGTGCACCGGCTGAACCGACCGGCGGGGCGATCGGGTGGTGATCCGGGTCGCGGGGCGCTCGGGGAGCAGAAACGTCACGACAGCCAGCCCCGCCGCCGCTAGGGTCATGGTCGGAGAGGATCTCCCCCCATTCCTGCGATGTCCGCCCAGTTCAAAGATTATTATGCTGCGCTCGGCGTGGCCCGTGGTGCCAGTGCCGCCGAGATCAAGAAGGCGTTCCGCACGCTGGCCCGCAAGTACCACCCCGACACCGCCGCCGACACGGCGGGCGCGGAGGATAAGTTCAAGGAGGTCAACGAGGCTCACGAAGTCTTGAGCGATCCCGAGAAGCGCAAAAAATACGACCGGCTCGGCTCGCGCTGGCAGGAAGGGGACGACTTCGGCCCTCCACCAGGGGCGGGGGCCGCAGGGGGCCAGGGACCTCCGCAGGGCCAGGAATTTCATTTTGGCGGCACCGGCTTCAGCGACTTTTTCGAGCAATATTTCAGCGGGGGCAGCCGCTACGGATTCTCGCAGGACTGGGAGGAGGCCGCGCGGGCCGAGGCCGGGGAGGCCGGTCGCGCGCGTCGCGGGCATGACATCGAAGGCGACATCCTGGTCACTCTCGAGGAGGCGATGCACGGCACCCTGCGGCCGATCTCCCTGCAGTCCGTCAACCGCGAGACCGGTCACAGCCAGACCCATTCGTTCCAGGTGCGCATTCCGCCCGGAGCCACCAACGGCCGGCGCATCCGCGTGCCCGGCCAGGGCGAGCCGGGCCGCCACGGGGGCACCGCGGGCGACCTGTACCTGCGGGTGCGCCACGCCGCCCACCCCGACTTCACGACCCGCGAAAACGACGTCCTTCACGAACTCGACGTCGCCCCGTGGGAGGCGGTGCTGGGTGCCGAGGTTGTGGTGCCCACGCTCGATGGATCGATCAAGCTCCGGATTCCGGCCGGCACGGAAAGCGGCCAGACCCTGCGGGTCCGCGGCCGGGGATTGCCGAAGGGCAAGACCGGGGAGCGCGGCGATTTCCTGGTGGCCATCCGGGTGGTGCTGCCCACCTGTCTCAGCGATGCCGAACGGGCACTCTGGGAGCAATTGCGCGGCCTCTCCTCCTTCAAGCCCCGTTCCTGATTATCCGCCATGATTCCTTCCGCTGCCCCCGATGAGACCGGAATGCCGGTTTTTGTGTGCGATTCCGAAGCCACCTACAGCGTGGACATCCTCGCTGAACTCAGCGGGGTCTCCTCGGATACGATCCTTGAATACCACGAGCACGGCTTGATCCGGCCGGTCGCCGCCGCGGCCCTGGAGCCGCTCTACGACGACGAGGCCATCCGCCGCCTGCGCCGCCTGGACTCCTTGCGAAAAATCGGTGGCATGAACCTGGCCGGCCTCGGTCTGGTGGCGCGGCTGCTCGACGAGGTCGAACAACTGCGGGCAGAACGGCGCGGGCAGCCGTGATGCCTTTTGCGGAATGAAGACCGATCCGCCCCTCCTTGCCGACCCCCATCAGCTGACGGCTGACGAACTGGGCGCGCGGCTTGGCACCGACCTGCAGCAGGGACTGGCGTCGGCCGAGGTCGGACGGCTGCTGGCCGAGCACGGCCCGAACGAGCTGCCCGAGGCCGAGCACAAGCCGTGGTGGCGGCTGATTCTCCGGCAATTTGCCAGCCCGCTGATCTACATGCTGTTCGTGGCGGCGGTGATCGCCTTCGCCATGAACCATGCCAGCGATGCGGTGGTGATCCTGGTTGTGGTGCTGGTGAACGCCGCCATCGGGGCGGTGCAGGAGGGGCGGGCGGAACATTCAATGTCCGCGCTCCGGAGGATGTCGGCGCTCAAGGTGCGGGTGGTCCGGGATGGCGAGGAATCGATGATCGAGGCGCGCGACCTGGCGCCCGGAGACCTGCTCCTGATCACCGCGGGCGACGCCGTCGGGGCCGACGCGCGGCTGCTGGAGGCGGCGGCGCTCCAGGCGGCCGAAGCCGCGTTGACCGGCGAGTCGCTGCCAGTGGTAAAACACACCGAGGTCATGCGGGACGAGGTCGCGCTGGGGGACCGCGGCAACATGATCCACGCCGGCACCCACCTGACCGCCGGGTGCGGCCGGGCCGTGGTCGTGGCGACCGGCCTGCGTACCGAGGTCGGCAAGATCGCCCGGCTCACGGCCGCGGCCGCGGATCCCCGGACCCCGCTGGAGCTCAGGCTGCATCAATTCGGCCAGTGGCTGGTGGGCGCGGCCATCACCCTGTTCGGCCTGGTCCTTGCCTTCGGCCTGCTGCGCGGCATCCCCTTCGACTCGATCTTCATAGTCGCGATCAGCCAGATGGTCTCGATGGTGCCGGAGAGGCTGCTGCAGCTCTGCGACCCGGCGTCGCTCGACGTCGCCGCCATGGACCAGGCCGCCGCCGACCTGGCCGCGCAGGCCTTGCGGGTGCTGGCCGTCGCGGTCATGGACGAGACGGTGCTCGATGCGTTGGCGGGTGTGTGGCAGGGGCGCGGGCAGCTGCGGTTTCTCGGCCTGGTCGCCCAGACGGACCCGCCGCGCGGAGCGGTGATGGCCGCGGTGGCGGAGTGCCGGGCGGCGGGAATCCGGCCGGTGATGGTCACGGGGGACCACAAGGCCACCGGGCTGGCCATCGCCACGGCGCTGGGCATCGCCCGGCCGGGCGACATGGCGGTGGATGGCGGCGAGCTGGAACTGATGCCCGAGCAGGATCTGCGGGCAAGCCTGGACCGCATCTCGGTCTTTGCGCGGGTCCATCCGGCGCAGAAACTGCGCATGGTCGAAGCCTTTCAATCGCAGGGCCAGGTGGTGGCCATGACCGGGGGCGGAGTGAACGACGCCCCCGCGCTCGCAACCGCGGATGTCGGGGTGGCCATGGGCCTGACCGGCACCGAAGTCGCGAAGGGTGCCGCCAAAATCATCATCAGCGACGACAATTTCGCAACCATCGTCAAGGCCGTGGAAGAGGGCCGGTTGGTCTATCAGAACCTCAAGAAGGTCGTGCTTTTCCTGTTCGTGACCTCGCTGGACGAGGTCCTGGAGCTCGCCCGCTGGGGATGCCTGGTTGAGGATCATTATTCGGCCAAGCGCGGCCAGCCCGCGCCAATGGACCTGGAATGGGCCAAGGACGCGATCACCGGGGAGCTGTTTATCGTGCAGGTCCGGCCCGAGACCGTGCAGTCCCGCCGGGCACCGCATGGGACCAAGCCGCCGCGGCGCGGGTGGAGGAGGCGCTGAGGACCGTGTCAATCCAGCCTTCGATTTCCTCCCAGACATTGCCCCGAAGCGATTCGCTGTGCCCTGCCCCCGGAACCAGGATCAGGCGCTTCGGCCCGGCCAAGGCCGCGAACACCCGATGGGAGTGGTCCGGAAGGGTGTCCGCGTCGGCGGCCCCGTGGATCAGCAGTACCGGTGCCGTGATCGCCCGGGCCGCGCATTCGGGGCTGACCGCATCCATCTGGAAATTACCCAGTTTTTCGGCGAGCTGGATGGACTTGCCGATGATGGCGGCGGTAAAGAAGAAGGGTGCCCGCTCGGTGACGACGGTTCGCAGGTCGGAAAACGATTCCGCCGCGACCACGGCCGATATCCTCCGATCGCACGCCGCCGCCTGAAGGGCCACGGCGGCTCCCAGCGAACTGCCGACCAGTACGATCGGGCCGGGGTCGAGGGTGTCCATCACCCGTCGAAGATCCTCCTTTTCGAAAAAACCGTACGTCGATCCGTGACCGCCGGATTCTCCGTGGGCGCGGCTGTCGTAGGCCACCACGTCGAACCCGCGCTTGAGGAAACGTTCGATGACGCCGGCTCCGCTGGCGCGGTTGTCCGCGGCGCCGTGGAGGTAGATCATGGTGCCCCGGCGGTCGCCGACCCCCTGGCCCCGCCATCCTTGCAGGGTCACTCCTTCCCCGTTCAAGGTCACTTCCTGGCACTGGAGCGGCGGAGCCGCCTCCACATGCCGGTGCGGGGGGTGCAGGATCAGCCGCGCCCCCAGCGATGGCAGCAGCCTGGCCGCCACTCCCGCCACCAGGAGCGCGCCCAAGCCGATGGCCATCGGTCGCTTTTTGCCGCGCGTCGTCATGGGAACTAGTATATGGGAAAATCTTCGGCGTGCTCTGGTTCGGCTCGTTTTGGTTCCTTCGAATTGTTCGCGAGACGCGGCCACGGCCACGGGCGGCGCCGGGCCTTTGGCATGGCCGGGGGGCGTCCCGCGAGTCTGGCGCGCCATCGAGGTAAGCGTGCATGGTCGCCCCTCCAAAGGTGATTGCGAGTACACCCTCTGTCATCGCCCGCGGCTTTCGCGGCGGGCACGATGGTCGTGTCCGCCAGGCCAGTCGTGCCCGCCAGGCCACCGGAGAGCCTGCATTCGTCAGGACGCCCCAGAACATGCATGAACAGCGACAGAGCCGGGACAAGGTACTCGGTGTCTTTGTCGAGGAACTGAAAAGAGCCGGCGAGGGGGATCGCCGACGTTGCTGAGCAGACCGTGGCGGGGCTGCCGGAGGCCGGAGCTTCCCGCGCAACCCGGCCCGGACGACCTTCGCCTTACGGCACGGCTCGGACGCGGTAATGCGCTTCGCCAGCCGGTGGTTGGAGATCGGTCCAAAGGGCGGCCTCGCTGACCGCCGCCACCCGGGATTCGAGGGTGGTCCAGACGCGCAGATCGGCCGACCGTTCGAAGGCGTAACGCTGGCCGCGCAGCACCCGGCTGGTGACCTGCACGCTGCCCGCCGTGGGCCGGACCAGCGTCGTCGGTTGCAGCAGGGTCTCCGGCGGCCGGGCCACGACCCGCACGGTGACCGATGCCGGCACCGCGGGGCCTCCGTGGCCGGAGATCAGGAGGGGGATCCGGTCGTCGCCCAGATGGCCTGCGGGGGCCCCATAGGTCACAAGGCCCGCGGCGAGGGTGAGGGTTCCTGGATCGTCGGTGCTGGCGGCGTCGCCTGGATTGAGTGTGACGCCATTGATGGTCATGCGGCCCTGGATGAGCTGGAGCCAGGCCCCGCGCCCCGCGGCGACTTCATGCGTGGTGGATCGGCCGGCGGCGAGACGGACCCGGTAGATGTCGGCGTCCTGATGGATGGTGGCGCTGTCATCGCGACCATTGCTGGAGATGACGAGCACTTTTTCAGCGCCGTGGTGCTCGGGCTTTGGATGCCATTCGGTGTAGCTGGGTTTCAACCCATATTCGCGAGGACGAATCCAGATTTGCAGAAGGGAGGTGCCTTCGGTCTTCGAGGGGTCGCACTCACTGTGGCTGGCGTGGCCGCGTTCAGGGGATCGGCGAAGGGTGAGTTTCATAACGAGACGATACTGCGCTGGTGCGGCTTCCTCCGCCAATGCGGTGTTGTTTGCCTCAGAATGCCGGCCGGGTAGGTTCGTCCCTTCAAGGAACTCCGCCTGATCCGCTCCTTCATCGCCGCTGCCGAAGACGGCAATATCAGCAAGGCGGCAGCGCGACTGAGTGTGACTCCACCCGCCCTGAGCCGGCAGATCAAGACCCTGGAGGAGGATCTCGGCGTGATGCTGCTGGAGCTGCTAAAGTACACCGCGTGGCGCATACCGGCTGGCATGCCCGGCGAACTCGACATTGGAATGTCGAGCTACTGTTTCGGGCGGCGATGGGCATCCGGTTTTCGCGCCCGACGGCCGGGCCATGTATTACTTTGCACCTCATCGTGTTTCCGAACGAAAACCACTGGATTCTCTCGGCCCAGAATTCGATCCGTTGGTACTGGGAATCCCACCACTAGCCGGCGCGCCAACTCGCCCTGCCGCTCCCCGAAAGGCCGGTCTTCGAGGCACCGCCGGAGTGAAGGCCCCGTAGCGTTGCCTTCCAGGCAACGAGTCGAGCATCGGCCATGCCCCGCGAGGCCCGTAGCGTTGCCTTCCAGGCAACGAGTCGAGCATCGGCCATGCCCTGCGGGGTCCGTAGCGTTGCCTTCCAGGCAACGAGTCGAGTGCGAGGCGGGCATCGCCAACGGCCGGGTCGGCCGCGGCAAGGCGGGGTGTTCTGGGCCGCCAGCGGAGGGGCATCCCCAACGGCCGGGCCAGCCGAAACGTAGTTTTTCCAACGAGATGCAAGCGTCCAGTCCGGGAGGCGGGCCCGCCCCCGGCCATGGGTCGGGCCCCGGGTGGCCGGCCGGGCCGCGCTCGCCGCTCAAGGGATCACTCGTGGCGCAGGGCCTCGATCGGGTTGAGGGCGGCGGCCTGGTGAGCGGGGAAGTAGCCGAAAAGCACGCCGACGGCGAAGCTGACGCCGAAGGCGGTGATGACGGAGGTGCTGGAGACCTCGGCCGGCCAGCTAAAGTATTCGGTGAGCAGGTGGGCGGTGCCGATGCCGAGGGAGATGCCGATGATCCCTCCGAGGGTGCTCAGAACGATGGCTTCGACGATGAACTGGAGGCGGATGTCGCGGCCCCGGGCACCGACGGCGCGGCGGATGCCGATTTCGCGGGTGCGTTCGGTGACGCTGACGAGCATGATGTTCATGATGCCGATGCCTCCGACAAGCAGCGAGACGCCGGCGATGGATCCGAGCAGGGCGGTCATGACGCGGGACGTCTGGGTGGCCATGCGGATGAATTCGTCCGAGGTGCGCACCGAAAAGTCATCCATGGCGGGGTCGCTGATGCTGTGGCGGTCGCGGAGGAGCAGGTTGATCTGTTCCTGGGCGCTGGGCATTTTGTCGGGTTGGTCGATTTTGACGTTGATGGTGCGCAGCCAGGTGGTCCCGATGATGCGCTTCATGCTGGTGGTGTAGGGAATGATGACGATGTCATCCTGGTCCTCGCCCCAGGGCGCGGCTCCCTTTTTGCCCAGCACGCCGATGACCTGGAACGGGATGTTGGAGATGCGCAGGGTCCGTCCGATCGCGTCGCCCTCCGGGAACATGCGGTCGCGCACCGTCTGGCCGATGACGGCGACGGCGGCCATCCGGCGGACTTCCTCGTCGGAAAATGCGGTTCCCTCGACGATCGGCCAGTCGCGGATGTAAAAATACGAAGAGGAGGCCCCGCGCACGTTGCCTGACCAGTTTTTGCCCTCGGACGTGTAGCGTTCGTTGCTGCGGGTTTCCGGACTGACGCCGGTCACCCCGGTCACCTCCCGCTCGATGGCTTCGGCATCGGCCACGGTCAGGGTGCCGGGGCCGCCGTAGCCGCGGAACACGCCGCCGCGGAAGACCTGGCCCGAAAACACGGTCAGGGTGTTGTTGCCCAGCCCGCGGATTTGCTCCTCGATCATGGAGCTGGCACCCTTGCCGATGGCGACCATGGCGATGACCGCGCCGACACCGATGATGATGCCCAGGGCGGTCAGGAAGGTGCGGAGCTTGTTGCGCAGGAGCGCCCGGATCGAGGTCGAAAGGATGTTGAGGGCGAGGTAAATGAACCCGAAGAACGAATGTCCGCGGGGTTCGACGGGCGGCTGCGTCACGACCGCGGGCGGCTCCCGGCGCTCGTCGCTGCGGATCTGGCCGTCGCGCATAACCACGGTGCGCCGGGCGTGAGCGGCCACATCCGCCTCATGGGTGACCATGATGATGGTCAGGCCGGCATCGTTGAGCTCCCGGAAGAGCCGCATGATGTCGTCGCTGGTCTGGGTGTCGAGGTTGCCGGTCGGCTCGTCGGCGAGCAGGACAGCCGGGCGGTTGACGAGCGACCGGGCGATGGCGACCCGCTGCTGCTGGCCGCCGGAAAGTTCGTTGGGATGGTGGTCGAGGCGCTCGCCGAGGCCGACAAGGCCCAGTTCCTGTTCCGCCTCGTCCTGCCGCTGGTCAGGGCTGAGCCGGCGCGTGGAGTAAATCAGCGGCAACTCGACATTTTCCAGCGCGGTGGTGCGCGAGAGCAGATTGAACCCCTGGAAGACAAACCCGAGCTTCTGGTTGCGCAGGTCGGCCAGCTCGTTGGTGTCGAGGAGCGAGGTGTCCACGCCATCCAGCAGGTACGTGCCCTCGCTGGCCTGATCCAGGCAGCCGAGGATGTTCATCATGGTGCTCTTGCCAGAGCCGCTGCTGCCCATGATGGCCACAAAATCGCCGCGCTCGATGGTCAGGTTGACCCCGCGCACCGCGCGGACTTCGCCGGCCTCGGATGAGTAGGTTTTGACAAGGTCGCGCAGGACGATGACGGCGTCCTCGGCCGCCGGGGGGCGGGCGGTGCGCCGGGCCGGGGCTTCGGTCGCCGCGGGTGAGCTGGCAAGGACGGGTGAGGCCGTGGTGTCCATGGTGGTTGGGTGTCGGGCGGAGCGCCGGGCGGGGGGTGGGCATCGTCCCGCCGGGTGGTTACCGGCCGCGGCGGCCGCCGCTCGGCCCTCCGAAGGGGTTGGCCATCCCGGTGCTTTCCGGGGCGGCAGGTTTGACCAGGGTCACCAGCGTGTCGCCTTCCTTCAGGCCGTTGATGACCTCGGCCTGGGTGTCATCGCTCAGGCCGATTTTGATCTTGGTGGGCACGAGTTTGTCCGTCGGGTTTTTGGGCAGCAGGTACACCGTCTTTTCATCGGCGTCGCCGGCACCTTCGCCCGGGGTGGAGGGTGGCGGCGGCTTGGGGGCGGCCGGGGCGGTGCCGGGGGGGCGGCCCGGAGGCCCGCCGCGGTCGTCGCCGGCGGGCGGCTTGAAGTAGAGGGCCGACCGGCGCACCCGCAGCACGTCCTTCCTTTCGCCGGTGGTGATATACACGACCGCATTCATCCCGGGCTTGAGCTTCATGTCGGGATTGTTGACGGCGATGATGGCGTCGTAATTGACCACGCTTTCCTCCTTGATCGGGGAGTTGCGCACCTGGACCACTTCGCCGGTGAAGGTGTCGGTATAGGCGTCCACCGTGAAGCGCACGGGCTGGCCGAGGGCGAGCTGGCCGATGTCGGCCTCGGAGATCTTGGCGTTGATCTGCATCTTGGTCAGGTCGTTGGCCACGACGAAGAGCTTGGGGGCATTGAAACTGGCAGCGATGGTCTGGCCGATTTCGGCGGTGCGGTCGACGACGACGCCGTCGATGGGCGCAAAGATGGTGCAGCGATCGAGATCGACCTTGGCCTTTTTGACGCGGGCCTCGGCGAGCTGGACGGCGGCCTCGGCCTGACTGAGGTCGGCCCGGGCCTTGTCGAAGTCGGCCTGGGCGTAGAACTCACGTTTCATTAGGAGGGTTTTGCGCTCCAGGGTGCGCTGCTGGAGCTCGAGGACCGCGCGGGCGCTCAGTTCATCGGCCAGGGTCTGGCTGTAGGCGGCCTCGTAGGTGGCCGGATCGAGCTGGCAGAGCACATCGCCGGCCTTGACCTTGGAGTTGAAGTCCACGTTGAGCGTGGTGATGGTGCCAGAGATCTGGGAGCCGATCTCCACCTTGACCAGCGGGTTGAGTTCGCCGGTGGCCGACACCACCTTGGTCAGGTCACCGCGGGTGACGGTGGTGGTTTCGTATTCCGGGCCAGTGGTCGTGGTCTCGCGGTGGGTCCACCACCACCAACCGCCCGTGCCGAGGGCGGCGAGGAGGACAAGAAGGAAGGGCCATTTTTTACGGCGGCGTCGGCTCATGATGGGTGCAAACAGGAGGAGCGTGGGTGGTGTGGGGAAACGATGAAATGATCCCGGCCCGTGGTCTCGAAGTGAGACACCCGGTCCGGAAGAATGTTGGAACAAATCGGGGGAATGCCGTCCCCAACGACGTCTCAGGCTTCACCCTAGGTGAGCGCGGGCTCCCGCCCGGCGGGGGCTGGGGGAAGCGGTGCCGCGACATGGGTCAGACACTTGGCGACGGCCGCCTCGGGAGTGATGCCATGTTTTTCGCGCAGGATGTTCACCCGGCCATGTTCGATGAAGGCGTCCGGCCAGGCGATGCGCTCGACCGGCGTGTGCAGCCCGGCGGTGTGCAGGTGGTCGATGACGGCGGCTCCGAAGCCGTTTTGGATCACGTGGTCCTCGAAGGTGCAGAGCACCTTGCAGCGGGCGGCATAACGCTCGAGCACGGCGGTGTCGAGCGGCTTGATCCACCGGGCGTTGATCAGGGCGACCGAGTAGCCGAGGCGGCTGAGTTGCTCGCGGGCGGCCTCGGCGACGTCGATCATGTGGCCGAGGCTGATCAGGGCGATGTCGTGGCCGTCGTGCACAACCTCCGACTTACCGATGGTCAGGAGGGCGGGTTCCGCCTTCGGTTTCACGCCCAAGCCGGTGCCGCGCGGGTAGCGGATGGCGCTGGGGCCGGAGTCGTGATTGGCCATGGTCCAGAGCATGTCCGCGAACTCGTCCTCGTCCTTGGCGGACATAAAGATGAAGTTGGGCACATGGCGGAGGTAGCCGATGTCGAAGAGGCCGTGGTGGGTCGGACCGTCGTCGCCGCTCAGGCCGGCGCGGTCCATGGCCAGGCGGACCGGGAGGTTCTGGAGCGCGATGTCATGAATGAGCATGTCATACGCGCGCTGCATGAACGTGCTGTAGATGGTGAGAAACGGCCGCAGTCCCTGAATGGCCTGGCCGCAGGCGAAGAGGGCGGCGTGTTCCTCGGCGATGCCGACATCGAAGTAGCGGTCGGGCACTTCTTTTTTGAAGACCGAGAGCCCGGTGCCGCCGGGCATCGCCGCGGTGATGGCGGTGAGGCGGTCGTCCTTTTTGGCGAAGTTGACGAGGCTCTCGGCGAACACCTGGGAGTAGGTGGGCGTGTCGGTGGCCTCGGTCTCGCCGGTCTCGGTCTTGTACGGTCCGAGGCCGTGGAACTTGCCGGGGTTGGCGAGGGCCGGCTTGTAGCCGCGGCCCTTTTCGGTGAGGATGTGGAGCAGGACCGGCTCATGCTGGGTCTTGAGAAACTCGAACATCCGGATCAGCGCGGTCAGGTCATGGCCGTCGATCGGGCCATAATAGCGCAGGCCGAACTCCTCGAAAATGACGCTAGGGGCGATGAGGTTCTTGGCTCCCTCCTCGATTTTGCGGGCAAGTTTTTTCGCCACGCTGCCGCCGACGCGCTCGATGATGGCGGTGGCGGTCTCGCGGAGGTGGCCGAAGGCGGGCAGGGTGGCGACCTTGTTGAAGTATTTGGCGATGGCTCCGACGTTGCGGTCGATGGACCATTCGTTGTCGTTGAGCACGACGATGAGCCGCTTGGTGGAGGTGGCGATGTTGTTGAGCGCCTCGAACGTCGGGCCGCAGGTGAAGGCGGCGTCGCCGGCGATGCAGACGACGTGGTCCTCGGTGCCGCGCAGGTCGCGTCCGACGGCCAGACCGAGGGCGGCCGAGAGGGCGGTGCCGGCGTGGCCGGCTCCGTAGCAGTCGTGCTCGCTTTCCGTGCGCAGCGAGAACCCGTTCAGCCCCTGGTAGGTGCGCATGGTGCTGATGCGGTCCCAGCGGCCGGTGAGCATCTTGTGGACGTAGGCCTGGTGGCTTACATCGAAGACGAACTTGTCCCCCGGGGTGTCGAAAACGCGGTGGAGGGCGATGCTCAGCTCGACCACTCCGAGATTCGGTCCGAGGTGGCCGCCGGTGCGGGAGAGGGTGGTGATCAGTTCGCTCCGGATGGCCTCCGCGAGGGCGGGCAGCTCCTTCTCATCGAGCTTCTTCACATCATCGGGACTTGCGATGTGGAAACGGGAGGCTGGCGCTGGGCTGGTGGCGGTTTCAGGCATGGAATCGAAAGGAGACGACACGGGAACGAAAGGGATCAGATTGTTGCGCACCGCATGGCGCGTCAAGGACCACTGTAGCTGGGGTCGGCAAGCCGGACAACATCCTGCTCGACGCCCGCGGGCGGGTGAAAATCGCCGATTTCGGCATCGCCAAGCTGGCGGGGGAGCCGGAGGCTGCCTTGAATCTGACTCGCAGCAGCATGCATCTGGGCACGCCCGCGTACATGGCTCTGGAGCAGGTGGAAAAACCGGGCGATGTCGACCACCGCGCCGACATTTATTCGCTCGGCGTGGTGCTCTACGAGATGTTGACGGGGGAGCTTCCGCTGGGGCGGTTTGCGGCACCCTCGGAAAAATCATCGGTGGATGCGAGGATCGACGAGATTGTCTTTCGCACGCTCGAGAAGGATCGGGAACGCCGGTATCAGAGCGCGGAGGAGGTGAAGACCAAGGTCGAGGGGTTGGGCCACACGCCACCGCCACCGCCACCGCCACCGCCGCCGCCGACTCCGGCTGTGGGGGCGGGGGAGCCGGGGCCTGGAATCGGAGCGAGGGCAGGCCTCGGCGGAGTGGCCGGATCATCAATGGACGACCCGTTAAGCCAGAAGGCGCTTGCGGGCGCGGTGGCGACCGGTCTCAGTCTCTGCGCCCTGGCAATGCTGGTGCCGACCTGGACGATGCCGGTGATGCGGGTGTCGTACGGACCGACGGACCCGCCGCCAGCATCCGCGCCGGCGTTCCTGATGACGCTGGTGATCAGCGCCGGCCTGGCCCTCGGGCTGCCCGCGCTGCTGTCGGGAACGTTGTTCCGCGCGGCGGCTTCGTGGACCCGCGGGGGTGCGTGTGCGGGCGCCCCGAGCCGCCGGGACTGGTGGGCGATCGGTCTCGGCGGGGTGGCCCTGGCGGTGGCCGGCGTCCAGGCCGGACCGCGCCTGCGCCGCGACCGGGGCTCGGTTGCCGTGATGCCGGCGTCTGTCGTCGGCGACTTTCGGTCGATGGGGGGACGGCGCGGGTGGAGGTGAATGACGCCATGCAGACGACCGAATGGACGCGGGAGCGTCCGGCGCAGGTGCAGCGACTGACACTCAATGTGGCGGCCACCCTGGCGGAGAAAGCCCTGCTCGTCTGCGAGGTGAGGCACACGCTGCCGGACGGCCGGGAGGCGACGGTCAGGAGGCTGGATGATGCCGTTTTCCTGACCGGTGAGCTGGTCGGAGGCAGCATGACCGTGCACCGGAACTTCCAGATCGAGCTGCCGGAGGGCGCGGGATCCGGAGCCTTGCAGGAGGCGCACGGACAGGTCAACGGCGGCTGGCGGCACCGCCGGCGCTCAAACATTTTCTCCAGCACGAACGCCGCGCCCGCCTGACCGAACGCCGCGGCGGGGAGATTGAGCATGTCGCGCTTCACAGTCTCCCACCGAGACCTCGGTCGGCTTCGACGTGGCCACTCCGCCCAACCCCGCTCCCGACCACGTCTTCGACCGCCAGGGGGCGCTGACGGTGCTGGATCGGGCGCTGACGGTGGTGGGTGGCGAAATGCAACGCCTCGGCAAACGGTCACACTTCGAAGCCATGCGCCCGGGGCTCAGCGGCGAGGTGCCCGGTGCCTCCCAGTCTGAGCTGGCGGCCCGGCTGGGGCTTTCGCCCGGCGCCGCCAAGGTCGCCATCCACCGCCTGCGCCAACGGTTTCGAGACCAGGTGATGGCGGAAATCGCGCAGACGGTTGTCGGCGGAGGTGCCGCCGAGGTCCGGGAGGAACTGAATTATCTGATCACGGTGATCAGCAATCAGTGATGGGCTCAGGACCGCTGCCGCGATCGCGACGAACCTTCCTCGGCGGTGGGGGCGTCGTCGGACGTGAAGGGGGTGAGGGCGGCGGTGCCGTCGGCGCGGATTGAGATGACATCGACGCGGCGCTGGGCGTCGTCGAGCCGCTGGCGGCAGACCTCGAGCAGGCGGGTGCCTTCGTCGTAGGCGGCGATCAGGTCGTCGAGGGGCAGTCGTTCCGCCTCCATGCGGGCGACCAGATCCTCGATGCGGCCGATGGCCTGTTCAAAGGGGAGTTCGGTGTCGCCGGCGTCCGGGCTGGCGGCAGGCGGGGTGGTGGAATCCATGGCAGGGGGCAGCAAAGCCGCCGGGGGGAGGAATCTCAACCCCATCTTTGGCGGTCGCGTGTTTTTACGCGGGCGGTCACTGGCCGCGAGCGGATTGGGCGAGTAGGAAGGCGAGTAGATGGTGAAAATCGGCGGGCGGAATGAGGTCGGCGAAGATTTCGGGCATGAGGGAGGTTTCCGCCTCGGTGCGCTGGGCGATTTGGGATTTTTCCACGGTCCGTTCCTGGCCGGTCGCATCGACAAACACGACGAGCGCGCCCTCCTCGCGCTGAAACAGCCCGGTCATGGCGGTGCCATTGTTGAGCGTGACGACGCTGTAGCGGAAGACCCGATCGACGTTGCGGTTGGGATCGAGCACATCCTCGCAAAGGCGCTCGAGACCCCGATGGCCAATGCCATCCAACTCCGGACCGACCCGGCCCCCCTGGCCGCCGAGATTGTGACAGACGGCGCAGTGAAGCTGGTAGACGGCCGCGCCCGCCTCGGCGCTGGCGCTGGCGGCGGAATAGGCGGCCTGGCGCTCCTGCGCGATCTGGCGCAGGCGCGCGGAGTTTGCTCCGATGGTGGCGGTCAGGCTGGCGATCTGTTCGGCCAGTTGCGGCCGCACGGCGAGGAGCGTGTCTTTGATCGCCGGCTGCGCGAGCAGGGTGGCCGGGGCCTGGCCGTCGCCGACCGCCTGCATGAGAGCGTCCGCGCCCTTACCGGTGGAGCCCAGAGCGGTGGCGATGCTGATGGCGAAGCGCTCCGGTGCCTGGCGCAGACATTCCGTCAGCAGTTTCCGGCTCTCCGTCGAATTCAGCCGGGCCAGCGCCTGGGCAATTTCGGCGCGTCGCTCCACCGGCAGGCCGGCGTCGTTCAGCAACGTCTCCGCCGCCCGCAGATGGGCGGCAGCGTTGAGCGACAGCAGGGCGCGGAGGCACGCGGACCTGGCCTCCGGGTCGCCGGCGGTCTCCATCGCGATCGCGACCAGCGGCGGCTCCAAAGCGACCAGCCGGAAGGTCGCGGCCAGCTCGGCGGCGGCTTTCGTCCGCGCCGGATTGGCGGGCGCGGTGGTTTTCAGCAACCGCCGTGCGAGCTGTCCGGCCCAGCGGTGCATCGTGTCGCCCGGCTTCATTCCGCGCTGCTCCAGGCCCTGGTGCATGGCTTGAAACAGGCCGAGCTGCGCGTCGGCATCGGTGGCGGCCTGGTCCGCCAGGGAGCCGGCCAGAGCGTCGGTGACCGAGGCATCGCCAAAACGCGCGATGTGCCGCACCCACTCCTGATCGGGCTTTTCACCGGACGGAAGCCGGGCCAGGCGCTCCGCGAGGAACGCGGCCGCGTCCGCGGAGGGCAGCGCCGGGGCCACGTCGGCAATGGCGCGGACATCCGCATCGCTGAGGTTCTGGTTTCCGACGAAGGCGAAAGCCTCCGCGAGCAGCAGCTGATCCCGCAGTGATTTTCGGGCCTGGTACACCAGATGCGTGTCCGCCTCGGGGGCGCGCTGCCGCAGGGCCAGCAGCGGGAGCAGATGACGCACGGCGGGATGGCGCGCCAGCGCATCGGCCGCCGCCCGGGCGACACATCCCTCGGCGTCCTGCAGCGCGCGGAGGACCAGCGCCTCCTCCGGGGCTGTCCACTGCGGGCGTTCGACCAGGATGCGGATGGCATGGGTGCGGAGCAGGCGGTCGCCATCGTTCGCGGCGGCGGCCAGTTCGCCCGCCGTGAGCACGCCGAGCCGTTCCAAAATCCACAGGGCGCCCGCCCGCAGGTGAATGCCGGCGTTTTCGTGCTGCGCGGCCTGGCGCACGCGGTCCATCACCTCGTCTCCGCCCTGGTCGGCAAGGAAATTCAGCACGGCCAGGCGATGGGCCAGGCTCGGATCGCCGAGCCGGTCGACCTTTTCGGCGGTGGTCAGGGTCATGAAGTCGGGGCGCGCCCGCAGCTTCGGCTTGCCGTCCGCGCCCAGCGGCACCACCCGCCAGATGCGCCCGCTGGTGCGGTCCCGGCCCGGATGGTCAAGCGGCACCTCCACATGCGCGATGATCCGGTTGTAAAAGTCCGCGATGTAGAGCGCCCCGTCCGGGCCGAACTGCACATCCACCGGGCGAAACCACGGGTCGCGCGAACGGACGAGATCCGGCATTTCGATCGCCAACCTGGTCGATCCGTGCTCCTCCACGCGGTCGCGGTTGATCCGGCTGGTGACCACGTTGCCCAGAAGGAAATTCCCCTGGAATTCCGCGGGCCAGAGCGGCTCTTCGCACGTGATCAGGCCGGAAATCGCCGTCGATCCGTGGGTGTGTGCGAGCATCGGCGGCGCGTAGCCGAGGCCGTCGTGCGGCTTGCCGAAAACCGGGTAGAAGCCGCCGAAAATATTCTGGTAGATCGGCATCGAGTGGCAGTCCGAGGTGAAAAGGTTTCCCAGCGGATCGAAGCACAGGCCAAAGACATTCGCCTGGCCGTCGCCGAATTTCTGGATGCTTGAACCGTCAGGCCGGAAGCGAAACGTGCCCCCGCTCATGCTGAACTCCCGGCCGTCCCCGCCCTTCATCGCCGACCGGTTCGCCACTCCCTGGCCCCCGTACATCCAGCCGTCGAAACCCCGGCGGAAATTGTTGGCGAGGTTGTGGGTGTCGTTCGCCGCAAACGGCCCCAGGACCACGCTGCGCCGGTCGGCTTTTCCGTCGCCATCGGTGTCCTCCAGCCGCAGGATGTTCGGAATCGAAAACACGACCGCCCCATTGACGAACGGTGCGACCGCGTCGGGCATCGACAGGCCGTCGGAGAAAACCTCGTTTTTCCCCGCCCGCCCGCCGGGGCCGAAGTCGGACAGAATGCGGATCACGTCGCGCGGGGTCCGGTCCGCCGCCGTCTCGATCGGATACGTGTTGCTTTCCGCCACCCATAACCGCCCGGTGGCATCGAAGCTCATGGAAATCGGCTTGCCGATGTCCGGTTCGGACGCCACCAGCTGCACCTCGAAGCCGGGCGGCACCACCAACGACTTCAAGGCATCCGCCGGACTGAGCCAGGGCGTCGAACGCACCATCTCGGCAAAGACATCCTCCTCCCCCTGCACGGCGCTGGCGGTGGTCAACAGGGCGAAGGCGAGAAGGCGGGGGATCATGGGAAACGGGGAACGACGGCGCGCGGCGCGGGCATGGCGAGCATTCAAAGGGGGGCTTTTTAGTGCCACGGTGCCGGAGAATGACAAGGGGCGCATCTCCGAAAGTTGCAAAATCAGTTCCAAAAGAAGTGGAGGGTGTCGTTTTTGAAGGCGACGTCGACTGCGAGCATATGGGCCAGACCGCTTGGGGACCAAAACTGGCCGCGACGTTTCAATCGGTCTTGAAACTGACTGCAGGTTGATTCCATGGAACCCGATCCAATGGGGGCATTGCGGGCGGCCAAGTCGGCGTAATTGAGGT
>Ga0209702_10001930_pt1 | contig 37753 bp, 34 predicted proteins | sample FRY01_FD_187210 | JGI IMG/M metagenome (GOLD analysis project Ga0209702, IMG submission 187210) | Freshwater microbial communities from Lake Fryxell liftoff mats and glacier meltwater in Antarctica - FRY-01 (SPAdes) (version 2) | ecosystem: Environmental > Aquatic > Freshwater > Ice > Glacier...
GTGATGGCCGACCATCCGCCGACCGATCTGCGTTGGGGCGAAAAGATCCCGGCGCTCCTCCTCTTGGCCGCACTTCTCTTCATCGGCTTCTGGCCGAAATCCATCTCCGATCCGATTGATCACGCGTTGCATCGCGCTTGGCCTGCGGCCGGTGCCCTGCCTGTGTCGATCGTTTCCAAGTAAGTTTCCGCCGCCATGAATTACGAACTGCTTCAGGCCGCCGCCAACTCCAACCAATGGAGTGCTATTTATCCAGAGATCGCCCTCGGGTGTCTCGCCCTCGCGCTGCTCGTGCTCGAGATCGTGCTCCCGAAGGCCCAGCACCGGATCATTCCGGGTGTGGCGATCATCGGCCAGCTAGTGCTGCTCATCAGCATGCTCACTTGCTCGAGCGCCGCCTACGTGGGCACCGATACGTTTAACGGACTGCTGCATCACAGCCGCGACGGACAATTTCTGCGGGTGTTTTTCCTGCTCTGCTCCCTCCTCGTCAGTCTGTTGGGCGCGGTGAGTCTCGCGAAGCAGAAGCTGCCGCGCATCGAGTTTTTCCATCTCGTGCTCGTGATCAGCGGGGCGATGATGCTGCTCGCACAGAGCAACCACTTCGTGATGCTTTTTGTCGCCCTTGAAACGGTGACGGTGGGTTTCTACATTTTGGTGAGTTATTTCCGCGCCAACCCGCTCTCGCTCGAGGCGGGATTGAAATACCTGATTATGGGTGCGCTCAGCTCCGGTCTGCTGCTCTTCGGCATCGTGCTACTCTACGGTGTGGCGGGGAATCCGACGCTGCCCGGGCACACCGCCAGCGGCATGAGTTTCCCGGCGCTCCAGGCCTTTCTCGCCGCTAACCCCGGCAACTATCTCGCTAGCCTCGGCATCCTCCTCGTGTTGTCGGGTGTGGCCTTCAAGATCGGTGCGTTTCCCTTCCAGATATGGATCCCCGACGTCTATCAAGGTGCGCCAACTCCCGTGACCGCGTTTCTCGCGGTGGCCTCGAAGGCCGCGGGCTTTGCGGTGCTGTTGACCTTGGTGACCACGGCCTTCGCTCCTTATGCTTCGCTGACGGTGCCCGTGCTCACGGTGATGGCGGGCGCGACGTTGATTTTCGGCAATATCGCGGCGCTCACCCAGCATAACGTGAAGCGACTGATTGGTCTCTCGGGCGTCTCGCACGCCGGCTTCCTGTTGCTCGGCGTGGTCGCGGCCATGACGATTCCGTCGGCGCTCGGCGCGATCTACTTCTACCTCACAGCCTACCTCTTGGCTTCTTTCGCCGTCTTCGGCGTGATGGTCCATGTGGCCGGGGAGAATGATGCCGATCAGGAGTTGGACCATTACACCGGTCTGGCCAAGGAACGGCCCTTCTTGGGGCTGGTCCTCGCCATCGGGCTGGGTTCGCTGGCGGGTATCCCGCCGTTGGCCGGTTTCATGGGCAAGCTATTCATCTTTATCGCGGCCTTGAAGGCGGAACTCTACCCGCTGCTCGCCATCGCTGTCGTGGGCGTGGTAGTGTCGATCTACTATTACTTTGGCTGGATCAAAGCCGCTTACTTCGACACCTGGCGCGCGCCGTTGCTCGAAGGCGAAACGGATGATCGTCCGAAAATCACGGCCGTCCGTTGGCCCATGGGTCTCGCTCTCGGTTTCCTCGCCGCCGCCACCGTCGTCCTCGGCTTCTACCAAGGCTGCTTCGGGGATTGGTTGCTGACGCGGTAAGGTAGGGGCGGCTGACCCAGCCGCCCTGATGGCATGTTAATGAGGACGTCCGGGCCGGACGTCCCTACCGGTCATAAAGTGGGTGCGGGATTTTTGAGTTTGAAGACCCTCGGTAAACTCCACTTCGTCATGCCATCATGACCCGTTTCCGTCCCTGCATCGATCTCCACCAAGGCAAGGTGAAGCAAATCGTGGGCGGCTCCCTCAGCGATGATGCTGCGGGGTTGCAGACAAATTTCGAGAGCGACCAACCAGCGAGCCATTTTGCGGATCTTTATCGTCGCGATGGTTTGGCGGGCGGACACGTGATCAAGCTGGGGCCGAACAACGACGAAGCGGCCCGGGCGGCGCTCGCGGCCTATCCCGGCGGGATGCACCTCGGTGGGGGAGTCAATTTGGTGAATGCTCCGACTTGGTTGGCCGCCGGGGCGAGCCATGTCATCGTCACCTCGTGGCTGTTTGATGACAACGCGCGCTTGCTCCCAGAACGCCTCGACGCCTTGGTCGCCGAAGTCGGTAAGGAACGCCTCGTGATCGATCTGAGCTGCCGCGTGGTCGGCGCGACGTGGGTGGTGGCGATGAACCGTTGGCAGACGTTGACGGATTTGCCGGTCAACGCGGCTACGCTCAAGGCCTTGGCGGGATCGTGCGCGGAGTTCCTCGTGCACGCGGCCGATGTCGAAGGGAAGTGCGAAGGTATCGACGCTCGGTTGGTCGAGTTTTTGGGCCAACATTCGCCCATCCCGGTGACCTATGCGGGCGGTGTCCACACCTTCCAAGATCTGCAGGCGGTGCAAGATCTGAGCGGAGGGAAAGTCGATCTCACGATCGGCAGTGCCCTCGATATCTTTGGCGGTAATCAGGTTCGCTACGCGGATTGTGTGCAGTGGAATCGCCGCTGAAGCTCTCAGATTTTTTCCATCTAAAGTTTAACTCCCCGATGAAATCCCCCTCCGCTTCCCCAACGCCTCGCTTGATCCAAGGGGCTTCGCCCTGGAGTATGTTTAATTATCCCAGTGCCAAAAAAAGCTGGTCGATGGAGCAGAAGATCAAGGCGATTAAAGCGGCAGGCTTTGACGGAGTGGCGGCGATTCCCGACGAGAGCATGAGTGCGCAATGCCGGAAACTCGGCTTGGAGCTGATGGGTGGGTTGGATGGGTCCAGCCTCACCAAGGCGCGGAAAGAGATGGCGCGCCAACGCGATCTTGGTGCGGTTTATCTGAACATCCAGCTGTGGAACCACAACACGCCGCTCGTTAAGGCCGCGAAGACGGCGGCGCAATTGGTCAAGGCGGGAGAGGCTTTGGGCGTGAAACCGCACATTGAAACTCATCGCGACACGTCTACGGAGACGCCGGAGAAATATGAGGAGATTGCGCGTCTCTTTAAAAAGCAGACGGGGAAGCTGATGCCGACGACGTGGGACCATTCTCATCTGGCGGTGGTGAAGCATCTCGTTCCCGCGAACTACGCTGAACGCCTCCTCGCCTGGCCCGAGTTGATTCAGCACTCAAATATCTTCCATCTGCGTCCTTTTAACGGGCAACACTGCCAAGTGCCGGTGACTAACGGGAAGGGCAAATTGACGCCTGAGTTCTTGGATTACCTCCCGTTTGTGGAGGCACTCTTCGTCTGTTGGCTGCAAGGACCGCGCCCGGAAAATGTCCTCTGGGTTTGCCCGGAAATGGGTTACAGCCACGGCTACTATCTGAGCGGTCAACCGCATCCATGGATCGATGCGCAGGTGGCCCGGGGCGAATACGCCAAGGCCTGGCGGCGGGCGCTCAAACGGACGACCAAGAGCAATTTCACTGGGTGGAGCGGCTTGCCCTCAAGACGCGGCAGGCTGCGTTAGAAGATTAAACGCGTTGAGGGCAACGCGTTCCCCCGTGCTCTGTGCACTCAGGTCAAGGGGTAGAGAGAGGCTCTGGACTGTCTGTGATTTTTAGTCGGTAAATTCCGCCTTCGTGCTTGGCGGGCTCGCGGGTTTGCATGAGAACTGACGGCGCCCTATGAGAATTACCGGTCTTGCCATTGTCCCTCCTCCGACCGCCGCCGATTTGCCTCAAGTCACCCCTGAGTTGCTGGCGTCGGTGCTGGCCCGCTACTCCCGGAGCAATGAAGGCATCGGGGCGATCCTCGACAAGGTCGACATCGCTCATCCGGAGGCGTCGATCGATCGAATCCTCAAGTTTGTCGACTACGGACACGCGTCGATTGGCGGACTGACGGGAGGACTCGCGATTGCCCTCGATAACATCTCAATGTGGTTGGCCTATAAATTGTTTGAGATTGCGCAAATGGCCGACGGTCAGGAATCGAGCACGCGCTATATCACCATGGATGCGACCAACCTGCCGACCCCGACGGAGATTGGCATCCCCGACGATTTGGCACCACGATGGTCGGCGGTGATGGCGAAATCGTTTGCCGCCTATCAGGCAGAATATGCGCGCCTCGATGCGCTCGGGATGGCCGAGCCCGATCGGGTCCGCGTGCCGGAGAATGCGAAGCCGGCGGTGATCAACCGCATTCGTAAGAACTACGCGCTCGATCGGGCGCGTTACTTCATCCCTTTGGCCACGCGCACCAACGTCGGCCTCGTGCAGACGTCCCGCATGTGGTCAACGACGGTGAAGCATCTCGATTCGATGCCGCACCCTGAGGCGCGGGCCGCGGCGGCGCTGATCCGCGACGAATTAGTTAAACAATCGCCGCGGTTAATGCGGCATAGCTTTGCGGAGAAATCTTTTCAGGCGCAAGCGGAGCGAGAGCTCGCGAGCAGCCTGCAACTCGGGCTCGAGCGTCTGGCGACGGCGCCGTTGGCGGATAAAGTTTGGGTGCAAGTGGATCGCTCGACACCACCGTGGTTGCCGGAAAACCAGCCCATGGCGGAAGCGTTGAGCCATCGCGGCAACCGCTACGGTTACCAAGGCACCGGCACGCGGCGGATGCGGGTGAGTTTTGCGTGGAACAACATGGCGATCGCGGAACTGCGCGATCTCAACCGCCATCGCACCGGCCACCGCTACACGCCGCTGATTCAGGCCGGGTTTTATCTGCCGGAGGAAATTGCCCATGCCGACCATCAAGCCTTGTTGGACGAGCAGGCCGCGTTGACCCGTGAACTGATGGAGCGCGGATCAGGGGCCTACGTCTATTCGCTGCTGCTCGGTGCGCAGACGCCTTTTGAGCACAGCACCCATGCGGACAAGTTCATCTACGAGGCTGAGTTGCGCACCGGGATAGGAGCTCACTTTCGCTATGCCGACCATCTGAGCGCTGTCTTGGCAGAGTTCTTTCGTCAAGTGCCGGAAGCGCGGGAATGGATTGTCGAGGGAACAGCCGAGCCCGAATAAAACATTGCCACTCATGCGGCTACGCCTTTGAATGCAAATTCACAACATGAAGCCTTTTTACGGAGCAATTTTCGTCTTTCTTGGGCTGGCGCTCCCCCTCATGTCCGCCGGGGAGGCGATTTGGTCGCCGGGATCGGGCGATCAGCCGGCTGCGCTGACAAAATCGGAGTTGTTGCGATTCAAAAAGGTGACTCCAGCGGTGTCTTCGGCCGGGTCGTCACCGGCTCGACTCTCAGGAGTTTCCGTAACGACCCCACCGCAGTGGGCGGGAGCGCGTTCCTCGCGATCCGCTGTGCAAGAGCAACCCCCGGCGAAGATTCCGGCGCTGGCCCTGCGTCGCCGCGTGCGGTCGGAGACGAACGTCAAAGTTTTAGTGATTCCGATCGAGGCCCGAAAAACAGGAGCAGGGCTCCAAGTCTTCACCGTCAGCGCGGTCGCCCCACCCCCAGCGAAGTAGGAACCTATGAGCAAATTTCGCGTTCTCCAGTTTAACATTCAGTTCGGTCAAGCCTGGGACGAGGCAGATCCCGACCATGCTCCGATCAATCTCGAAGCAACGATTGCCGAGATCAAACGCCACGATGCCGACATTATTCTCCTGCAGGAGGTCGAACACGCGTTACCGGGCGGTCAGCAGCAACAGCCACCGCCAAATTATGGTCTGATCAAAGAGGCGCTGACCGGCTACCATAGCTGGTTTTCTTATCCGAAGGCCGACCCGCGGGAATTGCCCTTTGGGATTGGACTGGCGATTTTTTCCCGCTTTGCGCTCACCCGAGTGATGCGGTGCGAGATTCCCTCTCCGGAAATTTCCTTTGAGTTTTACGGCACGAAAACAACGCCCACCGACCGGTTGATGATCGGCCTCCAAACGGAGGTCGATGGACATTCGTTAGATGTATTCAACACCCACTTGCTGGCGTTTTTCATGCTCGGAGCCTCCAGCGAGGGCAATTCTGAGCAGCCGGGGATCGTGTTGAATCAGCTTCGCGATTCGAAAAAAGCCTCGATTGTCAGCGGTGACTTTAACGTCAGCAACCACAAGTCCCTCACCAAGCAATTTTCCGAGGCTGGCTTGACGACGGTGCAGGACCAAGAAAACACGTGGCGCCGCCGCCCCTACGTGCTCGACCACATCTTCTACAATGCTCAGCTGCGCTGTGTGGCGCACGAAGTGATCGCTACTCCGACCTCCGATCACCACGCGATCGTGGCCGATTTCGAGTTTGTCGACTGACGACTGGAGCCCGACCGCGTTGCTAAAGATACAAGGCTTGGTCGTTTGTAGAGAGGGGTGGGGCGAACTGAGCAGAATTTTAACCACAGATTACACAGATACGAACCGGATCAAGGCAGAGGTTGAGGTATTCCATCCTGGATTCATCTGTGTAATCCGTGGTAAAAAATTCCGGAGGCAGACCGAGGGGGGCAGGTTGCTAATTTATCACTCGACAAATGGGGAGGACGAGCGGGAGGCGTCAGCGCTTTTGACGAACGACATCTTTCTCGGCATCGCGTTCCTCCTCTAGGCGGGCCTTTTCTGAGCCGATTTGCTGGCCGAGCTTCGCGGCTTCTTTGGCTTGGCCCTCGGCAAGAGCGTCATTGCGCTTTTGCTGCAAGAAAATCTCCCGTTCAGCGATCTTGCCTTGGTAAACGCGATCAATCTCGGCGAGGCGCCCCTTTTGCGCCGCCGTGAGAGGCTTGACCGCGGTGGGGGCGGATTTGTCGAGACGTTCCATCGCAAGTTCGTAAGCGCTTTTCATATCGGGGCCATTGTTGGCGTTTTTAGCGGAAGTTCACGCCGAAAATCAACGCGACCGCGACGATCAGGAGTGGTGGCCATCCTCCGCCATGGTTGGCCGCCCAGCGGTGACTGTAGCCATAGAGGAGCGCTCCGAGTAGGAGGCCCATGGCGAGCGGACCGATCCACTCGGCGCGGAACTCTGCAGCGTGATGCACCCCCGGCCAGCCCACGAAGAGTCGGATCCCTTCGTCGATCATCCACAGCACCAGCACGGCGGCGTGGTTGCAGAGAACGGTGCCGGTGGTGAATCCGACCAGACCGCACAACAGTGAGCCCACGCCCGCAATGATCACGAACATGGCGATCGGGATCAGCATCAGGTTCGCGACGAGCGCGCCCGGGGTGAAAATTCCGAAATAGAGCACGCCCGAGAGCAGGCTAAATAAGATGGTCGATAGTCCGATGGCGCAGGCAGCGAGGAGCTTGCGCCAAAAGTAGGCGACGACATGACGCCGCCAGCCCCACGCTGCTTGGGGCAGCGCGGCGAACAGGGGCCAGCGTTGCCCCCAGCGCTCCGCGAGCGGGAGACCGAGCAGTAGCAAAGCGGCGACGATCCCGTAGCTCATCTGAAAACTCGCGCTAAACAATTGCAGGGGGGCCCAAGCCAGAACGAGCAACGCCGAGGCCGCCAGCGCTGCGAGCGGATTGCTGGGCACGCGAAACATGAACGCCGCCTGCAGCAACGCCACCATGCTGAAGGCCCGCACAGCCGAGGGGGTGTCGCCGGTGATGTTGACGTAGAGGCCGAGCGCGACAAGGCCGATCAAGTATTTCGCCGGTCGCGGTAGGCGGGCAAGTGAGAGCAGCGCATGAATCACGACCGCGATCACGCCAATGTGGAGTCCGCTGATCGCAAACAGGTGCATGGTGCCACTCTGCATGAAGAGCGCATCCTGTTCTTCGCTGAGCTCGTCTTTCTTTCCCAGCAACATCGCGCGCAGCACCCCGGTGAGGTCGGGCCGCTTTTCCTCCACGCCGATGCCGAGCGAGGTCCCAAAGCGCTCGGCCATGCGTGCGCAGAATTGACGGTAGGCCGAGGGCGCATGCGTTTCGGAAAAAACCTGACCGCGGGTCAAACGAAAGTTCATGCCGGCAGCCGCGAGGTAGCCGTCGAAGGAATCGCGCGGCGGATGCTCGGGCAGCAGTTCGAGGATGCCGAGCACCTCGATCTCGGCCGTCGGCAACGGCGCCGTGGCTCCCTTAGCGAGCCGAAGTGAGTAGGCGAGGGGCTGACCGCGCAGTTCAGTGAGATGAGAATCGGTGCGCATGATGGTTGCGAGACCGCTGGCCTGCTGAGGGAATGTGGAGGCAAACGAGCGGTCGATCCGGAGAACTAGATGAGCCTCGCGGGGCGGCAATTGGTCCCAAGTCGACAATCGCGCTCGATGGAGCGAGTAGCTGGCTGCGCCCGCGAGCCCGACCGCCACGATGATGCTTCCGGCCCAAATAGAGAAGTGCCGGCCAGCAAAGCCGAGGGCGAGGATCGCCGCGAGCGCGGCCCCCGTTAAACAAAAGGTCACCGACCCGCCCAGCCCACTTCGGGCTAGGGCGAGACCGGCGGCGTAGGGCAACACCAGCCAAAGGAGGGGCGCCCGGTGTCCAAGGCTGCGATGAGCCATGCGTGAAGTTAAGACCTTGGAATCCTCAGCGCAGCACAATTCTACGACGGCGGCGCGGGTGGGATCGGTGGGGAATCCTTCGGTAAACTTTACTCGGCGCGATTCGTGCCTATTAATGCGTGCGCATGCCTGCTGATGATCAATCCGATTTTTTTGGGGATGAGATAATTGCTCCCACGCCCGCCCGAGCGGCCCCGACGGCGAACCAACCCCTCGCGGCGCGGATGCGCCCGCGGCGGTTGTCCGAAGTGGTCGGGCAAGATCACATTACCGGAAAGGGCAACCTCCTCCCGCGACTGGTGGAGCAGAATCGCTTTGGCAGCCTGATTTTTTACGGCCCGCCGGGCTGTGGCAAGACGAGCATCGCTGAGTCGATCGCCGCAGAAACCCAGAGCCGGTTTGTGCGACTCAACGCGGTGATGAGCAATGTCGCGGAGCTGCGCGAGATTCTCGGCGTCGCCCGCCGTCGTCCGGAAGCGGCGACCATCCTCTTCATCGACGAGCTCCACCGTTTCAACAAGTCGCAACAGGACTTGCTGTTGCCCGATGTGGAGGAGGGGAATGTGCGGCTAATCGGAGCGACGACCCACAATCCCGGTTTTTATGTGAATCCGCCGCTGCTCTCGCGGAGTCACTTGTTTCGCTTGGAACCGCTCGCGCCGGCCGCGATCGCCTCGGTGATGGCGCGGGCTTTGGTTGATCAGGAGCGCGGGCTCGGGGCGCGCCGGTGTTCGGCGGAGGAGAAGGTGCTCGCGGATCTTGCGATGCTGTGCGACGGCGATCTGCGCCGCGCCCTCAATGCGCTCGAGGTCATTGTCTTCAGTCTAGCAGACGGGGCTGCGATCACCCCTGCGGAGATTGAGGTCTTTGCGCGCGAACGCCGGATCCGCTACGACGCCGATGAGGATGAGCACTACGACACGATCTCAGCCTTTATCAAGAGCTGCCGCGGGAGTGATCCCGACGCGGCAATGTATTGGCTCGCCAAAATGCTCGCGGGCGGTGAAGACCCGCGCTTTATCGCGCGGCGCTTGGTGATATTGGCAAGTGAAGACGTTGGGCTCGCTGACCCGATGGCGTTGCCGCTGGCCGTCGCGGCGCACCATGCGTGCGACTTCATCGGCTTGCCCGAGGCTGAACTGACTCTGGCCCACACGACCCTCTACATTGCGACCACTCCGAAGTCGAACTCGGCGACGCTGGCGCTGGCCGCGGCTCACCAGGCGCTGAAGAGCGGGACGGTGCAACCGGTGCCGTTGCCGATGCGCGATAAGAGCGGCCAGGCGAGCAAGGAAAATAAACACGGTCAGGGGTATCGGTATTCGCACGATTACCCGGAAAATATTTCGGGTCAGGACTACCTCGAGAAACCGCTCTCACTCTACACGCCGAAAGCGGCTGGCTGGGAAGCCAAGGTTGCTGACCGGCTCGCGCGCTGGGCGGAATTGAAGAAGCAGCAGAAGAGTTGAGGGGGGATACCGCGCGGCGCCCTCAGTGCTGCGCGCGTGAAGGGATCGTAAAATCTAGACCGAGAGGGGAAGCGACTTGCGATGAGCACGAGGCAACCTACCTTGGGGAGTTATGAAGATTCGACTCCTGCTGGTGTGCGCGTTGATGGTTTCAGTCGGATCCGGGGCACCCAAGAATCCCCCCGCTTCGAAAACAACCGCTGAGGAGAAACCCGAGCTGGTCATTCCGGGGGTCACGATCACGCGAACCGACGAAAAGGGACTGCTCGGGATCGAGATCGTGGACGGCAACTACAAGCTCAGTTTCTACAACGCCGACAAGGAGCCCGTCGTGGCGGATCGGAGGCGCGCCTTGGTGCGGTGGTCGCCGCCAGCCAAAAGCCGGATCAACCGGATGGTGCTCAACGCCGGGGGCGACGGGAAGTTCCTCACTTCGCCACAGTTTGTGCGGCCTCCTTACAATTTCTTGCTGTTTATCACGCTAGTGAACGCAGAGGACGACGAATCCAAGGAGAGTGACGTCGAGACTTACTCGGTCAGTTTCCGGCAGTAAAGGAGTCCTCAGGGAAACTCTTCGACGCCGGGGCGTCCTTGTCGTGCCGCTTCCACCGTTTGAGCGATTCTTCTGAAAGTTCCTCGGGCGCCGAGCTGATCGCATGGACCGCACGAGTGGTGGAGGTGCTGGCCTTGGACGGAGTCTCGTCCTCCCTTTTTCTCGGGTTGGACATGGTTGCGATCACCGTGGCTGATTATTGATGAGATGGCGCAACATGCATTTGATCTCGGCGTTGGCTTGATCCCGGATATGCCGTTGGCGCCGTCGCCCCAGCCAAAAGATAAGACCGTGAATCAACCCCTCGCTGGTCGGGGCGAATGCGACGAACGCCCAGTGACTGAAGGTGGCCGGGTGCCGGGAAATCCCGCTGGCGACGATTGCGGACAATCCCACCAAGCTGAGATAGATTTCAAGATTGCCGAGGATTACTTTCATCATCGGGCTTATCTTAATATCAGGCCACCGCGAGGGAGGAGCCACGAGAGAAATACCTCAAAGGCACTCGCAAGATGTCCTTGCGGCGCGTTGACAGCGGCGGCGAGCAAAGTGAATCTTCCCGCCTATGTCCGACGCGCCCACTGCTGTTTTCGATTCCGTCGAATCTGCCATCCAAGAGATTGCCGCGGGGCGGCTGGTTATCGTTACCGATGACGAGAATCGCGAAAATGAGGGCGATCTGATCATGGCCGCGTCGAAAGCGACGCCGGAGACGGTCAACATGATGATCCGCTACTGCAGCGGAATCGTCTGTGTGCCGATGCTAGAGGCGCAGTTGCGCCGGCTGGGGCTCGGCCCGATGGTGCATCACAATCGCGAGGTGCAGCGCACGGATTTTGCGGTGACGGTGGATGCCGCCGAGGGGATCACGACCGGGATCAGCGCCTACGATCGCACCCGCACGATTCAGATTTTGGCCGACGCGAAGGCGACCCCCGATCACTTGGTGCAGCCGGGTCACGTCTTTCCGTTGCGCGCTCGACCGGGTGGGGTGTTGGAACGCGCCGGGCATACCGAGGCCGCGGTGGATTTGGCGATCTTGGCCGGACTGCATCCGAGTGGAGTCTTGTGCGAACTGGTCAACGACGACGGTTCCGTGCAGCGGGTGCCGCAGTTGTTTGAGTTTAAGCAGAAGTTTGGGCTGAAGATGATCTCAATCGCTTCCCTGATCGAGTATCGGCACCAGCGCGAACAGCTCGTGGAGGAAGTGTGCGCGGAGTCGTTTCCGTCGGAATTTGGCGAGTTTACGATGCATGTGTTCCGCAACAAGGTCGATAACCGCCACCACCTCGCGTTCACCCAGGGTGCGCTGGACGCGGAGCCGACCCTCGTGCGCGTGCACAGCGAAAACCTGCTCAGTGACGTCTTCCGGATGCGGGGGCTGGATTCGTATCACTCGCTGACCGCCTCGCTCGCGGCGGTGGCGCAGGCGGGCCATGGCGTGGTGCTCTACATGGAGCACGCGAGTGGCGGTAAGGAATTGGTCCACCATCTGATGGGCAAGACGAGGGAGTCGCCGATGAGCTTCCGCGATTACGGCATTGGCGCCCAGATTCTCGTCGCCTTGGGTCTGCGGAAAATCCGTCTCCTTTCCAACAGCACCCGCAAAGTGGTGGGGCTCGACGGCTACGGCTTGGAGATTGTCGACCACGTAGCGTTGTAAGCCGTGAACTTGAGGGTGTCGACGACGGGCGACAGACCAAACCGACTGTCCCGTAAATTTATTGGTTGCGGCGGGCATTCATCCCCCTTCCGCTAACCGACTTCTTTCTCAGATGAGTCTCGATGTCCCTCAGTCCCGGTCCGTTATCGGTGCCACCCTCAAGGTCGGTATTGTCGCTGCATGCTACAACGAAGCGCTCGTCGACGCCCTGCTTGCCCGGGTGAGAGCGGGACTTCTCGCCGCGAAGGTCAAGGCCGCCAACCTCACAACCGTGCGTGTGCCTGGCTCCCACGAGATTCCGTGGGCGGCTGCTGAGCTCTCCCGTCAGCGCGGATGCGACCTCGTGATTGCGTTGGGCGTGCTGATCGGCGGCGATACTAACCATCACGAGATGGTCGGGCAAAGCGTGTCCGCGGCCCTTCAGCAAGTTTCTCTTTCCAGTCGGGTGCCCGTGATTAACGGCGTGATCGTCGCCAACACCCGCGCCCAAGCGCGCGCCCGCTGCGCGGGCCGAATCAACCGCGGGGCGGAGTTTGCGCAGGCGGGTCTCGAGATGGCCGCGTTGAAACGAAAGTTGAATTCATGAGCAACAAAGCCCTGTTTGCCCAACGGCGCGAAGGTCGTATCGCCGCCCTGCAATTTCTCTTCGCGTGGAGCATGAACCGCCCCGCGAATCTTGCGGAGGATTTGCGCGTCTTTTTCGAAGAGATGGAACATCCCCGCGAGCACTATGCCTTTGGCGAGGAATTGATCCATGGGGTGATCGAACGCCGCGACGAGCTCGATGCGCAGATCAAGGGCCTCGTGCATAATTGGGACTTCAGTCGGATCGCTAAGGTCGACCTCGCAATCCTGCGCCTCTCGATGTTTGAGATGATGCACCGCAAGGACATCCCACCGATTGTCTCGATCAACGAGGCCATCGACCTCTCGAAACAGTTTTCCAACGCGGACTCCAAGCGTTTCATCAATGGCGTCCTCGACCGCCTCAAAGGTCAGCTTGGCCGCGACGCCCGCAAAGGTGAGTGACGGGGGTTTTAATCTGGAACTCAGGAACTCTGGAAATGGCTGAGTTGGGCAACAGGGAGCTAAATAGCCGGGTGATCGAAGCGGCGATTGCGGGGCCCCAAGTGCTCGGCCCCGGCTTTCTTGAATCGGTGGATGAGCGTGCCCTCTGGGGGGAACTTGAGGCTCAGGGAATCGCCTTTGAGCGTCAGAAATCGGTCAAACTATTCTACGGAAACACCGAGGTGGGGGAGCCCCGACTGGGTATGCTAGGGGAAAATCGACTACTGGTCGAACTCAAGGCGGTGCGAGCACTCGAGGATATTTTCTTCGTGATTGGCCGGTCGCAGATGAAGGCGGCGGGCCTCAGGGATGGCATTATGCTCAATTTTTACTCGATGCCCCTGATGATTCGGCGGATTGCTCCTGAACAATCGCCGACTCAATTCCAGAGTTCCTGAGTTCCAGATCATATCATGTTCGGACTATTCAAAAAATTTAAGGCCGGGTTTTCGAAGACCGTGGCGGCGATTGCTGACACGACGCGCGGGCTGTTTGGTGGCCGCAAGATCGACCTGGCTTCGCTCGACGAGTTAGAGGAGGCGCTCTACACTGCCGACTTCGGCGTGGCGACGACGACCGAGATCCTCGATGAGATCAAGGCGGCCTACCGCAAAGATCCGGAGTTGAAAGGTAAACGGGCCGCCGAGATCGGTGCCGCCGTGCTCAAGCGGGCGTTGGCCGGAGCCGAAGGGCGTCTTGAAGGAGCGCCGCCCGGACCAGACGTTCTCAGCGCGACAGCGGGGACCGGCGAACGATCGGAAGGTAGGGACGGACCGCTGGGCCGTCCGCCTGATCATGGGGCGCCCGGCGGTCACTCCCTACCCAAGAAACCGAGCGTCATCGCGATGATCGGCGTCAACGGATCGGGCAAGACTACGACTGCGGCCAAGCTGGCGTGGAGGTTGAAGCAAGACGGACGCTCGGTGACCCTCGCCGCCTGCGATACGTTTCGCGCGGCGGCGGTGGAGCAACTCAAAGCATGGGCGACGAGGCTCGACTTGGAGATTGTCGCCAGCCACACCGGGGCCGATGCGGCGGCGGTGGCCTTCGATGCGTGGCAGGCCGCCCATGCTCGCGGTCGCGATTACCTGATCGTCGACACGGCTGGGCGGTTGCACACCAAGAGCAATTTGATGGAAGAACTGGCGAAGATTCGGCGTGTGCTTCAGAAGCACGATGACACGGCCCCCCAGCATCGCTGGCTCGTGGTCGATGGCTCGCTGGGGAGCAACTCCATCGAACAAGCCCGGGTGTTTCACCAGCAGTTTGGCCTGACCGGGCTCGTAGTCACGAAGCTCGACGGCACCAGTCGCGGTGGTGCGATTGTCGGCATCTGGCGGGAATTGAAAATCCCCCTCTACTTTGTCGGTCTCGGTGAACACCCCGAGGATCTGCAACCATTCTCGGTGGAGAACTACGCCAACGCCGTGTTTGGCCTGGAGGGCTGATCGAGCGGCCTCAGTTTCTTATCCGTGGATTACACGGTGGACGCGCATTGAGATCAGCACAACTTTCAGCGGCGTTGTTCGGGCCATCGATACTTTGCGTAGGACTACCGCGAAAAATGTGGGGGGCAGGATGATTGAAATTCCCGCTGGTCGGGAACTCTAGTCAGACCTTCCTAATCCGGCGGTGCTTTCAGCCGAGAAATGACGTGACTGCGACGACCAAGCCTACGACTGCACCGTAGGCAATGTGTCCGGCTAGATGCCTCAGGCCGACCGCGAATCCGGCATCGTTGAATTCTTCTAACGGGTGTTGCTCGGCAATAACCCAGACGAGGGCGAGGCTCACCATGATGCCGTGGATAACGCCGAAACCCGTTCCGACAAAGAAAGCCTCAGGGAAACGGGCGAAGCCAAATTGCAGCATCGCCGCGTTGTAGATCAGCGCGAAGAGGATGGCCGAGGTTGCGTGAATGATGACGCCCGTGCGAAAGGCGTTTTCCCGGTGGCCGGTGACCAGACTTCCGAGGGCGACGATCATGCTGCCCTTGGCCCAATCGGCGCGCCCGATCAACGCCATGGCTGCTTCCATCGCCAAGGCGCCGAGCAGACCAGCGGCTAGTGATGTGAACCAATACTCCAAACCGAAGATTTCTGCATTCATAGCGCTAGGGGGGGTGGGGAGATTACCGAGGGAGGTCGAGGGAGGGGAACATAGCCTATGGGCGGTCGAAGAAAATGCGAGCCCGCCGCGCATTTTCAACGGACCTATCGTTGGCGTCAAAATCTTGCCCCAATGCCCAAGGATAGGCTGCGGCCGGGAAGGGGAGCGATGGCCTTGAGGAAGGATGTGCTCACGCGGGCGTCGGTGTCGGTGAGATTAGTGCCGTGGGCGAAGAGCTCCCACTCGACTCCTGCGAGGGTGAAACGATAGGTCGCATCCGCCCCGATCAGGCTGTAACCTGCCGTGTCGGTTTCGCCGGGAGCGGTGCGGGTCTGGCGGAACGCCCGCCGGGCGCTGATGCCGAGATCCCACGGTCCGTGCTCGTAACGCAAGGCGGCGCCGACGCGGAATGGGGGGATTCGCGGGAGAGGCTGGTTGTCCGTGGTTTGTTGCGCCCGCACCGTGTCGGCCATGAGGTCGAGGTGCAGACGCGCGGCTGCGCGATCGACGAGGTGGAGCGATATCTCTGCTTCGCCACCATAAAATAAGGCATCTTTAGCGACGAATTGGTAAACGGGCAAATACTCGGCATCGACTGGGGTTGGGTAAGAGAGGAAGGTGCCGCTGTCTTCGTCGAAGTAGGTGAATGGGTCCCGCTGCTCAAAAATGAAATTTTGGAAGCGATTGACGAATCCACCAATGGATCCGGTGACGAAACCCGCTCGTTTACGGATGACCAGATCGAGTCCGAAGGAGTTTTCTTTCTGTAGTTTCGATGTGCCGATCTCGTAGGATCCGGTGCCGCCGTGGGGGCCATGTGAGAAGAGCTCTTGCGCGGTGGGGTTGCGTTGGGAATAGGCGGCGGAGAGTCCGATAGAATAATTCTTGGCCGGATAGATGACGGCTCCACTGGAAAGGCTGACGGCTTGATCGGTTCGTGTCTGTCCACTGGTGACGGCATAATCGGGATAGGCTGGCAGGGTCGGATCAACGGCCCCGAGTTTGATGTTTTGCCGTTCAAATCGTCCGCCGAATTGGAGGGTGAGGCGTGGGCTGATTTTGAGCGATTCGAGTAAGAAAATCGCCTGACTGGTTGTGACGGATTGAGGGGTAACGACTTCTTCGCCCACGGCGGAAAAATTACTCCGGGTGAATTGCCCGCCGATCGTCCCATTGAGTTCGCCCAAAGGTTTTTGGATAAATTCCACGCGGCCTTCATAGGCTTTATTGTGGAAGGTGGTATTAGCGGTGCTCGTGCTGGTGTCTACTTCGGCATGGTGATAATCGGCGAGACCGAAGCGCACTTTGACTGTATTAAATAGGGCGAATGGTTGGAAGATTTCGGCGCGCAGGTCGATACGGCGCTGCTGCATCTCGATGTTGATGGGCTCGCCTACAGGCACGCCGTAGACCGTGGCGTAGTGACTGACGGCGATTCCGACATGGCCCACGGATCCAAATTTCGTGATTCCGACAGAGGCGGAACTGCTCGCGATCGCACTGTTTGCGAGCGTGCCAAAGTCGACAGGATTGGCCGGGTCGGCGTAACCGGGGATGCGAACGTCGTCCGTCTGCGTGCGCAGCCCGTTGATCTGCACGGCAAGGGTTTCGCTTCCGGTGGTGACGGCGACAATGCCGGTGCGCTCGTGGGCGGCAGAGTTGGAGCGCACTTCGGCACGACCCGACCAGGGAGCGGTCGGCGGTGCGTCGGGGATGCGGTTGTCGATCACGTTGACGACGCCGCCGACTGCGGAGCTACCATAGAGCAAGCTGGCCGGGCCGCGGAGGACCTCGATGCGCTCGACGAGGAGAGGTTCGACGCTGACGTTGTGGTCGGGGCTGACGTTGGAGGCGTCGAGCGAACCGATGCCGTTGTCCAGCATGCGCACGCGATCACCCCCGAGTCCGCGGATGATCGGTCGGCTGGCGCCCGGGCCGTAGTAGGTGGCGTGGACGCCGGGCGTGGACGCCAACGTTTCGCCCAGCGTAGCCTGTTGACTGAGATGAAGCAGATGCCCGGCCAAGACCGAAGCGCCTTGCGCAAGATCGAAGGCGGAGCGCGCATCGGGATTGCCGGTGACGACGAGGGTTTCGAGGGTGACGGGTTGATCGTGGTTAAGGGCGTCTCCAGGAGGAGCCGGTGGCGTTTGGGCGGTCGTGACCGCGGCTGTAATGAACGAAAGAGCGAGAAGACGGAAAGGAGACATAGGAAATCTGGTTGAGTGAACTTGCCGCGCCGCGAATGGGCACAGCCCGCCGCAGGATGGCAGCGATTAGTTTCGGCGTCAGATCGACGTCGGAACGGGGAATCAACTCAGATTTTGCGGCGGACCTCGTCCTGGTGGCCGCAGGAACCGTGGGCTCGCGAAGCGCACCTCATCGGCGGAGGTCGGGCGAAGGCTTTGCCATTCGCCGGGGAATTCTTTGACGGCGGCAGAATCGACGGCTAGCGCGACGCCTTGCGCGAACCACGCGACCACGCAGCTGTGCTCCGCGTCGAAGGGCAGAGAAGGGTCCTTCTCGTGGGAGTGATCGGCGGACTGCTCGCTCGGGTGAACATGCGCCCAAGCATGCAGCACCGGACTGGCCGACATCATACCCAGCATCAACACCAAGATCGCCGAACCCACCGCCCATCGGCGGTGCCAGGCATTCAAGGAGTGAGGGCGAACGCGAAACATCAGCGGCAATGAAGGTGAGTTCTGCCTAGCTGTCAAGACGATGAGCTCGATTCTTCTCGGAGGCCTCGTTGTCGCGATCCTCTGGCGCAGGTTTTAAGGGAGATTGGCGTCGAGCAATTTCACGTTGAACAGCCACCAGTCGCGGCCGCGACGCTCGATCCGGCCGAGAATTTCGCGATCGGCCGTGAGGAGCGCGAGGGTTTCCGGGGCGACGGTGAAGGCCATCGTCATGGCGCGCATTACGCCAGGAATTTCGTCGTGCTTGACCAGCACTTGGCCGCGCTCGGTTAACCCTCGGGTGACAATCCCTTTCACAGGGTAGCCGCGCGTCGCGTTGGCGTCGTCCTCATCGCAAGGAAGACAGGGGGCGCGTCCGGCGAGGAGGGAGAGATCGGGCAGCGTTACCAAGACGGTCGCGACGGACGAGGCGTCGGCGTCGCGGGTGTAGGCGAGCAGAAATTGCGCGGGCGTGGCGTCGTAGTCCTTCAAGAGAGCGAGGCGTGGGAATCCGCTGGCGCGCGCGGCACTGGAGGAAGCGAGCAGCACCGGCGGACTGCGGTCGTCGTTGGAGGCGAAACGGCGCAAGTAGATGCCGGCTTCCTGAGTGCCCGCTGATTCGAGCCAAGTGACCAAGCGAGAGCCGTCTTGAAGGAGCAAGGTGTCGACGCGCCCGAGGGGGTGGCCGAGATCGACGCGTTGCGGCATGAGAAACCGCGCACCGGCATCGGGCGAACTCGAGGAGTAGACGCGCGGCGAGTTGTCGGCTCCGGTAAACCATGCGGCGGCGACGCGCCCGCCGACGCTGTCGAGTTGCGGCCCATTGACCGGACATCCTTTAATCTGCCATTGGTCGGCGCTGAGCACGCGCGGCTGCGACCATTGGTCGCGTTGAAAACGGGCGGTATAGATGTCGCGGATTTCGCCTTCGCGCCGGGCCCGATAGGCCACGAGCGCGCTGCCGTCGGGAAACGCCGTGAGCGCGGTCGGACAGCAATCGCAGACGGAGTCGTCGATCAACTGGTCGGGGCCGTCCTTGCCGAGCAAGCGTCCATACAGTTGTTGGGTCGTGCTGCCGGTGTGTTTGGCCCGACCGTCGAGCCAGACGGCGAGGAGTCCGCCGCGTGCAAGCGGTTGCAAGGCGACAAACTCGACCGACTCGCTTTCGGTGGTGAGTCGGGCCGGACGGCTCCACGACTCGCCGCCATCGCGACTCTGGCTGAACCACGCTTGATAGCCGGGACCGTGGTGACCCGCCGCGTGATCGGAACCGGTCGGCGAGGGATTGTTGACGAACCACACGGCGGTCAGCTGGCCGTCGTCTTCAACAGAGAGCGCAGGAAAATCGGCCCAGTTGACGAACCAGTCCTCGCCGGCCGCGATCAGTTGCGCCTCGCCCCACTGGTGCCGGGCTGAGTCATATTTCGCCAGGTGCAAACTGGTGCGGTTGTCGGCCGGCGTCTCCACCCAGCTGAGGTAGACGTCGCCATTCTCAGCGCGGGTGAGCGAGGAGCCCATCGCGCCCGCTCCGGCGGGACTGTCGAGAGTGGTCAAGGTTACCGGGTATCCAACCTCGGCACTGTGAAGGACCGGGAGAGAGAGGAGGAAGGCCAGCAGGAAACGAGTGAACATAGGTGAAAGGATAGTGATGGTTAATGAAAGGGGAAAGGCGGATTTAAAGCGCTTCATTGGGCGAAGCTGAGGCCAAGGTAGAAACCGCGACCGTCACCGGGAAGGAACTGTCGTTGGTCGGTAGCGCGAGCATCCTCGAGGATGCCCGCAGTGGCTGCGTAGCTCTGGTTGGCGAGGTTGCGCGCTTCGATGAACCAAGAGAAACCGCGGGCAACTTGACGACCAACGCGGAAGCCGAATATGGCATAGGAATCGGCCGCGAGGGTATTGCGAAAATCGACGAAGGTCGGTTGGGGCATCCCCTGCCAAGTTGGGCCCGCATACCAGCCCGCTTGGTTCTCCCAAGTTAACTCACCGCGAAGCAAATGCGGAGGTAAACCAGCGAGAGGGTTGTTGCCGTAGAGCGAATCATGGTCGAAACGGAATCGCCCATAAGTCCATGCGGCCCGAAGGACGAGGCGATGGGAAGGCTCGGTCTCGGCGATCCAACGATGACCCAGCAGATCGATCTCAGCCGACACTTCGAGTCCGGAATGAGTGGTGGCGTCGGCATTGATCGTCGCCGAGGGGGTGGCCGGATTTTGGTCGTGATCGAGGCTGAGCAGTTCATGGCGCAAGGTGGCGTGGTAAACCGTGGCGTCCCAACGCAGCGGACCTCGGGTGCCGCGAGTGCCCAGCTCCCAAGTGCTCGCAGTCTGGGACTTGCGCGCGGTGTTGAGGGTGAGGGTTTCGCTGAACGAAGGCGGCTCATAGCTGCCCGAGACGTTGGTAAAGACCTGCACTTCCTGACCATCCCAGCGCAGGCCGACCTTCGGCATGAAGCGGTGGTAGACGAGATCGTAGTCCGGCGTGCCGCCCAACGTTTGATCACTCATTCGCCGGTTGCGGGCGGCGTTGGCCCCCAACACGAAGGTGAGATGGCGCCCGATCTGGACTTGGTCTTCAGCGAAGAGCTCGACGTTCGTCGCGGTCTGGTCAGCCGTGGCGAGCAGCGCACCGCGCCGCCCACCGAGGTTGGAGAAATTCGCGGATTGGGTGAAGCCTCGCTGAAAAAGGAATCCAATCGTGAGGTGATGGGAGTGTCCGGCGAAGTTGTTGCTTCGAGTGCCGACCGCGCCGAGCAGCAGATCGTTCGAGAGCTGGTCGAAGACTTGGAAGATCGGATGGTCCAGATCCTTATAAGTCCACGCGGCCGTGAAATCCCAGACCGTCGAGTGGTGAGCCACGGTGGTCTTGCTAGCGATCCGCAGGAGATCGAAATCGCGTTTCTGGTGAAGCGCGAGATTGCCGGCGTTGGCCTGCGTGGGATCAGTGGCGAGTTCGGCCTTAGTTAAATTGCCCGGCAGCTCGGACGCAGTGCGCACGGCGGTCACGTAGACGCGTGACTCCCCGTCGGCCGAGAAGCGCCAACCAGTATTAGCGAAAATGCGTTGATTGGACTGGCGGGCATGGTCGCGATAACCACGCTGCGATTGATGGGTGAGGGAAGTATACGCGTCGAGGTCGCCGCGACTGCTTCCCTCGGAGATGTTCACGCGCAGGTAGTCCCACGAACCAGTTTCGAGACGAGCTAATCGTCCCGGTGTCTCGCGGCCGGTGCGACTGATATAGTCGATCGCTCCACCGAGGGTAGAGGCCCCAGAGGCGAGGGCGTTGCCACCACGCCAGACTTTGATGTAGGCGGCGCTGAGCGGCTCAAGCGCCTGCATGTCAAACCCGCCATCGGGCAAGATTGATGGGCACGCCATCCTGCAGCACGCGGATTCCTCGGCCGTGAAATGTGCGTTGCAGGCCGGACCCGCGGATGGAGAGTCGCGCCTCGTCTGAACCGAAGCGCGAGAGGGCGACCACGCCGGGCGACAAGGCGAAGGTGTCGTCGACGGTCGAGGCGCGTCCGCGCAGGTAGCGGTCGGCGTCGATGGTCTCGGTGCCTCCGGGAGAGCGAGCGAGCTCGCGGCGGGCGGCCTCCACGGCGATCACCGTGAGCGGCGCGGGACGATCAGAGACAACGGCCATAGTGGCTAGTTTGATGGGATCGTCCTCGGCAGCGAAATTGGGAATGGTGGTGGCGAGTCCACATGAAAGATAAAAAAAGAATCGGGAAAAGGGCATGGAATGGGTGCAGCGCAGGAATGGGCATGACACGCGGAGCTGCAGTCGCGGCATGGATCGCCGTTTTGGAGGGCGAAGTCAGGGAACACCGAGGCGGCCAAGGTTAGCCGATCGGTCGGGTGGGCGAGCGAGGTGGGTTAGACCAGCGGCGGACGCACGGGCACTTCGTCGGTGCGCATCGGGCCGGTGCCGATCTTCGGCGCGGGCCAACACGATTCAGGTGCTTGCAAGAAAATCTCTTCGGTGGCGTGGTAGGCGAGCACCACCTTCTCGTGGCTCCGCTCGACTTGCGGCGGAGTCTGCGGGGCCTTGCCCTCGACGACGACGAGGCAAATCTCGCAGGGCGCGGAGCCGTCGAAGGTTCGTTTGACGGCCTTGGTGAGGGGCATGATCTGCGAGTAGTCGTGGATCATTTTGCCCCAAGCGAAAACTTGCACGCAGTCCCACAGGGCCCCATTGGCGCAAAGCCAAGCGAGACAGAGCATGGAAATGGAAACGCGGCGGCGCACCAAGGGAAACAATGACCGGTGCTCAGACCTGCCAAGTGACTTCTGTTGATCCGGTGTAGTTATTAGCTCAACGCGCGCGGCGTTGAAGCAAGGTTACGATCAACAGGAGGCCGAAGGCGAGGGCCAGCAAAACGGCGGCAAAAGCGTGGGCGGTTGGGTAGGAGAGTTTCTGAACCTCGTCGTAAAGGGCGATGCTGGCCACCTTGGTCACGCCGGGGATGGATCCACCGATCATGAGGACGACGCCGAACTCGCCGAGGGTGTGGGCGAAGGCGAGGGTGAGACCGGCGACCACTCCATGCCAAGCCAGTGGCACGTGCACCCGCCAGAACACGCGGCGTGGCGGGGTGCCGAGGGAGGCGGCGGCGTCGAGCATTTCGCGCGGCACGCTGCGGAGCGCGGCTTGAAAGGGTTGCACGGCGAAGGGCAACGAGTAAAACACGGAGGCGATCACGAGCCCGGTGAATGTGAACGCAAGCGGGGTGCCGGTGGCGGAGTGCCACCAACTGCCTGGTGCATGTTGGGGGGAAAACGCCATCAGGAGATAAAAGCCGATCACGGTCGGTGGCAACACGATCGGGAGAGCGACCAATGTTTCGATGAACGGGGCGACTCGGCGGCGGGAAGTGTTGAGCCAGTGCGCGAGCGGCAGGCCGAGCACGCCGAGAATAAGCGTAGTGATGCCCGCCAACTTCACGGTCAGTCCCAGGGCCTGCCAGAGCGGCGCGGGCAAACCTAGAAACGTAGCGACGGTCGTGATCATGGTGGGGAAATTGGCACGCCGTATCCTTGGCGGGCAAATACCTTTCGCGTCTCCTCGCTGAGGAGAAAGATCAGGAACTCGCGGGCCGATGGATTGTCCGCCCCGCGAAGTGTGAGCACCGCCCCTTGCGTGAGCGGCTGGTGCAGGTCGGCGGGAACCTCAATCCACCGACCCTGACCGGCGAGCGTTGGTGACATGACGAGCGACCGCGCGATGAACCCCGCATCGGCATTGCCGGAACCGACGAACTGGGCGGCTTGGCTGATATTTTCGCCGATGACCAGTTTGGGTTGGAGAGCTTGCCAGAGATGAAGGGATTCCAAGGTCTGCTGCGCCGCCCGGCCGTAGGGAGCGGTGGAGGGATGGGCGATGGCGAGCTTGTGCATGGCGGGATCGCGCAACGCGTGGACGAGTTTGTCGATCGGGAGATCAGGGTTGGTGGTCCAGAGCACGAGTTGGCCAACAGCGAAGGGGGTGAGGCTGTCGGCGACCGCGTGACCCGATTTGATGAGGGCCTGAGGATAGTCGAGATCGGCCGAGAGAAACACATCGAAGGGGGCACCGTGGGTGATCTGCGCGACGAGGCTGCCAGATGAGGCGATCACGACTACGATCTCAATCTCGGGGTGTTGGGTGCGAAAGGCCGCTTCCACCACGTCGATCGTGTGAACCAGATTGGCCGCCGCGGCGATGGTCACTTTGCCTCTGGCCTGCACCGTCAGCGTGCCGACGATGAAAGTGAGGAAGAAGCGCAACATGACCGGGAAGCGTGGACCGTTGCCTTCTGGCTGGCCACCGGAAAGCGATTCCAGTTCGGTGGGATCGTGTCGTCCACTTCCTTGCCTCGTCCTCCCGTGACTGTGCTCAGTGGATTTTTGGGCGCGGGGAAGACGACGGTGCTGCGCCACCTGCTTGGGCGCGCCCACGGACAACGCTGGGCGGCGGTGGTGAATGATCTCGCGGCGATGAATATCGACGGGCGCCTCGTGGAGCAGGCCGGGGCGTCGAGGGTGATCGAGCTCGGCAACGGCTGCGTGTGCTGCTCGGTGCGGGACGAGTTGGCGGAGACGGTGGCGGAGCTCGCGAGCTCCGGCCGCTGCGACCATATCTTTGTTGAGACGACGGGCGTAGCCGAGCCACGCGGGGTGGCTTCGCTATTTACGCGGCCGAATGCGTTTGGGCGCACCTTGAGCGATTTTGCCACGCTGCACGCGCTGGTGACCGTGGTCGACGCGGCCCAATTCTGCCGGGTGTGGCGAGCCGAGCGGACCCGTGAGGCGGACCGCATGAGTCGGGGCCGTGAGCCGAAGGAAGTGCTCGAGCTCATGTGGGAGCAAATCGAGTGCGCGGATGTTCTGGTGGTGAACAAAATCGATTTGGTGTCGCCCGATGAGCAAGCGGAGGTGGCGTCGGTGCTTCATGAACTCAATCCGCGAGCGGTGATCGAAGTCGTTCGGGAGGGTAAGGTGTCGGCGGAGTGTCTGCCGGGCCCGGTGAGATTTGAGGTGCAGGCCACACTGGGCGGCGCCCGTTGGTTGCGCGTGTTGGCAGGCAAGGGGATGGGCGTGCGGACCGGCCCTGCGGCCTCGAAGGCGACGAAGTCAAGATGGTCGACATGGGTCTTCACCGCGCGGCGCCCTTTTGATGAGGAGAAGCTCCACGCGCTCGTGACGCGCGGGCACGCCGGGCTGGTGCGGGCGAAAGGATTTTTCTGGGTGGCGTCGCATCCCGACGAAACCGGCTACCTGTCGGTGGCGGGGGGGGTGGCGCGGTGGGAATTTGTCGGCAACTGGGCCGCGGCGATGCGCGAGCGCGGGGTGATCAGCGATGCGGAGATCCCCGAGTCGGCGCGCGCGCACTGGATCGAACCGCAGGGTGATCGCCGCCAAGAGTTGGTGTTTATCGGACTCGAGTTAGACCCCATCGCCCTCGATCGCGACCTCCAGGCTTGCCTGCTGTGACCTGCTGGACTGCCTAAGAGAGGTGGTAGCGGGACTTGAGGGTGGTGTAGGGGAAATGTTTCCCGGGGCACACAGTGTGGTTGTGGTCGACCCAACGGTGGACGGTCAACTGGTGGTGGGGATGAACGAAGCCGTCGCGCAGGTAGTCGACGAGGCTGAAGGCGGCGTCGAGTTGTCGGCGACCGGGGCGGCGTTTTTCAAAATTGCCCACGAGGCAAATACCGATGCCAGAATTGTTGACTGACGTGCTGCGCACATGGCCGCCGCGCAGCTGCTTGGTCCAACGCGGGCCGATCTCAATCTCGCCGTCGCCAGAGTCGCGGCCATTGCCGATGACGAAATGGTAGGCGAGACCGTGCTCCATCCCGCGCTGCCGGTGGTTGGCATCATACGCGCGCGCGCTGCCGTCCTCGATACCGCTGTGATGAAGCACGATGTATCGCCAGCGACGGTGATCGATCTTAATCTTCTTGGTCGCGGCGATGACGGGCGCGAGGGCCGCGCTGACGATACCGCCGGTCGATGGGATGATGAGGACCTGCCCGGCCATGATCCGGTCGTTCTTAAGACCGTTGCGAGTTTGCAGCTGAGCGACGGACGTGCCGCCGCGGTGGGCGATGCTCGAAAGGGTGTCGCCGCGTTTTACTTTGTAAGCGGATTCGCCCGGACCCGCCGTGGCGGCGAGGAGATCGCCGGCGCCCAGCAACAGACCCGCCGTGGCAAGGAGGCTGTGACTGAGGAATTCGCGGCGAGTGGACATGAGGGGAGCGGGACGGGGGAACCGGTTAAAGGTATCAGGAACGTCAATCCTTCCGGTGGTTCCTTTATGTAAGTGGATGATCACGCCTGACACTTGAGCACGTAGACGATGCCCTGCTCGGATCCAATGGTGAGGAGCGAGTCGTCGGGCGACCACGCCAGCTTCGTAGCGGTCGCGGGCATCTTGACGGTCGCGCGCAGCGGTTTGGGACGTTCGGGACTCCAGATCTTAATCACGCCGTCTTGCGCCGCGGTGGCGAGGAGTCCGTGCGAGGCTTGAAAGCAGACCGCGCAAATGCGTGCTTCGTGGGGCAGCATGATTGGTTCGCGACCTTCAGGACCGGGACCGGAGCAATCCCAGAGGCAACACTCACTGCCCCCGCCAGTGGCGAGACGATGTGAGTTATGGTCAAAGGAGAGCTCGCGCACCTTGCCCTCGTAGCCGCTCATCTGCAGCTCGATGTCCTCGTCGGGCACCCAAAGGTGCACGCTCGGATCTTGGTTGCCGGAGACGAGCCATTTGGCATCGGGCGACCAGACTAGCGATTGGATGCCGTTGTTGTAGGGAAACTCCTTCTGCAGAAGGAAATCGTCGGCATCCCACAAGCAGACGCCGCCAAAATACGAAACAGCCACACAACCTCCGCCCGGATGCCACGCAATTGCCGAGATCGATTTGGGGGCATCGTCGAACGCGTGAAGCATCGCCCCGTCGGGGTTGATCGCGCGGAGTTTGCGCCCGGCGCTGGCGGCCAGCCAAGTCGAGCGAGGCGACGTCTCCCCCGATGGTTGCGGCGGGGGGCGCCAGGCGAGGTGCTCGACCCACGCCGCTCCCATTTCGATCGAGGTCACGTGCTGGCCGGCCTGGGGATCCCACAGTTTGACGAGACCATCCTGCCCGCCGGTGGCGAGACCGCGCCCATCCGGGCGCCATGCAAGGCAGTTGGTGCCGCCGTCGTGGCCGGGAAGGGCATGGCAGACGTTACCAAGTGCGTCATAAATCGTGACACCTCCGGCGGCGGAGGCGGCGGCCATGAGCGTGCCGTCGGGCGACCAGGCGAGGTCGATGGCGTAGTCGTCAAGAGAGGCGGCCCAGTGTTTGATGAGTTCCATGTGCGGAGGAATGGTAGGGAAGATTTGGGCTGGAAGGGAAGGGAGGATTCGCGCGGATGATCGGAGTCGATTTGGTTTTAACTGGCCACGGTCTCTGCGAATTACCAGCATCCGCCCGCCCTCCTTTCACGAGAGATTTTGGCCGGAATGAATCGCCCCATTTGCACCCTTACCCCCGCTCCCCATGACGAGCCTCTGAGTCGTCAAGCCGCATGAAGTCGTTATTCTTGGTCGTGACCCTCGCGTTGGTGATCATGAGCGCGCTGCTCCACTGGACGGCGCCAGATCGGGCGTCGCCCGTGCCCGTGCTTTACTGGGTAACGCAGGACGACGAGGTGAAGCGCGAGACGATTGAGCTCTTCAAGCAATGGCTGCACGATCACGGTCATCCACCGGTTGACGTGCGCCTTGATAATTCGAATTCGGATCAGACCAAGAAAATAACCCAAGGATTGGCCGGAGTGGGCGCGGATTTGTTCGACGTCTACCCGTTTCAAAAAGATCTGTTTTCGTCGTCCGGAATGTTTCTCGATGTGACGGACGTGGCGAAGGAGCGCGGGTTTTCTCCGGAGGCATCGTATCCGGCATTGAAGCAGGAGATTTTGTTTGAAGGCCGCCAGTATGGATTTCCGCGCAATACGGGCGGGGCGGTGTTCTGGCTCAACACCGAGACTTTTGCGCGCTACGGGATCCCCGAGCCTTCGTTTCGTTGGACGTGGGATGAGTTTGAGAAACTCGGCACAGCGTTTGTGACGGCGGCCAATCCCCCGGGCACTCGCAATCGATCTTATTTTGTGCAATCGGTCCCGCTGATCATGCTGAGGCGAAGTCTCGGGCTCTCGATTTTTAACGAGACGATGACGAAGGCGACGCTCGACGATCCGCGTAACGCGGAGTTGATGCGTCGGTATCTTCGCTGGGTGAATGAACTGCATCTGATGCCGACGGTGGCGGAACAGACGGCGATGGCGGCCAGCTCGTCGCGGCCGGGCGATGGTTTTTTCTACCTTTTCGCCACGGGGCGCTACGCGATGCTCAATCTGCCTCGCTGGGCGTTGATCCGGTTGCGCCCTCTGGGGAAACTGTCGATGAGGATTGTCGAGCCGTTTCACGGTGGGTTTCCGAATATGGATTTTAGCTGCGGTCTCATCTCGGTCTATGCGGCCTCGAAGCATCCCGAGGCGGCGACGCGGTTTCTGGAGTTTTTGGCGAGCGAACGATTTAATCTGCTGGTTGCTCGGAGTGGCGATTCGCTCCCGCCGATTCCGAAATACGTTCAGAGCGAGGCTTTTCTGCGCCCGCCGGATCATCCGGAAGAGTGGGCGATCCAAGAGGCGTTTTCAAAGATGGGACCGGAGCTTGGGATCGGCTATTCACGCAGCCCGTTTGTGGCGCTCGGCACCGTCTTTCGAGTGGAGTCGAAGATCTCGCAGGCGGTCGTGGCCGGGCGGCTGTCACCCGAGGAAGCGGGGCGACAGGAAGAGGAAGAGTTGAATGCTGAGATCGCACTGACGATTCGAGTCGATGAAAAGATGCGGCAGCGGCACGAGGCTTTGACGAAGATTCAAGTGCAGATCGACCAGCGCCGAGCTCTTGGGCAGAAGGTGCCGTTGGCGTGGATCACGAATCCCTTCTATCGGGTCTATTATCAGGCGCAGGGATGGTTGGAGGAGGCGCCGGCATCATGAAGAAAAGTCGATCCAAAGGGCTGCTCGTCGGGTTGATGTTCATCCTGCCCAATGTCCTCGGATTTGGGGCCTTTATTCTCGTGCCGCTGCTGATGAGCTTTGGGATGGCGTTCACGGATTGGGATTTCCTGCGGCACAATATGTTTCGCGATGAGCCGCTGAATTTTGTTGGTTTCGAAAACTTCGTCCGTCTCTTCACTCACCCCCAATTCTGGCATTACCTCGGCAACACGTTTTTTCTGATGCTGGGCTTACCGTTTGCGATCGCGGGAAGTCTGGGCGCGGCACTCCTGTTGACGAGGGCGGGGCAGGCGAAACACCAGATCAAACCGGTGATGATCCTCGCCACGCTGATCATGATCGGCAGCGGCCTCGGGTTGCTGCAGGGCGGGATGGCGGAAAACGGAGTGTGGTTTTTCTTTGGCCTACTGACGGCGATCACCTTGGTGGCGGGGGTGCTGACTGGTGGGTCCGTTTATCGCACTCTGTTTTATTTGCCCAACTTCACGGCGGGCGTGGCCACGTTTGTTTTGTGGAAGAAGCTCTACCATCCAGATACGGGCCCGATCAACCAGGGCGTGGCCCCCCTGCTTGATGGCCTGGCGGCGTGGATCAATCAGATGCCGGGGGCCTTTGGCTATGGGCTCCCTCTGGTGGCGGGAATCGTGATGGTGCTGGTGGTCGGCTGGCAGCTGCGGCGACTGCGGCGGGCGTGGGATTTGAGCGAGGCCGGTCTGGTGGCATTGGTCGCAGGCACCGTGGCTATCGTGGTGCCCGTGGGGTTGATGCTTGGATGGTTTGGCCTGAGCGCCTCGGCGGCAGTCGCGGGGTCGACGGCGGGTTTGGTCGGCTTTGTGGGGTTGACGGCGCGGCGACTTCGACCGTGGGGCATCCCGAAGCCGGCCGACAAGGGATTGGGCACGGAGGTGGCGCTCGCGATGCTGCTGATTCCGGGATTGCTGATTTTGGCGGGCGCGATGGTGGTGGGGCCGAGCCTCCCGGCGGCAGCGATGGCGGGCCTCTCGGCGCCGGATTGGCTGGGCGACTACCATTGGGCCAAGCCGGCGTTGATGATGATGATGCTGTGGGCAGCGATCGGCTCAAATAACATGATCCTCTACCTCGCTGGTTTGAGCAGTATTTCGCCAGAGCTTTATGAGGCAGCCGATATGGATGGGGCGACGCCCCGCCAGCGTTTCTGGCACATTACTTGGCCGCAACTCGCCCCGGTGACTTTTTTCATCAGTATCATGAGCGTGATCCACGGTTTGCAGGGCGGATTCGAAATGGCCCGCACGATGACCTTGGGTGGCCCGGCCGGTGCGACCACCACGCTGAGCTATTTCATCTACATTGAGGGCTTTGAGACAGGGCGGATCGGCTACGCGTCGGCCGTGGCCTGGGTGCTGTTCGCCCTCGTGTTCGTGCTCTCGATTTTCAACTTCCGTTATGGCAACCGTCATGTCCAAGACTGAACCCACCGAGCATCCGGCTCGCAATCTCGGCCTGCACGCCTTTCTCGTCGTGCTCAGCTTGGCGATGATCCTGCCGTTTGTGTGGATGTTCCTGATGAGCTTGAAAACGCTGGCCGAAGTAGGGGATCCCGATTGGCTACCCGCGGCCCCGCAGTGGCACAACTACGTGGAGGTGTTTCACATCATCCCGTTCCTGCGGTTCATGAGCAACAGTCTGATGGTCGCGGGGTGGGTCACGCTGTTGCAGGTGATCACGAGTTCGATGGCGGCCTTCAGTTTCTCCCGGCTGAACTGGCCGGGGCGCGACCGAGTCTTCTTTCTCTATCTCGGCACCATGATGTTGCCGGGTTTGGTGATGCTGTTGCCGAACTTTGAGAATATGGTCCGGTTTGGTCTGGTCGATTCCTACCTCGGTTTGATTTTGCCCGGTGCGTTTAGCGCCTTTGGCACCTTCCTGCTGCGGCAATTTATGCTGGGAATTCCGCAGGCGCTCGACGAGGCCGCGGAGATGGACGGGGCCACCAAGTGGCAGATCTTCTGGAACGTCGTCCTGCCGTTGAGCCGACCTGGTCTGGTGACGCTGGCGATCTTCACGTTTATGGGAAACTTCCAGAGCTTTTTTTGGCCGCTGGTGATGACCAAGAGTGTCGACAAATACACTCTGCCGGTGGGGCTGCTCCTGTTTGATTCCGAGCGGGGGCAATCCACGCATCTGCTCATGGCGGGCGTGACGATGTCGGTCGTGCCGTTGATCATCGTGTTCGTGCTGCTGCAACGACAACTAATCTCAGGGATCCAAATCGGCGGGGTGAAGGGATAAGGGAGCCGGCTTGAGTTTATTCCGAATGGCGAAATCAGCTTTGCATGCCTTCGCGAATCTCTCTCGCCTTCCGCAGGGCCGTGGCTAAAGAGGTGATCTCAATCGGCTTGGAAAGATAGTCGTTCATGCCCGTTTCGATACAGCGTTCACGGTCGCCTTCCATGGCATTGGCGGTCAGAGCAATGATCCATGGCGTGGGCTTATCTTCCCGCTGGTTTTTTCGGATAGTGCGTGTCGCCTCGAGGCCGTCCATTTCCGGCTCGGGTGGAGGAACTGCCGGATGCCTGCTACGAAGATCGACTCACTTACGGGATGCCTGAAAAGAAATAACGTTGGGTTTCTCTAAGACCAACCGCTCTGGAGAATTGGACTTTGGGTAGGGCGCGACCGCTGGGCGCGCCGATCACTCATTCGCGGGCGGCCCGGCGGTCCGCCCCTACCCCCGGCTTGCCGGGGCGCCGGCTCGCCGAAGCCTCGGCGCAGGCGGGCCAAAGTCCCAAACAAAAGAGACGTTGGGATAACGCTTCATTTTAGAAGCGCGCATTGGTTTGAGTCTCTTAGTCTCGCGCGTGAATGGGGAGTAGGTATCTGGTCGTCGATCATTGAGCATGTCGGGTTTCCAGACCCAGCTGCCGGGGCGGGTAAACATTTCCGCGATGCGCGGGGCGCCGAGGTCAATCGTGGCGATCGCGATGCCGGGGTGCCGACCGGCGTCGGCGAGGATAGTGGCGTCGGGGCCAATGATGCTGCTTCGGCCCAACAGCATGCCCGGCATCCAGGAAACGTCGGGAGCGCACCCATAACATACCGGCACATGGTGGATCCCATTATGAATCGCTGGAGCGCGCAGGAGGATGTCCATATATTCGCCGCCCCAACCACTCATTAAATGCGGCCAGAAAATCACTTCGGCTCCATTCAAAGTGAGACAGCGGGCGCTTTCCGGAAACGAATTATCGTGGCAGATTTGAATCCCGATTTTGGCTCCTGCTACTTCGAAGACCGGCCATTCATCGCCGGGCACGACGCCATAGGCTTTCTCATGCTCGATGCAGTGCACTTTGAAATACTGACCGGCGAATTTGCCTTTTTCATCAATGACTACGGCCACGTTGCGCACGAGGTCGTCGATCAGGGCGGTAATAGGGGCGATGATCGCCATTTTGTGTTTACGTGCGATGGGGCCGAAACGTTTCAAGGTCTCAGCGTGGGTATCGCGAACAAGTGGCGGCACATTTCGCTTAGTCTTTTCGATGCCGACCATATTAAATGTCTCGCCGAGACAGGCGATGTTGGCTCCTCGCTTGCCAGCATCACGAAGGGCGGATTCGGCGGTCTCAAAATTCACCCGCTGTCGGGCGATGTTACTGCGCCCGGAATTGTTTGAGGGGAGTTGGACGGCGGCGATTGTAAGGGGATGTTTCATGAATAGTTTAGTTCGATTAATTCCAGAGTCTGATCTTCCAGACAGACGAGAAGGCGATTATCGCTGACGGTGAGAACGCGCTTTACATGGCGAGATAGCGTATGGCGATGCTCCCAATCGTGATCGAGCACTTGAATCTCTGTCTGGGTGGTGACGATGAGAGAGGCGTTCTCGAGTTGCGTGATACCGATCACAGGCGAACCTACGTGTTGTCGGCGGATGTTCTGCCCATCGCTGAGTTGCACAGCGGTCACAAAGCCATCCATGCCACCGAGTAGGGCGACCTGCTGCCCGTCGATTTGGCCAAGGCTCGCGGCCTGGAGGCGCATGCCCCCTTCGAGTTTCCAGTGCCAGTCTTTGCTCTTGGTTGAGAGCACGCCGCAGCCGAGTTCGGTGGCGAAGAATAGTGCACACTCGGGTAGATCGGGGAGCTTGATCCACTCGGCGGCGAGCGAAGGCCCATTGAGGAATGGAATCACACGTTTGAGCATGCGAAACATCGGCTGGTTGAATCCACCGAAGTGGTAAACTTCACCGCTCGGACCATCACCCGGCACGGCGGGATAATACATCACGCCGTGATTCCATCCGCAGCGCACATACATATCACCGCGATCAGGGCGCGAATCCGGCGATATGAGGATATCGTGGTTCCAAGGCCCATCGGAGAAACTGTGGCCCATGATTTGTCCGTCCGCATCGAGGAAGACCAGCGTCGCATAGCCGCCGAGCACCAGACAGGCCCGACCGGCTTCATCGCGTTTCCAGATGCCGATGCTATGGGTGGCGTTGAACCAGCCTTGGAGGCAATCTTTGCGTTTCAGAAATTCTTCCGCGAGGGGCCAGTTTTGCAGCAAATCGCCTTTCGGATCATATTGATGGAGGATTCCTCCCAGCATCCCTACGCACAGGATGGGTGGACCTTCCGGATTGATCGGTTGGGCTGAGATGTGGGTGATCGGCACCGGGAGTTGCTTTCGCCAGCGCTCCTGACCGTGGCCATCGATCACGATCAATTCGCTGCGGGCGTTGGTGAAAATGATTTCGGCCTGCCCATCCCCATCCAAATCGGCGGTGATCCAGTGCTCGATTTCCGGAGCGACTTCCTGATCACTGAGAACTTCGAGCCGATGCAATACGAACGGGCGACCATCTTCCGGGGCAGGCAAACGGATATGGAGCGCGCGCACCTTTTCATTGATCGAAGCGGCGTGAGCGGCGAGTCGGTTTTCGGCATCGCGGTAGCGTTTGTAGCGTCGATCCAGAATGGGCTCTACCTTTCGACTTTGCAGAGAACCATCCTCTAATTCACATTCCACGGTGATGCCGGTGGGCAGGGGATGGAAGGTTCGAAAGGTGGGATCGTCGATGCAATCGCCTAAAATATTCAGGGCGGTAAGCCTGCGCGGTTGAGGCAAAGTAAGCGAAATGTGGTAGTGCTTTGTGTCGGGCCATTGAATCCACATCTCACGTGAGTAGCCATCCGGCATCACGGGATCGATCATCTCATCCGGCGATCCGTTGATGGGCATCGGATCGGCCGTGATGCGGATGTCCCTCACGATTTCCGGCACCCGCGTTTTTGAATCGTAAGTCCACGCACTACGTAAGGGGCCGGGGTTTTCTGATCGACCAGCTGAACGTGAATCCGTCGACTCGGTCTCGCTCATGGTATCGAACCACGCGGTGATCGTATTCACCAGTGAGAGGCAAACTTCAGGCGCGAGCTCTAGCGAAAGCGGAATGTCGGCCGCGAGCTTTCGGGATTCGTCTCCGTGGGTGACGTCGACGTTGTCGCCGATATCGGTTTTGAGGGTCAGCGTGCTTTTCTTGAAATCGAGTGAAGCACTGAACGGCGATGCACCTCGCAACGCCAGTCCGGGCAATTGGAGCTCGGTCAATCCAGCTAAAGCCAGTGAGTTTACGTCGATCCAGACACTCGTGGCATGGGTCTTCGCATGAGGTAGCCAGGCGAAATCAGGATGAATGTCGGCTCCGCACCACACCAAGGGAACCCCGTCGCGCCGGACTAACGCGCTGTTTGCGTCGAGCCGTTGCAGATCGTAGGTTTCCTCATTATCAAGCGCGCTCACGGTGAGGAGGTTTTGAAATGATTCCACATCTCCATCTTGATGGGCTCCGGCTAAACGCTGCCGCAAAACGTAGGGCGCACACGCGCCTTGATCTGTCTCGACTTCGCATGTCGACGCGACGGCGGAGCTCGAAACTACGGTGAAGCGATGGTTGCCCTGATCGCTCCGCCAGCGTCGTCCTTCCAAGTCGGCATGACCGGGTGTGCGCCATGAACAGGTAAGCGAATAGGGGCCATCGGCTTTGAAATTTACACGATCAATGACGACGAAGAAACCGTCACCGGGTTTCGACCAAAAGAGGTGCCGTGTCCAATCGGTGTGGTGAGTGTCGTTCACCTTCGTGGCGGTGAGCGCGACCGTATCGAAGTCCGCGATGGCGACGCGTTCCGCGATGGGTGGCATCGGCGTGTCATTTTCGCCATCACTGATGAGCAATCCATTCTTATCGTAGGAGGAGTGACGCGAGGTGTTTTGCGCGAGCCAGACGTGGCCGTGTTGGAAAAGGCGCACGATACAGTTGGCGGCCTGCATGTGACCCTGCCAACGGAAGCCGCCCTGATAGCCCTGGATCATGAGGTAGGCGTCACTGCGCGCATAGCCACCGCGCAACGCTAGCTTGTCGAATCCGCGTTCCTGCGGCAGAGTGTTGAGTCCGATCCCTTCCGGTAACTGCCAGGTCTCGGGAGCGTTGACCATGTGCCCCTCGGGCGTGACGTGCTCGGGCGGATTGTTGCTGATCGCGTATTGGTGATCCGTCACCGGCAGGCAGGAAACATTCTCTGTCTTTTCCGGCGCGACTGGCGTCAATTCCGGACCGCTGTCGAACTTCTGAAGAAACACCGGCACGAAGCGCAGAAACACGTAGCGTTGGGTGAGCTCCAGATTCGGTAAGGTTTTCAGAATCCACTTTAACTTGCCATCGCCATAGTAGAACGCGCTACAAGCGGTTTGCTCGGTGGCCTCCTGTTGCAAATACATGCCCTGACTTTCACCATATCCACCCTGGCCGCAGCCGTTGCCATTGTTGTCATGCAGCGCGAGACAGCGTTCGGCGACGAGGCGCGCATTGCCACTGGTGAAGAAGTCGTGGCGTTCCTGACCGAGTGAATAGCGGTAAAGCGTCGCGAGATTATTGAGCGAACTTTCGTCGTCCTGATCATCGAGCCGAGCGTCCGCGAGCGCATCCAGAAAACTGTAACATTCGGCAATCCATTGATCGCAGAGTGTGCGTAATTCCGGCGTGGGATTGGTCTGATCGCGAAGGTAACGCGCGAGCAGGAGAAATTCGAATGTGCCCTTACCTTGGTGACGATGACCAAGTGGGGGATGCCCTACTTTTACTCGCCACCATCCATCTTGATTTCCCAATGCGGTGAGCAGGAGTAAGCGATCCGTTTCGGCAATTTCCTCATCGGTCAGCATTCCACCCGCAATCAGCAAGGGGATGGCTCGGATAAATCTTTCGGCCAGATAATGCCAATCGCCATAGCCTTTGGTCATCGTGGCATTCAGTTGGCGCAGGGCGCTGACCGCAGCTCGCGCATAACGCTCATCTCCCGTCCACGACCACATCATCGTATAACCGCCGATGATCCGAATGGGCTCGGTAAAAAACATCAGCCCGCGACTACGCAGGTTTTGGAGCTCCTCGGAATCCTCCAATGGAGTATGAGGCCAAGCGTAGAGGTTGGCTTTGAGAGTGGGATCAACGTCCACCTCGAACAAATAGTTGAGCGCGGCCCCATCCTCGGTTTGCGCAATCTTTTTGAGCAGAACGTCCGTGGCGCGTTCGACTCCGCGCAAGGTGCTTCCTCCCACGAGGATGACATTCGATCCCGTGCCGTAGGTATTCACGATCGTCCGCAGGTCGTAACCGTCACCGCCGGGGTAGGTCGCGTCGGTCGAACACAGGAAATTTGCGTAGAGTGGCTGCAGCGTGCGATTGGTGTTGAGGTTGCCCAACACGATCAGCGATTTTGCGCGATAGTCATTCGGGAGAGGAATGCTGCGCTCGGCGATCAGGGCGGTGTCCGTAAGACATTCCGGGCTCGCGTAACCGCGTGCGAAGATGGCCTTGGCGATCGATTCAGCGAGCTCGCGATAGCGCGGATCCGCCGCCGGATAAATAATCGTAGCATCAGCTAATGAGGTCTGCCGGTGGGTAACACGCGGCAGCAATTCGATGAAGGGGTCGAGCATCGTGGGAAAGGGGTAGATCGAGTGTTAGACCTCTTCTTGACTTGTCTACAAACTCTAAGTCGTGCGGTCGGTGCATTTCGGATGTTTTCGTATAATATTACGACTTGGTAGATCGTGTATTTCTGCCCATGCTGGTGTTTATGAAAGCCGACCAACAGAGTGTTTATCGTCCTATCATCGCTGCACGATTGGCTGAAATTGAAAAGGAGCTGACGGCGATGGCCGATAGCACGGAGGTCATTGCTCCCGATGTCTCGATTGGCCGCCTGTCAAGGCTCGATTCAATGCGACACCAGCAAATGGCGTTAGCCGGTAAACAGCGACATGAAGAGGAGCGCTCGCGTCTGGTAGCCGCCGAATTTCGGATCGATAAGGAAACTTATGGAAGCTGCCTGCTGTGCGGCAAAGACATTGCCACCGAGCGCCTCGAATACCAGCCCGATGCGGTTACTTGTGTCCCTTGCGCTCAGCGTAAGAAGTGACCAATTTGATCTTACCGACACAATAATGGAACCCCTCGTCCAAAGAGTAACCCAATGGGTTACCTTTACGTATTCTTCCCGCTTCAACAGCTCACTCAGGGAGCGGATGTCTATGTCCACTGAATCGAGGCAATGGTCAGCCCGTGCCGTGCAATCAGGCAGGGTTCTTGCCGTGTCTTCAACCTGACCGGCGCGAGATCGCTTCTCACGTCACTCCACACGATCCACTCCTACGGACTGTTCCGCCAATCTTATGTCCGCCTGCACTCCGCGTTGCAACGCGGAGGAAAGAAGCCACGGACGTTGTTTACGCAAAACCGAGGGCATCAACGCGAGGTGTAGCCACCGTCGACGTTCAGAGTCGTGCCTGTCACGTAACTGGCGGCATCACTAAGGAGAAAGATTACCGCGCCAGTAATCTCGGTCGGGTCTGCCAGCCTCCCCAGAGCGGTCATCTTGCCGAAGCGCTCAAGAAAGGCCGGAGCTTGAGGCTTTTCATTATTATAGATTCCACCGGGCGCGACCGCGTTGACGCGGACCTTCCGCTGTCCGTAATGCTGGTGTTTCCTGATGAGAACCACTGGATCCTCAAGGGCCACAACAGCAACTATTGGTATGGCGAGGTGCGCGGCTGGCTGGCGCATTGGCTCGCCGAGCCGCCCCAAGTCTGATTTCACCTCCGC
>Ga0209702_10001931_pt1 | contig 37746 bp, 41 predicted proteins | sample FRY01_FD_187210 | JGI IMG/M metagenome (GOLD analysis project Ga0209702, IMG submission 187210) | Freshwater microbial communities from Lake Fryxell liftoff mats and glacier meltwater in Antarctica - FRY-01 (SPAdes) (version 2) | ecosystem: Environmental > Aquatic > Freshwater > Ice > Glacier...
CTTTATTAGTAAATTCCATTTAGATAATGGTGGATTGCCAAGACAATATCCTTATAAATTAGTTGTAAATTTAAGCCTTTTAGACTAGCATAACAATTATAATAAACTACAGAATCAATCAATTTTGTTATATATTGTTAGTGTTTTAAGGAAAGCCACTAAAATTATTCAAAGATTTTAACACTTATGCTATTTATTCATAACTAAAAGTGTTCTTGTAGATTAGCATAAAAAGTCTTACTTTTATTAAAAACAATGAAACATGGGAAAAGGCGATAAAAAATCGAGAAAAGGTAAAATAGCTAATAATTCATTTGGAGCAAGACGACCAAGAAAAATAAAGCGCAGGCCGAGTGTTGAAGAAAAAATAAATATTAAAAAGAAGAAATAGTTGCTAGTTTTTGCTTGGTAGCAATTAAATTCCTTCTTGAATAATTTTCAACAATGAAAACCAAAAATAAATTTATTCACTTTTATATTAGAGAGTTATGCTTATAAATTACAGAGTTACACAAAGTGAAATTTATTTTCGTGTAAAAACCGAGTATTTTTAAAATTACATTACAATTAAAACTTATCGAATAAAAACAGGTTCATTTTCTTTCAAGGTATGCTCTTTACTAAACAAATAACCATCAAGATTAAAGTTTTTAATGTTCTCTAAAGTCTCGACTTGATTATCAACAATATACCGAACCATTGAACCTCTAGCTTTTTTGGCAAAAAAACTGATTATTTTTAGCTTGTCGTTTTTCCAATCTTTAAAAACAGGAGCGATTACTGGTACTTTTAACTTTTTAATATCAACCGCAGAAAAATATTCATTACTGGCTAAGTTCACAAAAAGTTCATCATCGGCTAATTCGGCATTCAAGAAAGCAGTAATATCATTTTTCCAAAAATCGTATAAATTTTTATTCTTACCTATCGCTAAACTTGTTCCCATTTCTAAGCGATACGGCTGCATTAGATCTAAAGGTTTTAAAACTCCATAAAGTCCAGATAAAATACGTAAGGTATACTGTAATTTATCAATTTTATCGTTAGAAATGGTATAAGCATCTAAGCCTTGATACACATCGCCATTAAAAGCATAGACCGCTGGTCTGGAATTTTCAGCGGTAAAAGGCGAAGAAAATTGCTGATTACGTTCCCAATTTAATTGCGCCAAATTATTTGATATGCTCATCAATTCTGCCAAATCTTTGGGTTTTTTCTTGGCTAAAACACCATTCAACTTTTCAGCCTGCTTTAAAAAATTAGGCTGTGTGTAATCTGCTGTGGGTAATTTACTTTTAAAATCAAGGGATTTGGCTGGGGAAATAACTATTTTCATTTGTTACGCTTTTTTCTATTCATCGACTTCATAATTCTGATAAAAATACTAAAGATTTCAACATCAAACCAACTTAAACCTCTTCTTCTAAAGTACTATTTTTAGCGTACTGTCGCCATTTTTCGATACAACTTGCCATATCGTCAGGAACTTCAGAATCAAAACGCATAAACTCCCCACTCGTAGGATGCACAAAGCCTAAAGTTTTGGCATGTAGCGCTTGTCTGGGCAACAATTTAAAAGCATTATCTACAAACTGCTTATATTTGGTAAACGTAGTGCCTTTTAAAATTCTTTCGCCGCCGTAACGTTCATCATTGAACAGGGTATGACCAATATGTTTTAAATGCACACGGATTTGGTGTGTTCTACCAGTTTCTAACTGACAAGAAATTAAGGTAACATAGCCCAAACGTTCTACAACCTTATAATGCGTAACCGCTTCTTTACCTTGATCACCATCTGGATAAACAGTCATTTGCAGTCGATTTGATGGGTGCCTGCCTACATGACCTTCAATTGTACCAATCTCCTGCTCCATATTTCCCCAAACTAATGCCAAATACTCGCGCTCGCTGGTTTTATCAAAAAACTGCTGAGACAAATGCGTCATGGCAGCATCGGTCTTAGCGATAACTAAAAGTCCCGAGGTGTCTTTATCTATTCGGTGCACCAAACCTGGTCTTTCATTTCTGTTGACTGGTAAATCTTTGGTATGGTGTAATAAAGCATTAATCAGTGTTCCTGAATAGTTTCCATGTCCAGGATGTACTACCATTCCTGGTGATTTATTTACTACAATTAAGGCATCGTCTTCATAAATTATTTGAATAGGAATATCCTCTGGCACTAATAAATTTTCATGTGGAGGATATTCAAACAAAACACGAACTTCATCGCCCGCCTTCACCCTGTAATTTTGTTTTACCGGAACATCATTTACCCAAATATGACCCTCTTTTGCGGCATTCTGAATTTTATTACGAACCGCATTTTCAATGAAATTCATTAAAAATTTATCTACTCGTAGAGGTTCTTGCCCTTTTGATGCCTTAAACTTAAAATGCTCAAAAAGTTCGTCTTTTTCTAATTCAGCACCTTCTTCTTCTTCTAACATAAATTATTGTTCTTCTTCCTCCTCTTCATCAGAAGCTGTTCTAATTTGTGAACTTTCACTTTCGGCACCATTACCACAAACGAGCTCTATTTTTGAGGTTTTTGGAAGTTTATAGCCTTCTTCAATATACTTACCTTTATATTTTATGCGATAAACCATATCTTCTCCAAACTCCTCAATATAGGTTACTCTTTCCACATCTAAACCAACTGCCCTTAATTTTGCGGTAGCATTTCGTAAGGTTACTTGTATAATTTCTGGCACGCTCACTTTTTTATAACCCGACGGATTTACCGTTACATAAACTTTTCTATTCTGTTTTACTTTATTCCCCGCAGGCGGATTTTGTTCAATAACGGAAAATCTAGGGTAATCCGGATTGTAATTGGCAGAATCTAAAACTTCATAGCGCAATTCAGAATCCTCAATTACTTTTCGCATTTCGGTAACTGTTAATTTTGCCAAATCGGGCACCTCAACAAACTCGTTATGGTTTGTTGAGCTTTTAAGCCACTGTAAAGTAAAAAAAACAATTATTATTAAACCTAAAAGTGCTAGTCCTAATTGAATAAAGAAAACTTTACTTTTTAAAAAGTTTAGAAAATTTTTCATTTTTAGTATCTTAAAGTGCAAATATATGAAATGAGCCATAACAAAAGTTGAAACCCACTCAAATGTTAATGGCAAATTACATGCGGCTGCAGTGCGAAGTCTTAATTGACTATTAAACCGACAAAAATTAACAAATTAAATAACAATTAAAAAATGGCTAAGCTTAATTAAAATATGAAATGCCTACCATAACATTTAAAATATTTAAATTTTTGTAGTCAAAGCTAGGTACTTTTCTTTACTTTGGCATGAGAAAATCGTTCTTTTCAAAAATTTAAATAGGATGAAAAAAAATATTGCCATTATCATGGGCGGCTATTCAAGTGAGTTTAAAATATCACTTAAAAGCGGTAGTGTAGTAAATAAATTTATGAATAAAGATAAATTTGATGCCTACTGTATTCATATTTTTAAAGAAAAATGGGTTTATGTTGCCGAAAATAAGGAAGAATTTCCTGTAAATAAGCACGATTTTTCGATTACTGTAAACGGCCAAAAAATTAGGTTTGATTGTGTTTTTAATGCCATTCACGGTTCACCTGGAGAAGATGGTTTAATGCAATCTTATTTTAAATTACTTGGGATTCCACAAACCTCTTGCGATGCTTACCAATCAGCCCTTACCTTTAATAAGCGCGACTTGTTGAGCGTTTTAAAACCTTACGGAATTAAAGCGGCAATATCATACTATCTCAACCAAGGCGACCCCATACATGAAGATGATATTATACAAAAAGTAGGCTTACCTTGTTTTGTAAAAGCCAATAAAGCAGGGAGTAGTTTTGGGATATCAAAGGTGTACCAAAAAGAAGATATAAAGAAAGCAATCGAAAATGCCTATCAAGAAGATGATGAAATTATTATTGAAGGTTATTTAGAAGGTACAGAAGTTTCTGTAGGCGTAATAAAATATAAAGGAAAAACAAAAGTGTTACCGATTACTGAAATAGTTTCAGAAAACGATTTTTTTGATTACGAAGCAAAATATGCCGGTAAATCTCAAGAAATTACACCCGCTAGAATTTCTGAAATTCAAGAAAAAAAAGTTATTGAAGCTGCCAGAAAAGCCTATGATGTTTTAAAGATGAAAGGTTTTTCTAGAAGTGAATTCATTTTTATCGGCGACGAACCTTTTATGTTAGAAATGAATACCACACCAGGTTTAACCGAAGAAAGCATTTTGCCGCAACAAGCGCAAGCAGCAGGAATATCGCTGACAGAACTTTTTGAAAATGCCATTCTTGAAGCTTTAGCTTAAAAATATGAAAATTTGTTTAATTTAAAAGTTATGAAACGTGCGATTTTTCCAGGTTCCTTTGACCCACTCACTTTAGGACATTCTGATATTATTCAAAGAGGGATAACCTTGTTTGATGAATTAATCATTGCAATTGGCGTAAATTCTGATAAAAAATATATGTTTTCACTAGAAGAGCGTATGCGTTTTATTAAAGAAACATTTGCAAATGAGCCTAGAATTAAAGTGCTCACATATGAAGGATTAACGGTTGATTTCTGCAAAAAATTAAATGCTAATTTTATTTTAAGAGGCCTAAGAAATCCTGGTGATTTTGAGTTTGAAAAATCTATTGCCCATACCAATAGAAAACTTTCGGAAATTGAAACTGTATTTTTATTGACCTCATCAGGTAAATCATACATCAGTTCTTCTATTGTTCGAGATGTGATTAAAAACAGTGGAGATTACACAGGTTTAGTGCCAGATAGTGTAAGAGTAATTTAAGTTTTTGCTACCATCATTTGCCATTTTATACCATCAAGTTAACGATTATGTTAATGATAAAGATGCCATTTACCCTACAAAAAGCTTGTTTCTACAGCCACAGAATTACACGATGTTATATTTTTAGATTTAAACATGACTATTTTAGACGGATGGGACTTTTTATATGAATTTATAAAACTAGCAATCGAAAAAACAATTACGATAAATATTGTAACTTCATTTATTAACAACGAAGACAGATAAAGGGCATAAATCTACAAATTTATAACCCACCATTTACTAACCTACAATACAAAACCCTTGAGCAAACTAGAAATAGAAAAAATCACCAGTACTGCATAGCTTACCATCAAATTTTAACTATTTTTGAAGTATACAATTTTCAAAGATTTTACAGACTTAAGAACGTCGTTAGAATATTATTAAATCTGACTCAAATGAAGTAAGATGCCTTTTGAAAATGATAAACTGCTACCGTTATGAAATTTTTTCTAAGCTTTTGTATTGTTATATTCTTATGCTCTTGTGAATCAGAAAAAGAAAGAAAATTAACTGAAAATAAAACCCAATTCGAAATTTCAAACGGTGAAGAAACAGCAACCTACGCTGAAACTATTGAATTCTATATTTCCTTAGCTAAAAATTTTCCTGCAATTAACATTCAAACCATTGGCGAAACAGACAGTGGCTATCCACTTCATTTAGTTACTTTCAATTTAGAAGGAGAATTCAATTTTAAAAAAATACAAGAAAACAAAACCATTATTTTAATTAATAATGGTATTCATCCTGGAGAAAGCGATGGTATAGATGCTACCATGTTGCTTTTTAGAGATTTGGCTACAGAAAAAATAAACTCGCCCGAAAATACTGTGATTGCCACCATCCCTATTTACAACGTAGGCGGCGCTTTAAATAGAAATACCTCAACAAGAGCCAATCAGAACGGCCCAAAAGAGTATGGTTTCAGAGGGAATGCTCAAAATTATGATTTAAACAGAGATTTTATTAAATCTGATACTAAGAATGCCAAAACCTTTGCATCAATATTTCATTTGGTAAAACCAGATATTTTTATCGATAACCATGTAAGTAATGGTGCCGATTACCAATACACACTAACGCATTTGTTTACCCAACACAACAAGCTAGGTTTAGATTTGGGCGATTATTTGCACAAAGAGCTTATGCCTAAATTAGAGGCAAGCCTTTTAGAAAATAAATGGGACATTACACCCTATGTAAACGTTTTCAATACCGTGCCCGAAAACGGATTTTCGCAGTTTATGGACCATCCAAGATACTCCACAGGTTATACCACTTTATGGAATACTTTAGGAATGATGGTCGAAACACACATGTTAAAACCCTATAGAGATCGGGTTAAAGGCACGTATGAGATCCTGAAAGCCATGATTGCTATTGCTGAAACTGATGGTCAGCGGATTAAGGAGCTAAGAGCCAAGACATTTGAAGATATTTTAGCTTTAAAAGAATATCCTTTAAAATGGGAACTTGATACTACAAAAATCAGTATTTTAAACTTCAAAGGTTTTGAGGCTGATACTATTATTAGTGAAGTTACTGGTTTCCCGAGACTTAAATACGACAGAAACAGACCGTTTACAAAAAAAGTGGAATATCAAAATTATTTTAAACCCGCAGGAATGGTGAAAATATCCAATGCGTATATCCTTAAAAAAAGCAATTATAAAGTCATAGATTTGCTTATCAAAAACGAAATTACATTTACCAAATTTTTAAAAGATACTATTTTAGAAGTAGAGGCTTATAAAATTGAAGATTATAAAACCCAGCAAAACAGCTACGAAGGTCATTATCCGCATTACAATACTGTAGTTTCAAAATCTAAGCAGAAAGTGCAGTTTCATCAAGGCGATATTTTTGTGCCTACCCAACAATTGGGCATTAGGTATCTTTTGGAAACCTTGGAGCCATCAGCTATGGACTCTTTTTTTAATTGGAATTTCTTTGATATGATATTACAGCAAAAAGAAAGTTTTTCACCTTATGTTTTTGAAGATATCGCCTTAGAATTATTGCAAACTAAAAGTTTGTTAAGAGAAGCTTTTGAGCTTAAAAAGCAAAGCGAGGAGAATTTTAAAAATAACTGGTATGCACAACTAAATTATATATACCAACACTCCGAATATTATGAAGGCGCACACTTGCAATATCCTGTTTATAGAGTGATGAACGACTTTACCCTTAAAGGAGTAGATAAAAATTAATCATCGAATAAAATTCTAATATTAGCATAAGAATTTTCAAGTGCCTTAGCTATTTTAACTGGTCCTTTCCATTTAACCTTATCTATTCCCTCATCGGCTTGCCCTACTAATTCCCCCTTATAAGAAGTTTTCATAGCATACCAATGTACTTCTTTGAGCTTAAAAACACCATTTCTTTTAAAAACATGGTAAGTAGTTTTTAAAATATTTTCAATTTTAAGTCCTAATACTCCAGTTTCTTCTTCTACCTCACGTAGAGCACATTCTTCCAGAGTCTCACCTTTATAAATTTTTCCTTTAGGTAAATCCCATTTGTCATTTCTATAAATAAACAAAACCTTTCCATCTTTATTTGTAACCACACCGCCTGCTGCAACAACCAAAGGAATTTTTTTTGTAAATTTATTCAGAATTTCCTCATGGTTAGGATGATAGATATACGCAACGTCAACTTTACACTTAGAAAGTTCATTTATAGCTTCTCTAATTGACTTTTGGTTCAATAGGAAATATTTGTTATTGGCAATATCGGAGAGTTTATTTGTCAAAATCAACTGAGCCTCATTAACAAAAACTTTATACATTTGCATTATGGTTTTAAACAAAGACACCGCAAAAAAAACGGCAGAGCTTCTATTGCAAATTAATGCAATTAAGTTGAAACCTGAAAATCCTTTTTTATGGGCGTCAGGTTGGAAATCTCCTATCTATTGCGATAATAGGATTATTTTGTCATACCCCGCTATTAGGAACTATGTTCGCGAGGAAATGGCGAAGCAGGTTGAACTCCTTTACGGCAAACCAGATATTATCGCTGGGGTAGCTACTGGCGCTATAGGCATAGGGATGTTAGTCGCAGATTATTTGGGTCTACCTTTTGTTTATATTCGGCCTGAGGCGAAATCGCATGGCAGACAAAATAAAATTGAAGGAGTCTTAGAAAAAAATCAAACGGTTGTAATTATCGAAGACTTAATTAGTACCGGCAAAAGCAGTTTAAACGCGGTTGAGGCTCTCAAAGAATCAGGAGCTAGAGTAAAGGGAATGTTAGCAATTTTCACTTATGGCTTTGATGTAGCTACAGAAAATTTTAAAGAAAATAACATCGAATTGCATACTTTAAGCGATTACAACCACTTAATTCAGCAAGCATCGGACACCAATTATATTAGAGAAGAACAATTTAAAACATTGCTAGAGTGGAAAGCGAATCCTTCGGCATGGCAACAATAAAATTATGCATATAGAAACTCAAAAAAAAATTCTTTTAAAAAGTAGTCAAAAAGTATATAATTTTTTAATTGATGTAAAAAACTTTGAACATTTAATGCCAGAAAACATTAGTAAGTTTCAAGTTATTAATGAAGACAGCTTTTTGTTTGCATTAAAAGGAATGCCCGAAATTGTGCTACAACGCAAAGAAATGGTACCCTATAATAAAGTAGTTTTAGGCGCTGCTAGTGAAAAACTGCCATTTACACTTACTGCAAACATAATTGAATTGGGCGCTAGCGAAACTGAGGTTGTGTTAAGTTTTGAGGGAGAATTTAATGCCATGATGGCGATGATGATAAAAAGTCCAATCACAAATTTTATGGGCACCTTAGCTGATAATTTGTACAAAGTCTAAGTTTATTGATGGTTGTTTGTTGATGGATAATAGTTTGTGCTTTTGAAATTGTTTAGTAGGTGCATAAACTAATAACCTCAATACATCAATTTTATTTCTTTTAAATCATAACGCTTTAGGACTTGATCTTCAAGCTCAAGCACAAGTGTACCATCAGCTGCAATGGTTCTAATGATGGCAGTAAATAATTCGTTCGATGCTTTATTTTTAAAAGTTGAAGCTTTATCTTTTCTAAACAAAACTTTTAAGTAAGCTTTTTTTAAAAGCTGTTCATGACCGCTTTCGAGTTCACCAAATAAGAGTTCTAAATTTTTAGCAATGATTTGCAAAACCTCGTCTAAATCAAAAGTTTTTCCAGTGATAAGTTTTAAAGAAGATGCATTGGGTAAATTTTTAAATTGAGTCTGATTTACATTTAAACCAATTCCGATAATCGAAGCACTGATTTTTTGACCCAAAAGTAGGTTCTCAATCAATATGCCACAAATCTTATTTCTTCCTGACAAAATGTCGTTAGGCCATTTTATTGATAAATCTGGTATTTTTATACATTCAAGCGACCTATAAATTGCTAAAGAAACTAGCATATTTAACACAAATTGATCTTTAATAAATAGCATTTGTTGATGTTTCAAAATACTGAATGTTAAGTTTTTACCCTTTTCAGACTCCCAACTTGCACCCATTTGTCCCTTACCTTTTACCTGTTCTTTAGCGGTAACAATGGTAAAATCAACAAGGTTATCTTCAAGCATTAAATTTTTCAAGTACAAATTAGTAGATGCTGTGGCATCAAGTTTGATTAGTTGCATATGTTAACTATTGTATAAAACTTAATCTTATTCCTCAAAACAATAGTTAAAAAAACAAAAAAATAATAACTTTGCAAAAATTAAATTTTTTGAATGCAGAAAAAGCAAACTAGCGTAGATGAGCTTATCAGTTTTATTCTTGAAGGAATAGAAGAAGTTAAAGGCAATAATATTAATATACTTGACCTAAGAAAAATTGAAAATACAGTTTGCGACTATTTCATAATCTGTAACGGAACTTCTAATACGCATGTAAATGCCATAGTCGGCTCAATCCAAAAAACAGTTAGTAAAAATATAAAAGACAAGCCTTGGCATGTAGAAGGCTCAGATAACTCTGAATGGATTTTAATGGATTATGTAAATGTAGTTGTTCATGTATTCCAAAAACACATAAGAGAATTTTACGATATTGAAGGACTTTGGGGAGACGCAAAAGTAACTGCAATAGAAAATAGCTTTAAATAATAAAAAAGAAAAATGGCGAAAGAAAATAGTTCCAATCCAAAAAAACCTAGATTCAATTCTTGGTGGATTTATGGTGTTATAGCAGTTTTATTAATTGGTTTTCAGATTTTTAGTAGTTCCAATTTATCGAGCACTAAAAAAACAACCACTTCTGAATTACAAGAATACTTAAGAAATGGTGATGTTACAAAAATCTTAATTGTTACCAATACCAGACAAGCAAAAGTTTTTTTAACAGCTGAAGCCTTAGGTAAAGATGTTCATAAAGAAGTAGCAACAAAGCCGTTTGGTCTTTCTGGAGCAGAAATACCCCAGTATGTCCTAGACTATGGGGATCCACAGAACTTTGAAAATGATATTAAAAACACCAAAGTTGAATATAATTTAGATACGGGAATAGAATTTACTACCGAATCTAATGTTTTTGGTGATATTCTTTTAAGTGTCTTACCTTTTATCTTAATTATTGGGATTTGGATATACTTAATGCGAAGAATGTCTGGCGGTGGCGGTGGTGGCGCTGGAGGTCAGATATTTAATATCGGAAAATCAAAAGCAAAACTTTTTGACGAAAAAACAGATACCAGAACTTCTTTTAAAGATGTTGCGGGGCTTGAAGGGGCAAAAGAAGAAGTTGAAGAAATTGTAGATTTTTTAAGAAATCCAGATAAATATACATCCTTAGGTGGTAAAATACCAAAAGGCGCATTACTAGTTGGTCCTCCAGGTACAGGTAAAACCTTGTTGGCTAAAGCAGTTGCAGGCGAAGCCAAAGTTCCTTTCTTTTCGCTTTCTGGTTCAGATTTCGTTGAAATGTTTGTGGGAGTTGGAGCCTCAAGAGTACGTGATCTTTTTAAACAAGCAAAAGACAAGTCACCAGCTATAATTTTTATTGATGAAATTGATGCTATTGGTAGAGCACGTGGAAAAAATAATTTCACAGGTTCAAACGATGAGCGAGAAAATACTTTAAATCAGCTACTAACTGAGATGGACGGTTTTGGAACAAATACCAACGTAATTGTTTTAGCAGCTACTAACAGAGCTGATGTTTTAGATAAAGCACTAATGCGAGCTGGCCGTTTTGACCGACAAATTTACGTTGATTTGCCAGACATTAGAGAGCGTAAAGAAATTTTCGAGGTTCACTTACGCCCTATTAAAACAGCAGAAACTTTAGATTTAGATTTTCTAGCCAAACAAACTCCTGGTTTTTCTGGTGCAGATATAGCTAATGTATGTAATGAAGCCGCGCTTATAGCCGCTCGTAAAGAGAAAAAAGCAGTAACAAAACAAGATTTTTTAGATGCTGTTGATAGAATTGTAGGCGGTCTAGAAAAGAAAAATAAAATTATTACCCCTAGAGAAAAAGAAACTATTGCTTACCACGAAGCTGGTCATGCTACGGTTAGCTGGATGTTAGAGCACGCCGCGCCTTTAGTGAAGGTTACTATTGTTCCAAGAGGACAGTCTTTAGGTGCTGCTTGGTACTTACCAGAAGAACGCCTTATTGTTAGACCCGATCAAATGCAAGATGAAATGTGTGCTACTTTAGGCGGTAGAGCTGCTGAAAAAGTGATATTTGATAAAATATCTACTGGCGCTCTAAGTGATTTAGAGAAAGTAACCAAACAAGCTAGAGCCATGGTAACTATTTATGGTTTAAACGATAAAATAGGCAATTTAACCTATTACGATTCTTCAGGTCAGGATTCTTATGGATTTTCTAAACCATATAGTGAAGAAACAGCACAAACAATCGATAGAGAAATTTCTATCTTAATAGAAGAGCAATATCAAAGAGCTATTACTATTTTAGAAAAAAATAAAGATAAACTTACCACTTTGGCGAAACGACTATTAGAAAAAGAGGTTATCTTTAAAGACGATTTAGAGAAGATTTTTGGCAAAAGACCTTTTGATAAGGACTTAGCAGAAGAAGCTAACGCGGCGGCGGCTAAGATTGAGGACGAAAAAAATAAAACGGAGCCGACAGGAGAAGAAGCTGACGCAGCGGCTGCTAATATTGAGGACGAAAAAAATAAAACGGAACCAACAGCAGAAGAAGCTGATGCCCCGGCTGATAAGATTGAGGATAAAAAAAATGAAACGGAGCCGACAAAAGAATAAAAAGTATTTTTGAATTCTAAAAAATGGGACTATTTGAGAAACTCTTTGGTGGAGGTAAAAAAAAGGTTTCAGCACAATCTGATGAAACCAGAGGCGTTCACATGCCTGATCTCGATATTCCCGCAGATGAAAAGTTTACAATTCACTTTAAAAAAAATGGAGGTAAATTCATTTATTGTGACGGTTTTAATGAGGTAAAACAAGCTTTGGACAATATTATTGAAGAGAACAGTTGGGAAAATATTCCTTTTTTTTCTATGGATAAAAAATTAGAAGAAAAGTTTTCCAAAGAAGCAATGAACTTTACGGATAATATAAGTAAAAGCAGCGTTTTCTTTACCACCTGCGAACATTTAGTAGCGCACAATGGTTCTATTTTAATCTGTTCGAGTCAATTAAACGAGAAAAAACTGCATGAACTACCAGAGAATTTTATAGTTTTTGCTACCACGAGTCAACTTGTGAATTCTATCGGGGAAGGTTTAAAAAAAATCAAAAAGAAGTACCAAGATAGTATTCCATCAAATATTACCACCATAAAACACTTTCAAAATATAAAAGAAAACTCAAACGATTTTCTTACTTACGGTAGTAGTTCTAAAGATTTGTATCTTATTCTTCTAGAAGATTTGTAGCATGAGAGAGGTTTTTAGGAGATTAATTACAGGATTTGTTTATGTGTTGCTTTTACTTTCTACCATTTTTTTAAGTTCTGATGCCTTTGATTTCCTGTTTATGGCCTTTGGATTGGCATGTTTATACGAATTTAAAAGGATGACAAAGTTAAAAGGATACTATATCTTTGCTGCTTACCTTACGCTATGGTGGGTTTTTATTCATTTAATTTATGGCTACGATTATAACATTGCTGTTATAAATACCTTAATGTTTATAACTATTACCATAAATATCATTTTACTTTTCTATTTATTTTCTGAAAAAGAGATACAATTCACTACATTAAAAAAATTCTTGATAGGTCTTTTTTATATTGGTGGAGGATGTATATTTTTAACAATGATTCCCTATCAAAATAGTAGCTTTGCACCATTATTAATTATGGGCTTTTTTATTTTGATTTGGGTGAACGACTCTTTTGCCTATATCGTTGGAAAAACAATAGGGAAACATAAATTATTCCCAAGAGTTTCACCAAAAAAAACTTGGGAAGGCACTATTGGTGGATTTTTATTTGCTTTGTTAGCGGCTTATATTATATCTGAATATGAAACCGATTTATCGCTAGTTCAATGGCTTATTTTGGCTTTAGTTATTGTTGTTTCTGGTAGCTTGGGTGATCTCTTAGAATCTAAATTTAAAAGAGATGCTGGGGTGAAAGATAGCGGTGCCATTTTACCAGGGCACGGAGGAATGCTAGACAGACTTGATAGTTTGATTTTTGCTGCACCATTTGCCTATTTAACTTTAAATATATTTAATTATGTTTCATAAAGAAGGACAAAAAATAATTCTGATCAGCTTTTTTATTGTGGCAATAATCGTCTTTGCCGCTCATTATTTTATTGATATTTCTTGGCTAAAAATGGCGGTACAACTTGCCGCATTATTGTTCCTAATCATTGTTTTGCAATTTTTTAGAAACCCAAAAAGAAAATTTAAAAAATCTTTTGATGAAATTTTTGCTCCAGCAGATGGTAAAGTTGTAGTCATTGAAGAGGTGGAAGAAAACGAATATTTTAAAGGAAAACGCATACAAGTTTCCATTTTCATGTCGCCTGTAAATGTTCATGTAACGCGTTATCCTGTAAGCGGAAAGGTGGTATATTCAAAATACCACCCAGGAAAATACTTAGTAGCATGGCACCCAAAGGCTAGTGAAGAAAACGAGCGCACTACTATAGTAATTAAAACGCCAAAATTTGGAGAAATACTTTATCGGCAAATTGCGGGTGCTTTAGCCAGGAGAATCGTAAACTATGCCATTAAAGGTGAAAGCGTTCATCAAGGAGAAGATGCAGGTTTTATAAAGTTTGGTTCAAGAGTAGATTTATTCTTACCTTCAGATAGTGCTATAATGGTTAAGCTTAACCAAAAAGTAGTGGGCGCAAAAACATGTATTGCAAGTATTGGAACAAAAGATGATGCCTAAAAAACTGGAGACAGATTTTTTAAAAGCGGTAAGTTACATGAACAACTATACCGAAGCACTTCCCGCTGACATACTTTTAAAGCTTTACGCGTATTATAAAATAGCCAATGAAAATTTTAATAATCCTGGTAGCCGAACACCGCTCATCAATGCTTTTAAGGCAAATGCCTTAATCCAAGCCAAAAATTTGTCGAGAAAAGATGCGATGAAAAGATACATCGCACTTGTTAAAAAAGAATTTATAGACAAACAGTAATCTCTGAATTATTGTTTGTTTAACACCCCGACTACCTCTACCCGCGTAAAATAGAGGACAGCTGTTACGGATAGCATAAAGTACATCACCATTACATAACTTCCGAAGTAAAAATACTGGTTTAACCCAAACCAGTCCTTGGTAAACATTATAAAAATCAGACCTAATAGACTCTTAAAAAGTTCCAGATATTTTGCATTTTTATCTCGATCCATTAACAAAGTATAACAAAATATTCCGAAAAATATAAAGGCACCGTAACCGAGTAAACCCTGAAAACCTATTGCGCTATAATTATAAAACATAAAGAGTAATAACAATAAATGTATGAGCATTTGCGCCACAACGTAAATTTTGAAAGATGAAGACGCGTTTGTTTCATAGCGTTCAAAATTATAAACATCTTCGATTATTTTTACTGGGTGTTTATCAATCACATCTTTTGGTCTCCACCCAGTTGGCATAAACCAAATTCGTAGCTTGTCAAAGTAGCTTTTAGTTCTCCAAGCATCTTTTGATAATTGTAAAAAATGTTGAAAATTAATAAAAACAGGATTCCAAGTTTTTGCCGGTTTCAAAATCCCGAATTGTGGTGGAACCTCGTCAAGTTCTTCTTGAAAAGTTCCAAAAAGTCTATCCCAAATCGAAAGTATTTGTCCTAAATTTTTATCAATATATTCCGGATTTATAGCATGATGTACTCTATGTTGCGAAGGGGTAACAATAACATACTCCAACCAACCCATTTTACCAATATGTTTTGTATGATACCAAAATTGCGCAAATAAATGCACTGGCGCCAAAATAGCAATTACCTTATAAGGAACTCCGAGTATGGCTGCAGGGATAAGCAAAATAGAAAAATAGCCAATAAGATTTGAAATAGGTTGTCTCAAAGCACACGACAAATTGAACTCCTCGCTACTATGATGAATTACATGCTGATTCCAAAAAATATTTATTTTATGACTCAATCTATGATTCCAATATCCTGCAAAATCTATGGTGATAAATGCAAGCAACCATACGAGCCAAGTCGCCGTAATTTCTGTGATGGCTAAATAATCATATAAAAAGGGATAACTAATCACCACAAATGCTAGCCCTAATGAGTCTTTAACGATATTAGTTAAGCCTGAACTGATACTTGAAACAGTATCCATAACTTTATAGGTCTGGTTTTTAACAAAATGACCGTAACTTATTTCTATAATCAATAAGATGATAAAAAAGGGAATGGCGTAGAGAAGAGCATTAGCGTAAGTTTCCATAAAGCGCAATTTTTTGTATTCAATGGAATAAATATACTAAAAAAGTTTTATTGATGACCAACGACGACAAAAATATTTTTTCTTCTAATTCTTTTCAGATTATAAGAACTATCACATTAAAAAATTACCAATCTATAGGTCTATAATCTTTTAAGAATTTTCCACACCAATGTTTTCCAGTATTGATACCATGAATCAAAGGATCTAACACACGTGCTGCCCCGTCAACAATATCTAAAGGTGGCTGAAAATCATGCACCTCCTGCTTCTTTTTAGATAATTCAATGGGGTCTTCATCGGTAACCCAACCTGTATCCACAGCGTTCATATACACGCCATCTTTAGCAAAATCTGAGGCAGAAGTATGGGTCATCATATTTAAAGCCGCTTTTGCCATATTGGTATGCGGATGCCTATCTTCTTTGTAAAAACGATGGAACTTACCTTCCATGGCAGATACATTTATTATATGTTTTTTACCAGTATTTTCAGATCGTATTAAGCGCGAAAGTCGATTGCACAACACAAATGGAGCTACAGCATTGACCAATTGCACTTCAATCATTTCAGGGGTTTCAATTTCACCTAATTTTAAGCGCCAACTATTGGTTTTTCGCAAGTCCACCTGCTGCAAATCGGCATCTAGTTGGCCTTCAGGAAATACTTCTTTTGTGGAGAGAGAATTGTCAAAACTATACGGAATTTGAGATAATTTTGCCGAAGCCCTTATCCCTATTCCTGGTTCTGGCGCATGCCAAGTTACAGGTAAGGTATTATTTTGTTGGCTAGAGGTATTTTTACCTAGGGTATTTAATTCGTGTAAACAATACAAATGATCTGCTAATAATTGCTGTGCTGATTTTGGCAAATCAGCTGCGGCTAGTTCTTCATTTTTCATTAAATGTTGATAAAAACCAGCTGGGCGACGCACCGTTTGCGCAGCATTATTGATAAGAATATCTAATCTATTGTATTGTTGCTCTATAAAATTGCAAAAGATTTCCACGCTTGGAATATGTCTCAAGTCTAAACCATGAATTTTGAGGCGATAACCCCATTTCGAAAAATCGTCTTCTTTTGAAAATCGCAAAGCTGCGTCCACAGGAAAACGGGTTGTTGCGACTACTGTCGCCCCAGAACGCAATAAAATTAAGGTAATATGATAGCCAATTTTTAAGCGAGAACCCGTGACAATCGCAACTTGATCTGTTAAATCTGCAGTCTGAAATCGCTTTGCATAATTAAAGTCGCCACAATCTTGACACATGGCATCATAAAAATGGTGTAATTTGGTGTAAACAGCTTTACAAACGTAACAGTTTCTAGGCGATTCTAATTCTTGCTCCTCTAAACTATTTAATTTTGGGGCTTCAAGTAAAATTGGGGCTTTAAAAATTATAGCTTCACGAGCACTTCTGATGCCTGTTTCTTTGCGTGCATGTTTATCACGCTCAATCATTTTACGTTTTGAAACTTTCTCCGCTTTTTTTTTTGACTTTTTAAAATCGTCCCGATTAGGTCTGGATAACATTCCAGAAGCCTTTAATAAGGCAACTCGTTTCTCCTCGGGTAATTCTAAAACCGTATGCGCGTTTGCTAACAATTTTTGAAGAATGGCAATACATTTATCAACTTCATCGAGGCTAATATTTGCACTAACCTTTTCCCCTATTTCATTTGATGCGTCAGAATTCATGTTACTCGTTTCTATTTAATAAAACGATGTAAATGTACAGTTTAAATTAAAGAAATAAATAAAAATACAAGCCATTTCTAAGGGACATTTTTTGATAAGTAACTTAAAAAATTGAAATGAAATGCTCAAAATGATGATTTTAAAGAAGGCAATTCATTCTACGTTAAATTATTTTAAACGTTTTTATATTGCGATTTTTTCTAACATATTTAGGCCTTAAACTAAAACAGATAATATGAAAAAAATTTTAATACTAACAGCCTTATTTACAATTGTTTGTAGGTTTTCCCAAGAAGTAATGGAATATGAAAAACTAATTTTAAAAAGTGGTACTGTAAATCTAGGAGGTAATTTAAATTTTGGTACTTCAAATCAAGATTTTTCAAACGAAACAAATCAAAATATAATAAAGAATACTTAATTCAGAATACAGCCAAGATTTGGTTATTTTATGGCTAATTAATGTTGAGATATGGATAGCCTTAGAGTATACACAGGTAAACCAAAATAGTCTTCAACAAAGGCAACCTGAAACCGAAAGTGAAAATATAGCATCGACTTTTGGTAATAAGCCCTATATCAGAAGCTATAAATCAGTAAATAAAAACTTACTTTTATTTGTTCAATGCGAAATTGGTTATTCAACAATATAATCTGAATTTCAAAATAAATCTAGAAATATTTCTATGGGTTCGGGCAATGAATTTGGAATCGGAATCAAACCCGGAATAACTTACTTTATTTCAAAAAGAATGTCGCTTGAGGCGAGCTTAGGTGGCCTAACTTATAATAATTCTAATCAAGATTTTGAAATTAGAAATGATGACAATACTTTTAATCAAAGTGATAGTTCTGGAAATTCTTTCAATTTCTCGATAAACCCTTCAGATTTCCTTTTTGGATTGTCTTTTTACTTTTAAACTACTTTTTAAACCAAATCTTTCCATCAAAAAAAAGTAGAAAGGTTTTTCATTTGATATGATTTTATTAAACTGCCTTTGTTTCCAATACTTTTTTTCCCTCTAAATACCCTACCATAAAATCTCCAGAATTTACCTTCCCAATACCAAGAGGCGGTGTTCCAGTTAAAATAATATCGCCTACATTTAAAGTCATAATTTCGGAGACATAAATAATTAAATCTGATAATTTTGTAATCATATGTCGGCTATTACCACTTTGAACCTCAACACCATTTACTTCAAAAGAAAAATTAATGTTCTTCACATCTGGAAAATCTGATATAGGATAGAAGGGAGCAATAGGCGTTGCCCCATCAAAACCTTTCGCTAAAGCCCAAGGTCCTTTAGCTTCTTTACTTTCTGCCATGACGTCCTTAGCCGTTAAATCATTCGAAAGTGTAACTGCATCAATAAATGTCAAAGCATTTTCTAAAGTAGCATTTTTACATTTTTTACCGATTCTAAAAGCTAGTTCAGCTTCATACCAAACGTCCTTTGAAAATGAAGGAAGCACTAAATCCTCATTATTTTCCAAAAGTGTGGTATCGGGTTTGGTGAATATAATCGGGATTACTTTACCCGAAGGCATTTCACTTAAATCATTCACGTAATTTTTTCCTATGGCTATTATTTTCATTAGTTAGTTTGTTTGTTAGTTAAGAAAAAAAATCGTGGCTAAACAATTTTCTACACATTACCTCAAACTCGCCAAACTCTTCTCTAAGGTTTCAATTTTAGCGGCTGCATCGGCATGTTTTTGGCGCTCTAAGGCTATGACTTGTTCCGGCGCGTTGTTCACAAAACGTTCGTTAGAAAGTTTATTTTGAACGGATTGCAAAAATCCTTTTGTGTATTTTAGTTCCTCTTCTATTTTTACAATTTCAGCCTCCACATCAATTATACCGCTAATAGGAATAAAATATTCGTTGCTCTTTACCCTAAAGGATAAAGCCCCATCAACAGCTTGATTAACATAGCTAATTTCTGATATATTGGTCAATTTTTGGATTACCTCATCCCAATTTTTAGCTATTTCGCCACCATTCAAAACGGAAAGTTCTAAATACTCTTTCATAGGAATATTTTTTTGCTTTCTGATGGTTCTTACCCCTGCAATAACCTCTGCAGCAAAATCTAATCCTAAAATTAATTTTTCATTTGTTTGCATAGCTACTGGCCATTTGGCAATAATCAAAGCTTCATTAGGCGTGCGATTTTTAATCTGCTGCCAAATTTCTTCGGTCAAAAATGGCATAAATGGGTGCAATAACTTTAAATTATCTTCAAGAATAGTAATCACAGCATCAAACGTAGTTTTATCAATAGGCTGTTGGTAAGCTGGCTTTATAATTTCTAACAACCAAGAGCTGTAATCATCCCAAACCAATTTATAAATTGCCATTAAAGCATCAGAAATTCGGTATTTACTAAAATGATCTTCAATTTCTAAAAGTGTCTGATTAAATTTAGCCTGGTACCAATCAATCCCTAATTTTGAAGCTTCTGGTTGCGAAAGATCTGCAATTTCCCAACCTTGTACAAGTCGGAAACCGTTCCAAATTTTATTTGCGAAATTTTTTCCTTGCTGACATAAAGCTTCATCAAACATTAAATCGTTGCCCGCGGCGGCACTTAAAAGTAATCCAACACGAACGCCGTCTGCTCCGTACTCTTCAATTAATCCTAAAGCATCGGGAGAATTCCCCAATTGTTTAGACATTTTTCTACCTTGTTTATCGCGCACCAAACCTGTTAAATAAACATTCTCAAATGGTGGTTGACCACGATATTCATAGCCAGAAATAATCATCCTTGCTACCCAGAAAAACAAAATATCAGGCCCTGTTACCAAATCGTTGGTGGGGTAATAATATTCGATTTCTTTATTTTCTGGCTCTAAAATACCATTGAAAACACTAATTGGCCACAACCAAGATGAAAACCAAGTATCAAGCGCATCCTCATCTTGTTTCAAGTCTGATACGGACAGTAATTTATTTCCTGTTTTTTTTTGTGCTTTCTCTAAAGCCATTTCTATACTTTCGGCTACCACAAAATCTTCAGCACCATGACCGTAATAATAAGCGGGAATTTGTTGTCCCCACCATAATTGCCGAGAAATATTCCAATCACGAATATTTTCCATCCAATGGCGGTAGGTATTTTCGAACTTTTTAGGGAATAATTTTACCTCTTCTATTTCTAAAACGGCTTTAATTGCTGGTTGGGCTAAATCTTCCATTTTTAAAAACCACTGATCTGATAATCTCGGTTCAATCACTGCTTTGGTTCGTTCGGAAGTACCCACTTTATTAAGGTGAGTTTCCGTTTTTACCAAAAAGCCTTTTTCTTGTAATTCTTTAGCTATTTCTTTACGAACCACAAAACGGTCTTTACCTTGGTAATGCAAACCATGATGGTTTAAAGTCGCATTAGGGTTTAGAATATCAATCACTTCTAAATTGTGCTTTTCGCCGAGTGCTTTATCATTGATATCATGCGCAGGCGTCACTTTTAAACATCCCGTACCAAATTCAATATCCACATATTCGTCTTCAATAATAGGAATAACGCGGTTACAAATAGGAACAATTGCTTTCTTTCCACGTAAATGTGCATAACGCTCATCATTCGGATTAATGCAAATGGCTGTATCACCCAAAATAGTTTCTGGTCTTGTGGTGGCGATGGTAAGCACCCCAACCTCCAAGGGGGAAGTTTTTCCATCTGCTTCCACCACTTTATAGTTGATATAATACAGATTTCCCTGTTTTTCTTCATAGATTACCTCTTCATCAGACAAGGTCGTTAGGGCTTCTGGATCCCAATTGACCATTCTAAAGCCACGGTAAATCAGTCCTTTTTCATATAAATCGATAAAAACTTTAATTACAGAAGCAGACATATTGTCATCTAAAGTAAATTTAGTTCTATCCCAATCGCAAGAACAGCCTAGTTTTTTTAGTTGCTCTAAAATAACACCTCCGTATTCGTGCTTCCAATCCCAAGCATGCTTTAAAAATTCTTCGCGCGTTAAGCTGGACTTATCAATTCCTTGCTCTTTTAGTTTCGCCACTACTTTTGCTTCGGTAGCTATTGAGGCATGGTCTGTTCCCGGAACCCAACAGGCATTTTTACCCATTAAACGGGCTCTACGAATCAAAACGTCCTGAATGGTATTGTTCAACATGTGTCCCATGTGCAAGACTCCCGTAACGTTGGGTGGTGGAATTACAATGGTATAAGACTCTCTTTCATCTGGTTTAGAATGAAAGTACCCGTTGTTCATCCAGTAATCATACCAACGTTGTTCTACTTTTTGAGGTTGATATGTTGATGCTATTTTCATGTTTTGGTATAATTTTTGATTTAGATTAAGTATATTTTAAAAGAGAATGACAAGCAAAATGTTAAAAATAGCTTTTATATCTTTCTAAAATACGAAACAAAAATAAGTAACGTTATTAGATAACAAAAGAATTTTGAGATTCAAGTGAAAATAGTTACATTTGAATTTTACCCCAAACTCTAAATAATGAAGAAAATAGTACTAGTTTTATTTGTTGGGCTCTTGGCAATCAGCCTCCAAGCCCAAGAAAAAGTAGCAAAAATCGAATTCAAATCTGATACCGTTGATTACGGTCAAATTGAAAAAGGTGCTGATGGAACGCGTATTTTTGAATTTACTAATACAGGTAATGCGCCATTAATCATCAGTAAAGTGAATTCTAGCTGTGGATGTACCATCCCTAAAAGTCCTAAAGATCCTATTTTACCCGGGAAGAATGGTGAAATTCAAGTAAAATATGACACCCAAAGAGTGGGTCCCATTAGAAAAGCAATTACTGTAATTTCTAATGCAGACACGCCAACAGTTGTATTGAAAATTAAAGGTGATGTTAAAGATGTTGTAGTAGTACAGTAATTTAAAAACCTTAATTAATAAAGCCCTAACCTTAAAAGTTAGGTTTTTTTTTGCCTTATCGCGTCAAAATATATGGAGCTAGATCATAAAAGCATTAATTATCTTAAAAAAATCAAAATCTGATAAAAAATAAATATTCCTTATGTTGTTTTGTTCGGAATGATTTTTCACTTTTGCAAAAAAAATAGTACATGCCAGCATTATCCATTAAAGGCTTATCTATGCCAGAGTCTCCAATCCGAAAATTGGCACCCTATGCTGAAGCTGCAAAAAAAAGAGGTATTCACGTTATCCATTTAAACATAGGACAACCCGATATAAAAATGCCCGATAGTGCAATTAATGCCATTAAAAATAATACAATTGATATTTTAAGTTATAGCAAAACAGAAGGTTTTGATTCTTACAGACAAAAATTGGCTGTTTATTATGCTAAGCACAATATTAAAGTAAGTCTTGATGATATATTAGTTACCACGGGAGCTTCGGAAGCCCTATCGTTTGTGATCGGAAGCATCGCTGATGATGGTGAAGAAATAATTGTTCCAGAACCCTTTTATGCCAATTACAACAGCTTTTCTATTGCTTTTGGTGCGACCATAGTGCCTATTTCTTCTTATATTGAAACGGGATTTGCTTTGCCGAGCATTGTAGATTTTGAAAAAGCCATTACGCCCAAAACCAAGGCAATTTTAATTTGCAATCCTAACAACCCCACCGGTTATTTATACAGCAAAGAGGAAATTCATCAATTAGCCGAATTGGTAAAAAAGCACGATTTATTTCTTATTGTTGATGAAGTATATAGAGAATTTGTTTACGATGGCAAAAAACATTATTCCGTTTTAGAAGAAAAAAATTTAGAGCAGCATGCTATTCTTATTGATTCCGTATCAAAACGGTACAGCATGTGTGGTGCTAGAATTGGTTGCATCATATCAAAAAATAAAAACTTGAAAAATTCAGTACTTAAATTCATGCATGCGAGGTTATCTCCACCTACTTATGCTCAGATAGCTAGTGAAGCTGCATTAGAAACTCCTCAGAGTTATTTTGATGAAGTAATTCAAGAATATGTAAGTCGAAGAAATTTAATGATTCAAGAATTACAAAAAATTGATGGGATAAAAGTAAATAATCCACAAGGTGCCTTTTATTGTATTGTTGAATTACCTGTGAAAAGTTCGGATACCTTTGCGCAATGGTTGCTAGAAGATTTTAGTTTAAATAATGAAACCGTAATGGTTGCTCCCGCTGCTGGATTTTATGCCACAAAGGGTTTAGGTGAAAATCAAATTAGAATTGCCTACATACTTGAAAAACCAACTTTAAAAAGAGCGATTCATATTTTAAGTGAAGCACTTCAAAAATATACTCTTCATGAAAATTCAGAAGCACATTTCGCTCAAAAAGTATAATACCTTTGGTATTGAAGCAAAAGCAGCTTTCTTTTGTGAAATTAATACTATTGATGCCCTATCAAAAGCATTACAATTAAATGAATATCCTGAAAAGTTTATTTTGAGTGGTGGTAGTAATATGCTGTTTACCAAAGATATTGATGCCTTGGTACTGCATATCAACATGAAAGGGAAAGAAATTGTTCAAGAAAATGAAGACGAAGTTATCTTAAAAGTAATGGCCGGTGAAAATTGGCATGAATTGGTGTTATGGACTTTAGACCAGGACTATGGGGGACTCGAAAATATGTCCTTAATTCCAGGCAATACAGGCACCTCACCTATCCAGAATATTGGGGCTTACGGAGTAGAATTAAAAGATGTTTTTGAATCTTGTGAGGCCATGGTAATAGCGACTCAGAAAATAAAAACATTCGCAAAAACCGACTGTAATTTTGGGTATAGAGAATCATACTTTAAAAATGAAGGTAAGGGCAAATATATTATCACATCAGTGCAATTTAAACTTACAAAAAAGAACCATCAACTAAACACCTCCTACGGCTCGATTGATACGGAGTTAGTAAAAAAAGGAATTGAAAGTGCTACAATAAAGACTATTTCCGATGCTGTGATAGCCATTAGAACTAGTAAATTGCCAGATCCAAAAGTCCTAGGGAATAGTGGAAGCTTTTTTAAAAATCCGATAATTAGCGCCCAAGAATTTCAAGCTTTTTCGAAAAATAATATGGATGCTCCGTTTTATAAAATATCAGATAACAAATATAAAATTCCTGCGGGTTGGTTAATAGAACAATGTGGATTTAAAGGAAAAAGATTTGGAGATGCTGGCGTACATAAAAATCAAGCTTTGGTATTGGTAAATTATGGAGATGCAAAAGGTTCAGAAATTTTAGCCTTAGCCAATAACATTATAGATGCGGTGAAAAAAAAATTTAATATTTTTATTTTACCCGAAGTTAATATCATAAAATAACCCTGATATTTAAAACATCAGGGTTATAACAAACCAAACTAACCAAAATTAAATTTGCAATAACCAGTCGCAAATTTATACTAATATCTAAATTAAATTCTATACAAGTAATTGTTTAAATTTACATTACAGAATAAATACGTATTAAACTTAATTTTAGATTTTTTAATAGCTGTTTTTTTTAATTCTTTTCATGAGCGCACCATTACTGGAAAAACACATTATTGAGTTGTTACAAGAACGCAATGAAAAGGCTATTTCGCTTCTTTATGAAAATTATAGCAATACCCTTTACGGTGTTGCTTATAAAGTAGTGAAAGATGATGCTTTAGCTCAAGATGTTTTGCAAGAAAGTTTTATAAAGATTTGGAAAAAAGCAGACACTTATGATCCCACCAAGGCAAAACTCTTCACATGGCTTTTTAGAATCACAAGAAATACGGCCATTGACAAATTAAGAAGTGGCAAATCTAAAAGTGATAAAGAAATCCAAATAGATGTTTCTGACGTATATAATTTGGGTGTCGAAGGTATAAATCCTGAACTGATAGACATGCGTAAAAATCTATTAAAGATAGATTTGAAATATCAAATTGTGTTAGAAGCCTTATTTTTTGAAGGCATGACGCACCAAGAAGCAAGTGAAGAATTAGATATTCCTTTAGGCACTATAAAATCTCGATTAAAAATAGGCTTACGCGAATTACGAAAAATATACGGTGAACCTACATTACTTTTATGCCTAACCTACCTGACCTATTTAATGTTATAAAATTATGCAAGAAAAAATAAAATTATTTCTAGATACTGACCTTTTAGAAAAGTATTTATTAGATACCACTACTGATTTAGAAACACTTCAAGTAGAACGTTATATAGCCATGTATCCAGAGGTTCGTAAAACCTATGATGAACTACAAGAAAATCTGGAAATATTTGCTAAATCTTATACTTTGAGGAGCCCAGAGGGATTAAAGGAAAAGATTTTAGACACCATAAAAGCACGAAATAAAACCAAACGAAAATTTATGAATTATGCTATAGCTGCAAGTTTTGTGGCGATTTTGTGCGCTGCTGCCAGCTATTTCTTCTACCATCAGAATCTTAATTTACAAGAAGAAAATACGGTCGTTACCAATCAAATAAAGCTTCTTGAAGAAGATATGAAACAACGTTTGGAAGATGTAAGAAATCAATTTATTGTTTTGAACAATCCATTAACCAAAAAATATATGGTTACAGGCAATAAAAAAGCGAAAGATTTAAAAGCCGTTGCTTATGTAAATCCAGTTAAAAAATTATCATACATCAACGTTCGAAACTTACCACAACTTCAAGACAATCAGTGTTTGCAAATGTGGGCAGAAGTGAATGGTAAAATGATAAATCTTGGTGTTATTAAAGAAACCAACGATAAAGATAATTTAATGGCATTACCTTATGCTGAAAATGCAGTAGGTTATATTACTATTGAGCCTAAGGGCGGTAATGAAACCCCAACCGTTGATAATATTGTTGCCAATATCGCCTATTAAATACCCTTACTAAATTTTTCCTTTAGTTTAATAAAAAGGGATTATTTTCATATCTTTGTAAAAACCAATTTTTTAATGGAATTAGCGGTATAAAGCAATAAATTTTTGTAAAGAGATTTATATTCTTTTACTAATCGAAGCCGAAATATAACCTTGAAAAAATAGAAGTTAACACATGAAATTAGTACTCATAACCATAGGATTATTAGCACTTGCTTTTGCTGGAATAGCTATTAAAATCTGGTCTAAAAAAGAAGGTAAATTTGCGGGTACTTGCGCAAGCCAAAGTCCATTTTTAAATAAAGAGGGGGAGTCTTGTGGTTTCTGTGGAAAACTTCCCGAAGAACAAGATTGCAAAAAAGAATTAACTTCCTAAAAACCATATTTTATTCTCCATTTATCAAATTAAACTCCTCATTTGGACAAAAGCCAAGATAAATTATTAGATACCATTTCCAAAGCAAAGGCTGGTAGCCAAATTGCATACAGTACGTTATTAGATACTTTTTGGAGTGATGTGTACAGTTTTCAACTGCTACGTACTAAAAACGAAAGTGATGCAGAAGATATTACTGTACAAACATTTTCAAAAGCTTTTGACAAACTAAATACCTTCGATGAAAGTTATCAGTTTAAAACCTGGTTAATCACTATTTCAAAAAATATACATATTGATTTAATCAGAAAGCGTAAAAACATTCTTGAAAATACAGAGAATAGTTCCGAAGCCATAAAAAAAGTGTTAGATGAAAGTCCGTCTGTTGAAGATCAATTAATTAACGAACAAAATCTTACCACGCTTTTAGAGCATATTAAAAGTTTAAAACCCCATTATCAAAAAATAATTAATCTTAGGTATTTTAATGAATTAAGCTATGCTGATATAGCCTTAAAGTTAAATGAACCTATAAATAACATAAAAGTAAAACTGCTAAGAGCTAAGAAGTTATTAGCCGAAGCGATTAAGTCCAAAAAAACTTAGGACTTTATATAAGTTCAAGAACAGACAATCCATCTTATTAGAACCTAAAATTGTTTGTATATTTGTATAAAAAAATTGAAGATGAGCAATACAGTTTTAGAAAGTGTAGCACCTCCAAAAGGAAAACCAAAATGGTTAAGAGTAAAACTGCCGACAGGAAAAAAATATACTCAACTTAGAGGACTAGTTGATAAATACAATTTACACACCATTTGCGCCTCGGGTAGCTGCCCAAACATGGGCGAGTGTTGGGGAGAAGGCACCGCAACCTTCATGATTTTAGGCAATATTTGTACGCGTTCTTGCGGTTTTTGTGGTGTAAAAACAGGTAGACCAGAAGCAATAGATTGGGAAGAGCCTGAAAAAGTAGCACGATCTATAAAAATTATGGGTATAAAACATGCCGTAGTAACTTCAGTAGATAGAGATGATATTAAAGATATGGGTTCTATTATTTGGGCTGAGACAGTACACGCCATAAGACGCATGAACCCTACGACAACCCTAGAAACTTTAATTCCTGATTTTCAGGGAATAGAATCTCATTTAGACCGGATTATCGCAGTAAAACCAGAAGTGGTTTCGCATAATATGGAAACAGTTAAAAGGTTGACAAGAGAAGTACGCATTCAAGCTAAATATGAACGTAGTCTTGAAGTTTTGCGTTATTTAAAAGTTCAGGGTATTAACAGAACAAAATCTGGCATTATGCTTGGCTTGGGTGAATTAGAAGAAGAAGTGATACAAACCATGCAAGATTTAAGAGATGCTAATGTCGATATTGTAACTATTGGGCAATACCTGCAGCCCAGTAAAAAACATTTACCTGTAAAGGAATTTATTTCGCCCGACCAATTCAAAAAATATGAAGAAATAGGTCTAGAAATGGGTTTTCGCTATGTTGAAAGTGGCCCATTGGTTAGATCATCCTATAAAGCACATAAACATATCAACTAAAACAAAGCTTCTGTTTGCATCATCATTCACTATAATCTGAAGAATGATACCAACAGATTATTTTTTTAACATGAAGCAGATAAATATCGGGATTAACGGTTTTGGAAGAATCGGTAGAACTTTAGTGCGTTTATTACAACATCATCCCAACCTAAACCTCGTTGCCATAAATGATATAGCCAATACAAAAACATTGGCACATTTGTTAAAATACGACAGCATTCATGGCGTTTTTCCACAAGCCATTTCGGCCACAGACAATAGTGTTACAATTGGGAATAGCAAGCCAATTGCCTTTTTAAATGAAAATCATCCCGAAAACATAGCCTGGAGAAATTATGATGTTGATATTGTAATCGAGGCAACAGGTAAATTTAAAACAAGAGAAACACTTAGATTTCACCTAAAAAATGGTGCGAAAAAAGTTATCCTTTGTGTGCCACCGGAAGACGACTCAATCAAAATGGTAGTTATAGGTGTAAATGAAAATATTTTAGATGAGCATGACGATATTATTTCAAACGCTTCATGTACCACAAATAATGCAGCACCTATGCTAAAAGTTATGGATGATTTGTGTGGTGTAGAACAAGCCTACATAACCACTATACATTCTTATACCACCGATCAAAGTCTGCATGATCAACCGCATCGCGATTTAAGAAGGTCCAGAGCTGCGGGACAATCTATTGTGCCTACCACCACTGGCGCAGCCAAGGCATTAACCAAAATATTCCCAGAATTAAACGGATTAATAGGCGGTTGCGGTATCCGCGTTCCTGTGCCCAATAACTCTTTAACCGATATTACCTTAAATGTTAAAAGAGAAACATCAATCGATGAAATAAACCAAACTTTTAAGAAAGTATCAGAAAATTCTTTAAAAAATATCATTTCTTATACAGAAGACCCCATTGTTTCTATCGATGTGAACAATACAAGTTACTCTTGTACTTTTGATTCATTGATGACGTCAGTTATTGGTAAAATGGTGAAGATTATCGGCTGGTACGATAACGAAACAGGTTACAGCAGCAGACTCATAGATTTAATATATTTGATGGAGACTAAATCATATCTTGAAAAATAAATTATAAAATTTAAAAACTATTTTTATTTTAGTTTATACTTGTTTTTGTTCATTGTGCCATTCTAAAAAATCTTTTGAATGATTTCATGAAACTTTCTCAAATTATGATAAATTTTGTGGGTAACGAACTAAAATTTACGAAGAAAGGTGAAGTTACAGTCGCCACAAAACCCCTAAAAAGAATTGATGATACGGTGACTATTTATTTTGAAGTAAAAAATAATGGTATCGTGATTTCAGAAGACCAAGTCATCAATATTTTTGAAATTTTTGAGCAAGGCTCCATTCAAATTAACAGAGAATTTTGTGGCACAGGTCTTAGATTGACTATTATAAAAAGTCTATTAGGCTTATTTAAAAGTAAAATTTAATTAAAAAGTGAATTCAGCAAAGGCAGTTCCTTTTATTTTGAAATTGAAATGGGTTGCAAAAATCATATTATAGATGATATTCCGTTTGAAATTTATCATGAAGATTATTATTTTACTGGCTTCACCTACTGATTTTTGAAGACAATAAAATAAATCAGGTGATTACAAGAAAAATGTTTAGGAAAAAAGAAATGATCTGCGATATTGCTAGCAACGGAACCGATGCAGTAGAAATGGCCTATGAAAACAGATATCGCACTATTTTAATAGATATTCACATGCCTAAAATTAGTGGGGAAAAAGCCACTATTTTAATTAGAAAATTTAATAAAAAGACATCGATAATTGCCCTTGCTGCCATTTCGTTAAATGAAGGTTTAAAAAGTTTTTATGCCGCTGGTTGTGATGATATTATAACCAAACCTTTTAGACCTGAAGTATTCTGTCAAAAAATTGGAGAGAATATTTTTTCTAAAAAGCATCCTCTGAGTTAAAATATTTTACGAATAGCATCTGCCAAAATCTGCTCTCCATCTCCAACAAATACATGTTCAATAACTATGTAATAAAGATGTTGTACTTTACCTTTTAGACGCACGTAATCCTTTTCGGTTGTCAAAACAAACTCCTTTGTATTAAAAAAAGCGATTTCTTCTTCAGAAAAAAAGTGATGATCTCTATGTTTTAGATGGGTAAAATTAATATCATTTTTTTCTAAAAATTGTAATAAAGGCGATGGTTTTGCAATTCCTGTAATCAAGGTAATTTGTTTTGGCTTTAAATCGGATAAATTAATGCTTTGATGATTTCCTTTAAGTTGTGTATCATATTTTAAAAAACTAAATAAAACCTTTTGGTGTTTTAAAGGTTTTAATTTTTGAATAATGCGTTGCTGCGCTATTTCAGAAATAGTTTCTGGACATTTGGTAACTACTATCACATCTGCTCTTTTAGCTTCTTTTTTGCTATCTCTTAAATTACCTGTGGGCAAATACCAATCCTCTACATATAAACTATCATAAGCCGTTAAAAGAATAGAAAAAGTTGGTTTTACTTTTCTGTACTGAAAGGCATCATCTAATAAAATTATTGTTGGCTGCACTGTTTTTTTTAAAATTGTAATTCCGTTGCTTCTATCGTTGTCAACAGCAACTGTAATTTCCGGGAATTTAGCACCAATTTGATAGGGTTCATCGCCTAAAATTTCAACCGTGCTGAACTCGTCTGAACTTTGAAAACCTTTAGACTTTCTGCCATAACCACGACTTAAAACAGCGACTTTCTTTTCAGAACATAGGAGTCGGACTAAAAACTCGATCATAGGCGTTTTTCCTGTACCACCAACACTTAAATTCCCCACGGAAATAGTCGGAGTTTTAAAGGTATTAGAGGAGAAAAATCCAAAATCAAACAAAAAGTTTCGAAGATATACCACCAAAGCATATCCTAACGAAATTGGAAAAAGGAATAATCTTAATACTCGCATAGATAACGAAAATATAATATTTTATCTTTGAAAAATAAATAAACCTTTAAAATGATTGTAAAAGATATTACAGACCTCTTAGAAGAACTAGCACCACTAGCTTATGCCGAAGATTTCGACAATGTGGGATTATTAGTTGGAGATACAAAAGCAGTAGTTTCTGGGGTATTGGTTACCCTTGATACCCTAGAAAATGTGGTCGATGAGGCGATTGCAAAAAATTGTAATTTGATTGTAAGTTTTCATCCTATTATTTTCGGTGGACTAAAAAAAATTACAGGTGCTAATTACGTGCAACGCGTGGTAATAAAAGCCATTAAAAATAATATTGCCATTTACAGCATGCACACTGCTTTAGACAATTCGCAATACGGCGTTAATGCCAAAATAGCCCAAGTTTTAGGACTAATTGATACTAAAATTTTAATTCCACAAAAAAGAACTATAAAAAAACTAACCACCTATGTGCCAAAAAAAGACACGGAAAAATTAAAAAAAGCTTTATTTGAAGCTGGGGCGGGAAATATAGGTAATTATAGTCATTGTAGTTTTAGTGTAGAAGGTATAGGTTCTTATAAAGCAGGAAAAAATGCCAACCCAAAGATAGGAAAAATAGGAGAAACGCATTTCGAAGCCGAAAATCAGATCAACATCATTTTTGAAAAAGCCTTTGAACATCAAATCATAAAAGCTTTGCGAGACAAGCACCCTTATGAAGAGGTGGCTTACGAACTAGAAACTTTAGAAAATTACAATCAAAATATTGGTATTGGGTTAATTGGCTCCATAGAAAACCCTTCCAATGAACAAGAATTTTTAGCTTTTGTGAAAGAAAAAATGAATGCTTCATGTATACGCCATTCAGAATTATTGCATAAACCCATCAAAAAAGTAGCTGTTTTAGGTGGTAGTGGCGCCTTTGCCATAAACGCTGCAAAGTCTGCCGATGCTGATATTTTTATTACTTCTGACTTAAAATACCATCAATTTTATGAAGCAGAAGGTAAGATGCTTATTGCCGATATCGGACACTATGAAAGTGAGCAGTTTACAAAAAATTTATTAGTTGACTATCTTACAAAAAAAATCCCTAATTTTGCAGTCCGTTTATCGGAAAGTAAAACAAATCCCATCAAGTATTTTTAATATATGGCAACAAAAACAGAAACAACGGTAGAACAAAAATTAAGAGCATTATATGATTTGCAATTAATAGATTCTAGAGTTGATGAAATACGCAATGTTAGAGGTGAATTACCTTTAGAAGTTGAAGATTTAGAAGATGAAGTTTTAGGTCTTAAAACTAGAATTGAAAAATTAAAGTTGGATGTTGAAACAGTCAACTACGAGATTAATGGCAAAAAAAATATCATTGATGATGCCAAAGCTTTAATGAAAAAATACACCGAACAACAAAAAAATGTTCGCAACAGTAGAGAATTTAATTCTATTACCAAAGAAGTCGAATTTCAGGAATTAGAAATTCAATTAGCTGAAAAAAACATTAAAGAATTTAAAGCGCAAATAGATCAAAAGAAGGCTGTTATGGCTGATACTAAAGAGCGACACGGAGAACGTGAAACGCACTTAAAGCATAAAAAAAGCGAATTAAACGCTATTTTAGCTGAAACTGAAAAAGAAGAAAAAGCATTATTAGCAAAATCACTAGAATACCAAAACCAAATTGAAGAACGTTTGGTTTCTGCTTACAAACGCATCAGAGCAAATGTAAAAAATGGTTTAGCGGTTGTTGCCATTGAAAGAGGTGCTTCTGGAGGATCATTCTTTACCATTCCACCACAAGTACAAGTAGAAATAGCTTCACGTAAAAAAATTATTACAGACGAACACAGTGGTCGTATTTTAGTAGATCCTGTTTTAGCTGAAGAGCAACAAGAAAAAATGCAAAAACTTTTTTCTAAGTTATAAGAAGTTAAAATAATTTACAGTATTAAAAAACCTGAGCACTGCTTAGGTTTTTTTGTGATTAATTTTTAGACACATGATTAATCTCGTATTTTAGGGCAAAAGAAATATTATGGAAACCCGAGTGAAATTTATACTCCTCATTATTTGTTTTAACTTTTCCCTAAATTGCACTATGGCACAGGAATTATCGGACTTTAAATGGAAAAATAGGGTGTTGTTGCTCATTGATAATAGTGTAAATACCCAAAGTATCGACCAACAAGTAGAAGCTTTTAAAAATCATTCAGCAGCCTTCCAAGAGCGTGATTTGGTCTATTTTATCATTACCCCGAAAGCTATTTATAACAGCGAAAAAACACCAATTAAGCTTGGCGGTCTTGATGCGTATCAAAAAAATAATTTCAAAGGACTAATTTTATTAGGCAAAGATGGCGGTATAAAATTAAAAGAATCCTTTGTTGTCTCGTCTGAGGTTATTAATGCTTTCATTGACTCCATGCCGATGCGGCGGAGTGAAATAAAATCTTAGAAATGAACAATATTACAACAAACTAAGTATCAAATGTTCCACTTCCTTACTATCCCAATTTTCTTCAATATTGGGGAATTTCAAGACCTGTTGCATAATCGCTTCTTGAACATCACCTTCCGCTAAGGCTTCGGCATAGGGTCTATCGGAGAAAGTAACTCTAGAATAAACTGGCACCCATTTCCCTGGATGTTTGGCTGCAAAGTGTTTTTCTATCTTTTTTTGTAATAAAAACTTAGAATCAGCAGTTTTGCTGCTCATTTCTATAAAATTCCGGTAACTCAATTCTGCGATAGCATCGGCATTGGGTTTACGTTCTTTTTCAAATTCTTGAAAAATGGCTTCCCAATTGTCGCCATGTTTCTTCATTATGGCATTTAAAGCAAAAATATCTTCAAAACCAGCATTCATTCCTTGACCGTAAAAAGGCACAATAGCATGCGCTGAGTCGCCTACCAAAGCTACTTTGTCCAAGAAGGTCCAAGGAAAACATTTCATCGTTACCATGGCACTGGTTGGGTTTTTAAAGAAGTCGCCGATTAAATTTTCTATGTCTTGCATCACATTAGGAAAATAGGTCTTGAAGAAATTTTTCGCTTCTTCTTTGGTCTTAATATTCTCAAAAGATACTTCACCCTCGAAAGGCATAAATAAAGTACAGGTAAAGCTACCATCCAAATTTGGCATGGCGATTAACATAAACTTTCCTCGTGGCCAGATATGAAAAGAGTTTTTATCTAATTTATAAGAGCCGTCTTCATTTGGGGCAATAGTTAATTCTTTATAACCAACATCGATGAAATCTTGAGAATAATCAAACCTGCTTCTTCGTTGCATTTTATGGCGGACTCTTGAAAAAGCACCATCACAACCAAAAATTAAATCATACTGATATTCTTGCCACTCCCCTTTTTCGATTTCTCCTGTATATAATTTAGCTTCTGGGAGATCAACATCCCAAACTTTTTCTTCAAATTTAAAAGTAACGCCTTCGTTTTCGGCTAAGTCAATCATCTTCCGATTGAGGATTCCTCTTGAAATAGACCAAATAGCCTCGCCTTCTTTACCGTACTTTTGATAGTATTCTGCTTGACCAACAACGTGCATAGCTCTTTTATCTAAGGGAATAGCTATTTTTTTTATTTCAGGCTCAATCCCAACTTCTTTTAGCGCATTCCAACCCCTGTTGCTCATAGCAAGATTTATAGATCGACCAGAAAATTCTACCTTGCGAATATCGGGTCTTCGGTCATAGACGGTAATTTCATGCCCCCACTTTTTAAGGTAAATTGCCAACAAAGAACCTACTAAACCTGAACCTATAATGGCAATTTTTTTTGAAGCTTGTGTCATTTTTTGATGCGTATTTAATAAAAAATATTAAGTAATTAACTGTCTCGGGCAACACTTGTAAAGTTACAGATTTTAGACCGCTTCGCTTCAAGATTTTAGATTTTAGACAAAAAATTTTGGATTCTTAACTATAGTTTCTTTGATTTCTCAAATAGCGTTCAATAGACAGAACTTAGCTGAATTCTATTCCTTAAAAATAAAAATCCTTCACTTTTTACTGCGAAGGACTCTCTTTATGCTTAAAATTATAATAATTTCTGCCTTTATCTATTCCAAAATACCATCCACAATTCCGTAAGCGATCGATTCTTCGGCACCCATCCAATAATCACGATCAAAATCTTTTAAAACCCGCTCGTAATCTTGACCACAATTTTCGGCTAAAAGTCTTGCACTCAATTCTTTTGTTTTAATAATCTCTCTTGCCTGAATTTCGATATTAGAAGCCTGCCCTCTAGCACCACCACTAGGTTGATGAATCATTACTTGCGCATGAGGTTGAATAAAACGTCTTCCTTTTTTACCTACAGATAATAAAATAGATCCCATAGAAGCGGCTAAACCTGTGCAAATTGTTGACACCGGACTTTTTAACGATTTTATAGTATCATACATCGCAAAACCCGACGTTACATAACCTCCTGGGCTGTTAATGTATAACTGAATTTCCTTATTATTCTGCATGTCTAAGTACAACAAACGATCTATCACGTGTTTTGCAGAATTGTCATCGACCATTCCCCAAAGAAAGACCTTGCGCTCTTCAAGCATTTTTTCGTCTATAGCCTCTTGTATTTTTCCTTTTTTTGAACTCATTTTTCTTATTCTTATTGAACTTCAAAATTAATCAAAATAATGCTGAAATACTTGCGGATTTTAAAAAACTATCTTCAAAAGCATTTATCTTTGAAAAAAAGAGTTGTCAGTCGTTAGTTGACAGTTGTTAGTAAAAAACTTTAAACCTTAAACCCGTGCTTTTTAAACTGAAAATACCTAATTATGAAAAAAATAAGTACACTTTTATTAGCGTCAATCATAACATTAACAGCCTGTAAACAAGAAAAAAAGCAAGAAACTGAAACTCCAGCTCCCGAATTAACTATTTTAGAGAAAATAGCGTATGCCCACGGTTTTGAAGCTTGGGAAAATGTGAATGAAATACAATTCACTTTCAACGTGGAGCGCGATACTAGTCATTTTGAGCGCAAATGGACATGGAATACCGAAACTAATCAAGTTTCAGGAATGAGTTTGGGCGAAAACACCACTTATAATCGTAAAAATATAGACTCCACCAATACAAAAATCAATGCTGCTTTTATCAACGATAAGTTTTGGTTGCTAGCGCCTTACCAACTGGTTTGGGATGCTCATAATTTTACACATGAACACACACCTGCGTCAGTTGGGCCAATCAGCAAAAAACCGATGCAAAAAATCACCATTGTTTATGGCTCAGAAGGTGGTGCTACCCCTGGTGATGCGTACGATTTTTATTTTGAAGATGATTTTATTTTGAAAGAATGGATTTTTAGAAAAGGAAACCAAACTGAACCCTCCATGATAACCACTTGGGAAGATTATGCTGGTATAGAAGGCTTAAAAATTGCTAAAGCTCACAAAAAAGAGGGTGAGAATTTCAATTTATATTTTACAGGGATTGAGGTGAAGTAAGTATTTATCATTTTAAACTAAAAATTTCTATAAATCTTTTTTATTTATTGAAACGTATTTTTAAAGCTATTTCACAGCGTATCGCAGCGCATTCACAAAGGTTCACATAGAAAAAGATGGAATACAATTATTTTCTAGCCCTTTTTACTACTTTCTGCTTTTCACAAAATGAAAAGAAAGCCATTATTTTAGATAAGGATGATAAGCAGGCTATTGAATTTGTCAATATTTATAACAGAAAGATTTTACCACGAGTAATGAAAATGGTAAGTTTTCTTTTAATTCCGCTTTAGATTCCATTTATTTTTATAAAGTGAGTTATGGTAAACTCAGAGCTACTTTTGATAAAATTCAGGGCACTGTTTATCTTGAAAAAGTGTTTTTGAGTTAGCGGAAGTTGTGGTTACATACCAAAAAGGCTTATTCCAAAATGTAAAAGATTCCCTAAAAAAACAATTATTCTCTGGAACCCAACAGCGAAAAGTTCTTGTTATGAGGCGTCCTTAAATACAATGATAGTATTGTAAGAATACAAGATTTCCAAGGAAAACTCAAACGAAGGACATTACTTTACACGAGTGAAATGGAAGTCTCAAAAAAAGATTATGAAGTTGAAATTACCAATATGCGGAAAATTGGGATTTTAAAAGATGATAATAATGCCTACTTCATATTACCATCTTTTATTGAGTTATTACTCGATATTATCCCAATTAATGTGGTAACAGATTATTTTGATCTATACGAACAGCCTTTTGAGGATGGCACTAAAATAAAATGGAATTTCGCCTCAAATTATCCTGACAGTTTAGGCACAGTAAGGGGCAATTATATTATAAATGCCAAAAATTATGCAATTGAATATTTTGAATTAAATCGAGTCCTTAAAAAGGATAATTACCAAACCTCAGCAAATATAAAATTTAGAACCGATAATTCTCGAACGAAAATTTATCTTTTCAAAGATAAAAGAAGTCAAAAGTATTTTATAAACTATGCGAAATCTAATGTTAGGGTTGAAATAACAAATGCTGAAAATTCTTTTACTTCTTTTTATGATATCGAATTTATTTTGACCACCTCTGATAATTTCCAAGATATGAAAGTAAAGAGCAATAT
>Ga0209702_10001935_pt1 | contig 37705 bp, 35 predicted proteins | sample FRY01_FD_187210 | JGI IMG/M metagenome (GOLD analysis project Ga0209702, IMG submission 187210) | Freshwater microbial communities from Lake Fryxell liftoff mats and glacier meltwater in Antarctica - FRY-01 (SPAdes) (version 2) | ecosystem: Environmental > Aquatic > Freshwater > Ice > Glacier...
CTTTTTTATCGTTAACCCCTTCGGGACTCTTGATTGGCAGCCAATCAAGAGTCCCGAAGGGGTTATTAATGTCATCAACAACGTTATGAAACTTTACATCTAAAGATTTAAAACTAACTAAACGAGAATACAAGAGATTATTTAAAATCCTTAAATGTGAAAATTATAAAAAATATGAAACAATACTTATCAGAGAAGAAGAATTAAAACAGTTAAAAGAATTAAAGTACCTTCTTAAATATGATGGCTCGGTAAGATTTTAAATCTGTAAGTTCCCTATGATTCCACAAAAAAAGTGTTCCCGCTCCGCTGCAGTTGCACTGCTGCGGTTTCTTTTCAATTTTAAACGCTAAGCCACAGGCAAATTTTTCAGTTTTAGGATGCCTGCGGAAAAGAATTAAAAGCCGAAGCAGGAAGAAGTTGAAAATGCTAACAGAAGTATAAACCATTTTACAACTTAAAAAATGTGCAAAGGCATCCGAGAAGTCCCGTAGGGCAAGCGGAGTGCCGTATTCACGCCGTAGGCACACACAGTACATGTGCGGAAGGTAAACGGAAGCTTTAGCTGTAGAGTGTGGGATGCGTAGCCGATGCGAGTTGAGAGAAGGTGGGTCCCGATAGCTATCGGGAGTAGTAAGCCGATCATTGAGGTTCTCGAAATGAGAGGCTGAAAGTGACCTATGCAGTATGCACAAAGGATTGGCTGATTTTTTGATTTTCGAAGCAAATTTACAAGTGTATGCGTATTGGTAGCGCCGATTTGCAATCGACGTAAAAAATACAAATACGCTTGTTGCTGTAAATGAAAACAGATTGAGAAATTGTAATGGCTTTTGCAGAAAGAAAGAGGAACGAGAGAAAGAAGCAAGTGCCAACAAAGATATACTCAAAAAAAATAGAACAATCCTGCAGCCTGAACGATTGAAGCGGCGAGCCAAACAATAAGCAATGGCAGAACCGCTCCGCTGAAGTTGTACTTCTGCGGTTTCTTTTCAATTTTTGGTTCTACTATAATTATTGTGGAATGGCTATTTTTGTATAAAAAAGGTGAACTCAGAAGATCTATATAAAATCGTTTTAAATTTTGATGAAAATTATTCAATAATCCACTTTTCGATTCAAAATCACAATTATAAAACAATAAAAAAGGCTGCACTAGGCAGCCTCTTTTATTGTTTTTTTTATAAATTACCATTGAAACAATGGACGCCCACTAACCAAAACATTTACTTCTTTACGAACAGCATCAATTATTGATTCATCATTTATATTTGTGATTACTTTGTCAATTAAAGCCACAATAGTAGGGATTTCATTTTCTTTAATTCCTCTAGTAGTAATTGCTGGAGTACCAACTCGTATTCCAGAAGTTACAAATGGACTTTCTGTGTCGAAAGGCACCATGTTTTTATTTACTGTAATATCAGCTTTTACTAATGCATTTTCAGCATCTTTACCTGTTACATTTTTAGAACGTAAATCAATCAACATAGAATGATTATCTGTACCGCCAGAGATAACTTTATAGCCTAATTTAACAAATTCGTCAGCCATAACAGAAGCGTTTATTTTAACTTGCTCCATGTATGACTTATAATTATCTGTTAAAGCTTCACCGAAAGCAACAGCTTTAGCAGCAATAACATGTTCTAATGGTCCACCTTGCATTCCTGGGAAAACTGCAGCATCTAATAATGCCCCCATCGATTTTAAGTTACCATTGTTCCATTTAATTCCAAATGGATTTTCAATGTTATGGCGCATCATAATAACTCCACCTCTTGGACCTCTTAAGGTTTTATGAGTTGTAGTAGTAATTATATGGCAATGATCGAAAGGGTCGTTTAATAACCCAGTTGCAATCATTCCGGCAGGATGAGAAATATCCCCTAATACCAAAGCTCCAATTTTATCAGCTACTTTTCTAATTCGAGCATAATCCCAGTCTCTAGAATAAGCAGAAGCACCACAAATAATTAATTTAGGATTTTCTCTTAAAGCAACTTCCTCTAACATGTCATAATCAACTTCTTCTGTTTCTTTATTGACTCCGTAGAAAAAAGGCTTGTAAACTTTTCCTGAAAAATTTACTGGAGAACCATGAGATAAATGTCCACCATGAGATAAATCAAATCCTAATATTTTATCACCTGGTTGTAAGCACGCTAAAAACACTGCTGCATTTGCCTGTGCTCCAGAATGAGGCTGAACATTTGCCCAAGTTGCACCAAATAGTTTACACAAACGATCAATCGCTAATTGCTCAACTTTATCAACTACTTCACATCCTCCATAATATCTTTTTCCTGGTAAGCCTTCTGCGTATTTGTTTGTTAAAACACTTCCCATAGCCTCCATTACTTCATCACTTACAAAGTTTTCTGAAGCTATTAATTCTATTCCATGAAGTTGTCTTTTGTTTTCTTCCGAAATTAAGTCGAAAATAGCTTGGTCTCTTTTTCCTACTTGAGTACTTACCGTTTTTTCCATTGCTTATTTTAGTTTGTGTTCTACAAAGATAATTGCTTAATTATTCTTATGCAATTGATTTCATATTTTAGTAGTGAATATAATTGTTGATGATTAATGTTTCCTAATTTTGAGCTTTCTCTAGAATTACTATCTTTGTGAATAGATGCTTTTTAAATAGAAAAATAAAGCTGAATTTTAATTTTTTTAAACTCATAATTTCATGAAATTTATTTTAAGTATTCTTTCATTTTTATTCCCATTTTTAAATTTTGCACAAGAGAAAGGTTTGGATGTTTTGATAGATGAAAAAGTAGGGTACTATACAAGTGACTTTGTTGATCTGATTTTCAAAAACATCAATTTTACAGATACGGTAAGTATTCCCTGGGTATTGATTGTATTAGTAGCAGGAGCGTTGTTTTTTACTATCTATTTTAAATTTATCAATTTTACAGGGTTCATTACGGCGATTAATATTGTTAGAGGGAAATACGATAAAATTGAATCGGAAGGGTCTGATCAAGTTGAGTCAACTAAGAATATTCACGAAGTTGATGGAGATGTTATAGATACAATTAGAGTGGAGCATGATAGCGATCATCATGGTGAGGTCACTCACTTTCAAGCATTAACAGCAGCTTTGTCGGCTACAGTAGGTTTAGGAAACATTGCCGGAGTTGCTGTTGCTATATCAATTGGTGGTCCTGGAGCAACTTTTTGGATGATTATTGCAGGTTTAATAGGTATGGCTTCAAAATTTGTAGAGTGTACATTAGGGGTTAAGTACCGAGAAATAGATTCCGAAGGAAGAGTTTTTGGTGGCCCGATGTATTATCTATCTAAAGGACTGGGAGAGAAAGGATTAAAAAAAATAGGTAAGTTTTTGGCAATTGTATTTGCTATAATGTGTATAGGTGGATCTTTCGGTGGAGGAAATATGTTTCAATCTAACCAAGCATTTGCAATGTTAGAATCTTTTACTGGAGGAAAAACAGGTCCTTTAGCAGGTATGGGATGGCTATTTGGAATTATTATGGCTATTGTTGTAGGATTTGTCATTATTGGAGGGATTAAGAAAATTGCAAAAGTGACCGATAAATTAGTTCCTTTTATGGTTGTGATTTATGTTACTGCCTCTCTTGTTATTTTAGGAATGCATTTTTCCGAAATACCTCATGCTTTTGGCTTAATTATAGACGGTGCTTTTTCACCAGAAGGAATTACAGGGGGTATTTTTGGTGTATTAATTCAAGGATTTAAAAGAGCCGCATTTTCAAATGAAGCGGGTGTAGGTTCTGCATCTATTGCGCATTCAGCAGTTAAAACAAAATATGCAGCAAGCGAGGGAATGGTGGCTTTACTTGAACCTTTCATCGATACCGTTTTAGTATGTACAATGACTGCTTTAGTGTTAGTAATAAGTAATGGAGATAATTCTATTATGACTTACGGGCAGGAAATTACAGAAGGGGTTGAAGTAACTTCAAGAGCATTTGCATCTAATATTTCTTGGTTCCCTATTATTCTTACATTGGCTGTTATTTTATTCGCCTTTTCAACAATGATTTCTTGGTCTTATTACGGATATCAAGCTTGGTCCTATTTATTTGGACGTTCTAAAAAAGTAGAATATGTATATAAGTTTATTTTCTGTCTGTTTGTGTTTGTTGGGGCATCGGCTAAATTAGGTTCAGTAATTGCTTTTTCAGACGCAATGATTTTTGCAATGTTAGCTCCCAATATGATTGGATTGTTCCTATTAGCTCCAAAAGCAAAAGAAGAATTGATTCGTTTCAAAAAAGCGATCGCTAAATAATTCTTCAAAGAATGTTTTCTAAAAGAAATAAGCGAGGAGTAATCGTTTTAGTTATTATTTCCTTGATGGTTATAGTTGCTCCTCGAATTGTTTCTTCTTTGAATCCTTCAGAACCCTATTTAATTGAAATTGAAAATTCAGCAATTTTTAAAGAGTCATTTAACAAATCTAAAAAAGAATTTACTTCACCAAAAACGCATGATAAATATCATACGAAACAATTATACACAAGACCTAAAAAAAGATTTAATCCAAATAACTATTCTTTAAAAGATTGGATGAATTTAGGTTTATCTGAAAAGCAATCAGCTGTTATTTTGAATTTTTTAAAGGGTAATGCGAAGTCAAATACTGATTTAGAAAAAATTTATGTCCTGCCTAAAGCTCTTTTTGAATTGATAAAAGATTCAACATATTATGATCAATCGAAACAGATACAGAATCAGCCTGTAAATAGTATTAAAAGTTCCACAATTCATTATATAAATATAAATACAGCCACTTTAGATGAGCTTAAGTCAATTAACGGTGTTGGAAATTATTTTGCAAATAAAATAATTCAAAAGAGGACAGAGTTAGGAGGTTTTTATGATAAATCACAATTATTAGAAGTTTGGAAATTAGATTCTGTTTTGCTGCAAAAAATTGAAAATCAATTAGTAATCGATTTGAAGGATCTAAATAAGATAAATATAAATAATGTCTCAGTTGAAGAATTAAAAAATCATCCTTATTTTAGTTGGAATATTGCGAATGCAATTGTTAAGATGAGAAATCAAAAAGGTGTATTTATTTCCATTGAAGACATTAAAGCTTCAAAAATTATAGATGAACAGTTATTTATTAAAATTAAACCATATATAACAATAAAATGAATTTATCAGACAAAATAAAAAGCGTCATTAGAGATGTGCCTAATTTCCCAAAAGAAGGAATTATTTTCAAAGATATTTCTACTATTATGTTGGATCCTAAATTGTCTAATGAAATTTTAGATCATTTAGTGGAAAGATATAAAAATCAAAAAATTGGTGCAATTGCAGGGATAGAAAGCAGAGGTTTTTTATTTGGATATGCTTTGGCGATGAGGTTAAACTTACCTTTTATTTTGATCCGTAAAAAAGGAAAATTACCTTATGAAAAAATAAGTGTTTCTTATGAATTAGAATATGGAGAGGCTACTATTGAGATGCATTCTGATGCAGTAAATAGCGGATTAAAAGTTTTGATACACGATGACCTTTTAGCTACTGGAGGATCGGCTCAAGCTGCAGCTCAATTAATTAAGAAAAGTGGGGGAGAAATAGCAGGGTTTAATTTCTTAATTTCTTTAGATTTTTTAAATGGACATGAAAAATTAACACCACTTTCAGACAATATTATTAATTTAGCAAACTATTAATTACGAATTAAAATTAAACTACAATGAATTTTGATCATAACGAAAATCAAAAAATGATTGCACAAATGGTGCGTGATTTTGCCGAAAAAGAGATAAAACCTAACATGAAAAAATGGGATGATGACGAAATCTTCCCTGTTGAAACCATGAAGAAAATGGGTGAACTAGGTCTTTTAGGTATTTATATTCCAGAAGAGTATGGCGGTTCTGGTTTTTCGTATTTTGAATATGCTACCGCATTAATGGAGCTAGGTAAGGTTTGTGGTGGAATCGGTTTAAGTGTTGCTGCTCATAATTCGTTATGTACAGGTCATATTTATTATCACGGTACTGAAGACCAAAAGAAAAAATATTTACCACTTTTAGCTTCAGGAGACTGGATCGGGGCATGGGGTTTAACTGAGCCAAATACAGGTTCAGATGCTATGAGAATGAAAACGGTTGCAAAAAAAGACGGGGAATACTGGGTAATTAACGGTGCTAAAAACTGGATTACTCATGGTTTATCAGGAGATGTTGCTGTTGTTTTGGTAAGAACAGGAGAATTATTAGATAGTAATGGAATTACTGCATTTATAATTGAAAAAGGGACGCCAGGTTTTTCAGCAGTAAAAATTAAAGATAAGTTTGGTGTTAGAGCTAGTGAAACTGCAGAATTAATTTTTGACAATGTTCGAGTTCATGAAAGTCAAGTAATCGGTGAAGTAGGTAAGGGGTTTAAGCAAGCTATGCAAATTTTAGATGGTGGAAGAATTTCTATTGCTGCTTTAAGTTGTGGTGTTGCTAGAGGAGCTTATGAAGCATCTTTAAAATACGCTAAAGAAAGAGAACAGTTTGGTCAGCCAATTGCAAATTTCCAAGCGATAGGATTTAAATTAGCTGATATGGCAACAGAGGTAGAGGCAGCTGAATTACTTACATTTCAAGCAGCATATCTAAAAAATAATAAAAAACCATTAACTAGAGAAGGTGCTTTCGCTAAATTATATGCAAGTGAAGTTGCCGTTAAATGTGGTAATGAAGCGATGCAGATTATGGGAGGATACGGATATACAAAAGAGTACCCGGCTGAGAAGTTTTTAAGAGATGCAAGGTTGATGACAATTGGAGAAGGTACTTCAGAAATACAAAAAATTGTTATTTCTAGAGAAATTTTGAAATAATCATTGTTAATAAAAAAATAAATTATAACTTCGCAATCCAAATAAGAGTTTAGATAATTTTAAAAAATAAATAATATGTTAATTATTCCGGTAAAAGAAGGAGAGAATATCGAAAGAGCTTTGAAAAAGTTCAAGAAAAAGTTTGACAAAACTAAAGCTATGAAGCAATTAAGAAGTCGTAAAGAATTTATTAAGCCTTCAGTTATTAAACGTCAACAAAATATTCGTGCTGCTTACCGTGAAAGAATGATTTCTGAAAGTATTTAGTAACATATTTTAAAAAAATGCGTTAAAGGAGTCTATGACTCCTTTTTTTTTGACTCAATTTTTAGAATTTTTACAATTTGAAAAGAGGTATTCTCTTCATACATTGACAGCCTATGAAAAGGATATAGATCAATTTATTACTTTTTCAAGCATTACTAAAAATGAAGATTTCTTAGAAATTAACTATCAAGTAATTCGTTCTTGGATGGTTGACCTTGTTGATTCAGGCTGCTCTAACCGAACTATTTCAAGGAAGCTATCTTCCTTGCGATCTATGTATTCTTGGTTGCAAAAAAAGAATCATGTAGTAGATAATCCGTTAACAAAAATCAAAGCTCCTAAATTATCAAAAAGGCTACCTTCTTTTGCTAAAGAAAAAGATTTAAGTAAAGATCAATTAAATATTTTGTTTGACTTATCTTTTGAGGGAGTTAGAAATAAACTGATCATCGAGATTTTGTATCAGACAGGGATACGTTTGTCTGAGTTGGTAAATTTAAAAGAGTCAGATATTCACTCCAATCAAATAAAAGTCATTGGTAAGCGAAATAAAGAAAGAATAATACCAATTGCTTTAGAGTTAAAAACAATCATAGTATCTTTCATTCAATTAAAGCAAGAATTGGGATTATCAGGCGATTATTTATTAGTTCTTAAAAATGGAGATAAAATTTACTCAAAGCTTGTTTATAGATTAATTAATTCCTACCTTGGTAATGTGACGGATTTAGATAAGTGTAGTCCTCATGTTTTAAGACATACTTTTGCGACCCATATGCTTGACAATGGCGCTGGTTTAGAAACCTTAAAAGAGCTGTTAGGTCATGCTAGTTTGTCTGCTACACAAGTCTACACGCATAATACGTTTTCGCAGTTAACAAATATTTATTCACAAACACACCCTAGAGGTGGTAAAAACAAATAGTTATGGACATTAAATTACACTCCGTTCATTTTACAGCTGATAAAAAGCTAATTGATTTTGTTAATGAGAAAGTAAATAAGTTAGAATTATTCCATAGCGGAATAGTAACAGCTGAAGTATTTTTAAGATTAGATAAGGATCAAGAAGGCGAAAACAAAGTTTCAGAAGTTAAGATATTAACACCAGGAAAAGAACTTTTCGCTAAGAAGCAAGCAAAAAGTTTTGAAGAGGCTACTGATTTAGCTGTTGAAGCGCTAAGAAAACAAGTTTTAAAGCAAAAAGAAAAAATAAAATAATATTTTTTTTCATTGAAAATCAGTTATTTAATACAATTAGCTGATTTTTTTTGAAAAAAAACAAAAAAAACATTTGGCGAATCGAATTTAATACATACATTTGCAGACCCAAAAGGGAAACACTTTAAAAGTTCTTTAATTTACTGAAATAAAAATTATCAATATGCCGATGTAGCTCAGCTGGCTAGAGCAGCTGATTTGTAATCAGCAGGTCGGGGGTTCGAGTCCCTCCATCGGCTCTATTGTTTGGGGAGATACTCAAGTGGCTAACGAGGGCAGACTGTAAATCTGTTGGGCAACCTTCGAAGGTTCGAATCCTTCTCTCCCCACATTGATAATTTTAAAATATAAGCGGGAGTAGCTCAGTTGGTAGAGCGTCAGCCTTCCAAGCTGAGGGTCGCGAGTTCGAGTCTCGTCTCCCGCTCTTTTTTTTAGTAAGTTTTAGGCCGGTGTAGCTCAGGGGTAGAGCACTTTCTTGGTAAGGAAGAGGTCACGAGTTCAATTCTCGTCATTGGCTCTACGTTGAATGCTTGATTTCATCCAGATTTGGGTGAGATTTTTTACATTCTGAAAGTTTGTTTTTTTATTAATTAAGTAACAATAATAACAATGGCTAAGGAAAATTATAACCGTTCAAAACCGCATTTAAACATCGGTACTATTGGTCACGTAGATCATGGTAAAACTACTTTGACAGCTGCAATTTGTACAGTACTTTCTGGCAAAGGTCTTGCACAAGTTCGTGACTTCTCTTCAATTGATAATGCACCTGAAGAAAAAGAGCGTGGTATTACAATTAATACATCACACGTTGAATATGAAACTGTAAACCGTCACTATGCACACATCGATTGTCCAGGTCACGCGGATTACGTTAAGAACATGGTAACTGGTGCTGCTCAAATGGACGGTGCTATTATTGTTGTTGCTGCTACTGATGGACCAATGCCTCAAACTCGTGAGCACATCTTATTAGGTCGCCAAGTTGGTATTCCTCGTCTAGTTGTTTTCATGAATAAAGTTGATTTAGTTGATGATGCTGAATTACTTGAATTAGTTGAAATGGAAATCCGTGAATTATTATCTTTCTATGATTATGATGGAGATAATGCACCAGTTATTCAAGGATCTGCTTTAGGTGGATTAAATGGAGAAGCTGAATGGGTAGCTAAAATCGACGAATTAATGGATGCTGTAGATTCTTATATTGAATTACCTCCTCGTGATATGGATAAGCCATTTTTGATGTCAATTGAAGATGTATTTACTATTCAAGGTCGTGGTACTGTTGCTACGGGTCGTATCGAAACAGGTGTAATTAACACAGGTGATTCAGTAGATATCTTAGGAATGGGTACAGAGAAATTATCTTCTACTGTTACTGGAGTTGAGATGTTCCGTAAAATTTTAGATAGAGGTGAAGCTGGAGATAACGTAGGTTTATTATTACGTGGTATTGATAAAGCTGATATCAAAAGAGGAATGGTTGTTTGTAAACCAGGTTCTACAAAACCTCATGCTGAATTTAAAGCTGAGATTTATGTATTGAAAAAAGAAGAAGGTGGACGTCACACTCCATTCCATAATAAATACCGTCCACAATTTTACTTCCGTACGACAGATGTTACAGGTGAGATTTTCTTAACAGAAGGACGTGAAATGGTAATGCCAGGTGATAACGTTTCTATTACAGTAAAATTAATTGTTCCTGTAGCAATGGATAAAGGTTTACGTTTTGCAATCCGTGAAGGTGGTAGAACTGTTGGAGCTGGTCAGGTTACAGAAATTATCGCATAATAATAGTATAATATCAAATAATTAGGGGAGCTTGCTCCCCTTTTTAAGCGGGTGTAGCTCAGTTGGTAGAGTAGTGGTCTCCAAAACCATTGGTCGTGAGTTCGAATCTTACCGCCCGCGCAAAATTAGATAAACGTGTCAAAATTTAAAGAATATTTCAACGAAACAGTTAATGAAATGGTACATAATGTAACTTGGCCTACATGGAAAGAGTTACAGAGTAGTACCATTATCGTTGTTGTTGCTTCAGTAATCATTTCATTATTCATATTCGTTATGGATTTTGGTTTTGGTATTGTTGGTGGTCCAGAATCATCTTGGAAAGGTGTTTTAGGTTTTATTTACCGAATGTTTTAAATTAAGTAATGGGAGATATTAAAAAACGTTGGTACGTTGTTAGAGCTGTCAGTGGTAAAGAGAAAAAGGTTAAGGAGTATCTTGATCTTGAAATTTCACGTTTAAAATTAGAAGATTTTGTTGAGCAGGTATTGATTCCTACTGAAAAAGTTTTTCAAATTAGAAATGGTAAGAAAATCATTAAAGAGAAGTCTTATTTACCTGGTTACGTTTTAATTGAAGTTGCTCTAGTAGGTGAAGTAACTCACGTTATTAAAAGTATACCAAACGTAATTGGGTTTTTAGGGACTGAGAAAGGTGGTGATCCTGTTCCAATGCGTTTAGCTGAGGTTAATAGAATCTTAGGTAAAGTTGATGAGTTATCTGAATCTGAAGAGGAAATGAAAATTCCTTTTGTTCTTGGAGAGGCTGTTAAGGTTATTGATGGACCTTTTAATAATTTCTCAGGTGTTATTGATGATATCAACGAAGAAAAAAAGAAATTGAAAGTAATGGTGAAGATTTTCGGAAGAAAAAATTTATTAGAGCTTAGCTACATGCAAGTAGCTAAAGAAATATAATTGTATATAAACCGTAGGAGTGAGAAAAGCGAATAAAGCTTCCCGTTATTACTCATGTTTGACTACATAATTTTTAAATAGATGGCTAAAGTAGTAGCAGCTTTGATCAAATTACAGATCAAAGGTGGTTCAGCTAATCCAGCGCCTCCAGTAGGACCAGCATTAGGTGCTAAAGGGGTTAACATCATGGAGTTCTGTAAGCAGTTTAACGCTAGAACACAAGATAAAGCAGGAAAAGTTTTACCGGTAGTGATCACCGTTTATGGTGATAAGTCTTTTGATTTTATAATCAAAACTCCTCCAGCAGCAGTTCAAATACTTGAATTAGCTAAACTTAAAAAAGGTTCTTCTGAGCCAAATCGTGTTAAGGTAAGTTCTATTTCCTGGGATGTTGTTCGTACAATAGCTGAAGATAAAATTGCTGACATGAACTGTTTTACAGTTAATTCTGCTATGAGAATGATTGCTGGTACAGCAAGAAGTATGGGAGTAACAGTTAATGGTGGTAATGCACCTGAAACCAAATAATCGTTTTTAATTATGGGAAGAATTTCTAAAAAAAGAAAAGAAGTTTTAGCTAAGTATGACATAGCTAAATCTTACTCATTACAAGAAGCGTGTAATTTGGTAAAGGATATTTCTACTACTAAATTTGATGCTTCTGTAGATGTTTGTGTAAGATTAGGTGTTGATCCTAGAAAAGCAAATCAAATGGTTAGAGGAACTGTTTCTCTTCCTCACGGTACAGGTAAGGATGTTCGCGTTCTTGTTTTATGTACTCCTGATAAGGAAGAAGAAGCTAAAGCCGCTGGTGCTGATTTTGTTGGTTTAGATGATTATATCGCTAAAATCAAAGGTGGATGGACTGATATTGATGTTATTATAACAATGCCATCAGTTATGGGAAAAGTTGGAGCTCTAGGTCGTATTTTAGGACCAAGAAGTTTAATGCCTAATCCTAAAACAGGTACTGTTACTATGGATGTTGCAAAAGCAGTTGAAGAAGTTAAGGCTGGTAAAATTGACTTTAAGGTTGATAAATATGGTATTATCCATAGTTCAATTGGTAAAGCTAGTTTTGACGGTGAAAAAATTAAAGAGAATGCTGTAGAGCTAATTCAAACTTTAGTTAAAATGAAACCTTCGTCTGCTAAAGGAACTTACATTAAGAGTATTTACCTAAGTTCTACTATGAGTCCTAGTATCCAGATTGATACTAAGTCAGTAGTTGCTTGATAAATTAAAGAAAATGACGAAAGAAGAAAAAGCAAAGTATATAGAAGATTTAACAGCAGATTTATCTGCTGCAAATGTTTTCTATTTAACTGACACTGCTGAATTAACAGTTGAATCTGTGAACACTCTTCGTAGAAAATGTTTTCAATCTAACATTAGTTTAAAAGTAGTAAAGAATACTTTACTAGAAAAAGCAATGGAAAGAGTTGAAGGTAGAGATTATGGTCAATTAGGAACTGTTCTAACTGGTCAAACTGCTATCATGTTTTCTGAAGTAGGTAATGTTCCTGCAAAATTAATTCAGGAGTTTCGTAAAAAGAATGAAAAGCCAATTTTAAAAGGTGCTTATATTAACGAAGCAATTTTTATTGGTGATAATCAATTAGCAACGTTAAGTACTTTGAAAAGTAGAGACGAAGTTATTGGAGATATCATTGGCTTATTACAAAGTCCTGCTAAGAATGTTATTTCAGGACTTAAAGGACAAGGCGGAAAAATTGCCGGAATCCTTAAAACGCTTGAAGAAAGAGCGTAATTATTATTAATATATTGTATAATTTAGATTAAATTAAATAAAGATGGCTGATTTGAAACAAATCGCGGAAACGCTAGTAAACCTTACAGTAAAAGAAGTTAATGAACTTGCAACTATCCTTAAGGATGAGTATGGAATTGAGCCTGCTGCTGCTGCTGTAGCTGTTGCTGCTGCAGGTGGTGGTGATGCTGCTGCTGCTGAAGAAAAAACTGAGTTTGATGTAATATTAAAAGCAGGTGGTCCTAATAAACTTGCAGTAGTTAAATTGGTAAAAGAATTAACTGGTAATGGTTTAAAAGAATCAAAAGATATCGTTGATTCAGCTCCTTCTACTTTGAAAGAAGCTGTTTCAAAAGACGAAGCTGCTGCTCTTAAAGCTTCATTAGAAGAAGCTGGAGCTGAAGTTGAGATTAAATAACTATCATACTTCATAACAGGAAAGGCACGGCTTTTATAGCTCGTGCCTATTCCTGTTTATTTAAGTTAAGTAAGTTAAAATAGATTTTATCAACAAATTCTTTAGGCCTTGGCAACATCAAGTAATTTATCGACAAGAATTAATTTTGCATCAAGCAAAAATCAATTTGAATATCCTGATTTTTTAGATATTCAAATTAAATCTTTCCAAGAATTTTTCCAGTTGGAAACAACTCCAGAAAATAGAGATACGGAAGGGTTATTTAAAGTTTTTTCTGAAAACTTTCCTATAACTGATACTAGAAATCAGTTTGTATTGGAATTTTTAGATTATTTCGTAGATCCACCTCGTTACACTATTGAAGAGTGTATCGATAGAGGATTAACTTATAGCGTCCCTTTGAAGGCGAAGTTAAAACTATATTGTACAGATCCAGAACACGAGGATTTTGAGACAATTGTTCAGGATGTGTACTTAGGTACAATCCCTTACATGACTCCAAAAGGTTCTTTTGTTGTTAATGGTGCTCAACGTGTAATTGTATCTCAATTACATAGATCTCCAGGTGTGTTTTTTGGACAAAGTAGACACGCTAATGGGACAAAATTATATTCTGCCAGAGTTATCCCTTTTAAAGGATCATGGATAGAATTTGCTACGGATATCAATAGTGTTTTATACGCATATATTGATCGTAAAAAGAAATTGCCTGTAACTACTTTATTCCGAGCTATCGGATATGAAAGTGACAAAGATATTTTAGAGATTTTTGGTTTAGCGGATGAGATTAAAGTAAATAAAGCAAATCTTAAGAAAATAGTTGGTAGAAATTTAGCTGCTCGTGTTTTAAAATCTTGGATTGAAGATTTCGTAGATGAAGATACTGGTGAAGTAGTTTCTATTGAAAGAAATGAAGTTTTATTAGATCGTGAAACTATTCTTGAAGATGCTCATATTGATTTAATTATTGATGCTGGTGTTAAGACAGTTATTCTTCATAAAGAAGATGTTAATAGTGCTGATTTCACATTAATTTATAATACACTTCAAAAAGATACTTCTAACTCTCAAAAAGAGGCTGTTGAACACATTTATCGTCAATTGAGAAATGCTGAACCGCCAGATTATGAGACTGCTAAAAATGTATTTGAGAAATTATTTTTCTCTGATACTCGTTATGATTTAGGAGAAGTTGGTCGTTTTAGATTAAATAAGAAATTAGGTATTGATGTTGATGAAACTTCTAGAGTTTTAACACAAAATGATATTATTTTAATCATTAAGTATCTTATAGAATTAGTAAATTCTAAGGCTGATGTTGATGATATTGATCACCTTTCTAATCGTCGTGTTAGAACTGTTGGTGAACAATTATATTCTCAGTTCGGAGTTGGTTTAGCTAGAATGGCTAGAACTATTCGTGAACGTATGAATGTTAGAGATAATGAGGTTTTTACTCCAATAGATTTAATTAATGCTAAGACTTTGTCTTCTGTTATTAATTCATTTTTTGGAACAAATCAGTTGTCTCAATTTATGGATCAAACCAATCCTCTTTCTGAAGTGACTCACAAGCGTCGTCTATCAGCACTAGGGCCTGGTGGTTTATCAAGAGAAAGAGCTGGTTTCGAGGTACGTGATGTTCACTATACTCACTATGGTCGTTTATGTACTATTGAAACACCAGAGGGACCAAATATTGGTTTGATTTCTTCATTATGTGTATTTGCTAAAGTTAATAAATTAGGTTTTATTGAAACTCCTTATAGAGCTATCGATAATGGTAAAGTTTCTTTAACAAAAGAACCAGTTTATTTATCTGCTGAAGAAGAAGATGGTAAAATGATTGCTCAAGCGAATGCAATAGTTGATGAGAAAGGTAATTTCTTAACAGAATTTGTTAAAGCTAGATATGAAGGAGATTTTCCTGTTGTTGAGCCAAATAAATTAACATTAATGGATGTTGGTGCTAATCAAATTGCTTCTATTGCTGCATCTTCTATTCCTTTCTTGGAACATGATGATGCCAATCGTGCATTGATGGGATCTAACATGCAACGTCAAGCTGTTCCTCTTTTAAAACCAAGTTCTCCAATTGTTGGAACTGGAATTGAAAGGTTAGTAGCTAGAGATTCTCGTGTTTTAATTAATGCTGAAAATAACGGGGTTGTTGAATATGTTGATGCTAATGAAATTGTAATCCGTTACGATTGGACTTCCGATGATAAATTAGTTTCTTTTGATAGTGAGGTAACTCATTACACTTTAACTAAGTTCGCTAAAACGAATCAAAGTACTTGTATGAACTTAAAGCCTATTGTTCAAAAAGGTGATAGAGTTGAAAAAGGTCAAGTATTATGTGAAGGTTATGCTACTCAACAAGGTGAATTAGCTTTAGGTCAAAATCTTAAGGTTGCATTTATGCCTTGGAAAGGATATAATTTTGAAGATGCTATTGTAATCTCTGAAAGAGTTGTTCGTGATGATGTTTTTACATCTATTCATATTGATGAATACACAGTTGATGTTCGTGACACAAAGCGTGGAATGGAAGAATTGACTGCTGATATTCCTAATGTTAGTGAAGAGGCAACAAAAGATTTAGATGAGAATGGTATTATTAGAATTGGTGCTGAAATCAAAGAAGGTGATATTATTATAGGTAAAATTACACCAAAAGGTGAAACGGACCCTTCTCCTGAAGAGAAATTATTAAGAGCAATTTTTGGAGATAAGGCTGGTGATGTTAAAGATGCATCTTTAAAAGCTGGTCCTTCTTTAAGAGGTGTTGTTATTGATAAAAAATTATTTTCTCGTGCAGTTAAAGACAGAAAATCTAAAGCTCAAGATAAACCATTATTAGAAGCTTTAGATGGTGATTACGAAAAAGATTTCGCTTTATTGAAAGATCGTTTAGTTGATAAATTAATCAACGTTTTAGGTGAAGCAAAATCTAATGGTGTCTTTAATAACTATAGAGAAGAGATTATTAAAAAAGGATCTAAGTTTTCTCAGAAAAATTTAGCTGCAATTGATTATTCAATTGTGAATCCAGCTACATGGACTGCAGAAGATAAATTAAATACTTTAGTAGGAAGAGTTATACATAACTTTAATATTAAAGCGAATGATTTATTAGGAACTTTTAAACGTAAAAAATTCCATATTTCAGTTGGGGATGAATTACCAGCAGGTATTGTTAAAATGGCAAAAGTTTATATCGCTAAAAAACGTAAGTTAAAAGTAGGTGATAAGATGGCTGGACGTCATGGAAACAAAGGTATTGTTGCGAATATTGTTCGTGTTGAAGACATGCCATTCTTAGAAGATGGAACACCTGTTGATATTGTATTGAATCCATTAGGTGTACCTTCTCGTATGAACTTAGGTCAGGTTTATGAAACTGTTTTAGGTTGGGCGGGTGAAAAGTTAGGGGTTAAGTTTGCTACGCCTATCTTTGACGGTGCTAAACCATATGAAATTGATGAATGGACTGAAAAAGCTGGAGTTCCAAAATCAGGTAAAACATATCTGTATGATGGTGGTACTGGTGAGCGTTTTGATCAAACAGCTACTGTGGGAGTAATTTACATGTTGAAATTAGCTCACATGGTTGATGATAAAATGCATGCTCGTTCTATCGGACCATATTCACTTATTACTCAACAACCTCTTGGTGGTAAAGCACAATTTGGAGGTCAGCGTTTTGGTGAGATGGAGGTTTGGGCTCTTGAGGCATTTGGAGCTTCACATTTATTACAAGAAATCTTGACCGTTAAGTCAGATGATGTAAATGGACGTGCTAAGGCTTACGAAGCTATCGTGAAAGGTGATAACATTCCTGAACCTGGTATTCCAGAATCATTCAATGTATTATTACATGAATTGAGAGGGTTATGTTTAAACATTTCATTAGATTAATTTTCATTTGTTAAATTATAGATATTAAGCAATACTATGGCTTACAGAAAAGAAACACCAAAAACACAAAGTAGTTTTGATAGAATCACGATCTCTCTGGCATCGCCAGAGTTGATCTTGGAACAGTCAAGCGGAGAAGTGTTAAAACCAGAGACAATTAATTATAGAACTTATAAACCTGAAAGAGATGGTTTATTTTGTGAAAGAATTTTTGGTCCTGTTAAAGATTATGAATGCCACTGTGGTAAGTATAAACGTATTCGTTATAAAGGAATTGTTTGTGACCGTTGTGGTGTTGAAGTAACAGAGAAAAAAGTACGTCGTGAGCGTATGGGACACATTTCATTGGTTGTTCCTGTGGCTCATATTTGGTATTTTAGATCACTTCCAAATAAAATTGGATACCTTTTAGGTTTACCAACTAAGAAATTAGATCAGATTATCTATTATGAAAGATATGTGGTTATTCAAGGAGGTGAAGCTAGAAATGCTGATGGTGCTGAGTTAACTCGTTTAGAATTTTTATTAGAAGAAGAGTATTTAGATATTTTAGATACTTTACCTAAAGAAAATCAATATTTAGAGGATACTGATCCCAATAAGTTTATCGCTAAAATGGGTGCAGAGGCACTTTATGATTTACTTAAAACAATGGATTTAGTTCAGACTTCTTATGATTTGCGTCATCAAGCAAATACAGAGACGTCAATGCAACGTAAAAACGAAGCTCTTAAGAGACTTCAAGTTGTTGAATCTATGCGTGAATCTCAAGAGCGAATTGATAACCGTCCTGAATGGATGATTGTTAAAGTTGTTCCTGTGATTCCACCAGAATTAAGACCGTTAGTTCCTCTTGATGGTGGTCGATTTGCAACATCTGATTTAAATGATTTATACAGACGTGTTATTATTCGTAACAACCGTTTGAAAAGATTAATTGAAATCAAAGCGCCTGAAGTAATTTTACGTAATGAAAAACGTATGTTACAGGAGTCTGTTGATTCATTATTTGATAATTCAAGAAAATCAAGTGCTGTTAAGACTGAGTCAAATAGACCTCTTAAATCTTTATCAGATTCATTAAAAGGTAAGCAAGGTCGTTTCCGTCAGAATTTATTAGGAAAACGTGTTGATTATTCTGCACGTTCTGTTATTGTTGTTGGACCAGATTTAAAATTACATGAATGTGGTTTACCTAAAAACATGGCTGCTGAATTATACAAACCTTTTATTATTCGTAAATTAATAGAAAGAGGTATTGTTAAGACGGTTAAATCTGCTAAGAAAATTGTAGATAAAAAAGAGCCTGTAGTTTGGGATATTTTAGAAAGCATATTGAAAGGACATCCTGTTCTTTTAAACAGAGCACCAACTCTTCACAGATTAGGTATTCAAGCTTTCCAACCAAAACTGATTGAAGGTAAAGCAATTCGATTACATCCTTTGGTTACGACTGCATTTAATGCCGATTTTGATGGGGATCAGATGGCAGTTCACTTACCTCTTGGTAATGCTGCAATATTAGAAGCGCAATTATTAATGTTAGCTTCTCATAACATCTTAAATCCTGCAAATGGTGCTCCTATTGCTGTACCTTCTCAGGATATGGTTTTAGGTTTATATTACATCACAAAAGGTAAAAGAACTACTTCTGACGTAATTGTTAAAGGAGAAGACGGAATTTTCTACTCTCCTGAAGAAGTAACTATTGCTTATAATGAAAGAAAATTAGATTTACATGCTCATATCAAAGTTAAATCTTATGATTTAAATGATAAAGGTGAGCCTGTGTTGATGATGATTGATACAACTTGTGGACGAGTTCTATTTAATGAGTTTGTGCCAAAAGAAGTAGGTTTCATTAATGATGTTTTAACGAAAAAAGCGTTAAGAGATATTATTGGAACTGTGTTAAAAATCTCAGGTACTTCTCGTACTGCTCAATTCTTAGATGATATTAAAGAATTAGGGTTCAATATGGCTTTTAAAGGTGGTTTATCGTTTAACTTAGATGATATTATTATCCCTAAAGAGAAAATTGAATTAGTTGAAAAAGCAGAAACTGAAGCTGTTGAAGTTTTAGCTAACTATAATATGGGTTTAATAACAAATAATGAACGTTATAACCAAATTATTGATATCTGGACACACACAAATTCTCGTTTAACAAATATATTAATGGATCAGTTGAAAAGCGATAAGCAAGGTTTCAATTCGATTTATATGATGTACGATTCTGGTGCAAGGGGTTCTAAAGAACAAATTCGTCAGTTATCAGGAATGAGGGGATTGATGGCTAAACCTCAAAAATCAGGTGCTTCTTCTCAAGATATTATTGAAAATCCAATTTTATCTAACTTTAAAGAAGGTTTATCTATTTTAGAGTATTTTATTTCAACTCACGGTGCTCGTAAAGGTTTAGCGGATACGGCATTAAAAACAGCGGATGCTGGTTATTTAACTAGAAGGTTAGTTGATGTTGCGCAAGATGTTGTTATTACTGATGAAGATTGTGGAACTTTAAGAGGACTTATTGCTACAGCATTAATGAAAAATGATGAAGTAGTTGAGCCTTTATATGACCGTATATTAGGTAGAACTTCTGTTCATGATATTTTAAATCCAGAAACTAACGAAGTTATTGTTAAAGCAGGAGAGTTAATCATTGAAAATGTTGCTGCTTTAATTGAAAAAGTAGGGATTGATGAAGTTGAAATTCGTTCGGTTCTTACTTGTGAAATGCAAAGAGGAGTTTGTGCTAAATGTTATGGTAGAAACTTATCTAACCATAGATTAGCGCAAAGAGGTGATGCAGTTGGAGTAGTTGCTGCTCAGTCAATTGGAGAGCCTGGTACTCAGTTAACATTAAGAACATTCCACGTTGGGGGTACTGCTTCTAACACAGGTAGTGAATCTGATTTAAAAGCAAAAGCTTCTGGTCGTTTAGAAATTGAAGAATTAAGAACGCTTGAGAAAAAGAATGCTGATGGTTCAATGAAAGTTGTTGTTGTTGGTCGTTCTGCTGAGATGAAAATCATCGATGAAACTACTGGAATTGTTTTAATGAATACTAATATTCCTTATGGTTCTGAATTACTTGTAAATGGTAATGGTTCTATTAAGAAAGGTGATATTATTTGTAAATGGGATCAATATAATGCTGTTATTGTTTCTGAAGTGAATGGTAAAGTTGTATTTGATAGTATTTCAGAAGGTATTACTTGTCGTGAGGAAGTTGATGAGCAAACTGGTTTTGCTGAAAAAGTAATCATCGAATCGAGAGATAAAAAGAAAAATCCATCAATTCATATAGTTGATTCTAAAACAAACGAGGTTTTAAGAGAGTATAGTTTACCTGTTAATGCTCACGTTTCTGTTAAAGAAGGAGCTACTATTACAGCTGGTGAAATTTTGGTTAAAATACCAAGAACAGCTGGTAAATCAGGAGATATTACTGGAGGATTACCAAGGGTGACTGAATTATTTGAAGCGAGAAATCCTTCTAACCCTGCTGTAGTTTCTGAGATTGATGGAATTGCTGAATACGGTAAAATTAAACGTGGTAATAGAGAAATACAGATCACTTCAAAAACTGGTGATGTACGTAAATATCTAGTTCCACTTTCAAAACACATACTTGTTCAAGAGAATGACTTTGTAAGAGCTGGTCAACCATTATCTGATGGAGCTACTACTCCTAACGATATCTTAAATATTGAAGGACCTACAAAAGTTCAAGAGTATATTGTAAATGAGATACAAGAAGTTTATCGTTTGCAAGGGGTGAAAATTAATGACAAGCACTTTGAAGTTATTGTTCGTCAAATGATGTTAAAATCTCAAGTAATTGATTCTGGCGACACGAAATTCCTAGAAGGACAATCTGCACGTAAAGCTGATATTATGGAAGAGAATGATGCTATTTACGGACAGAAAGTTGTTGTTGATGCTGGTGATTCTACTGCTTTAAAAGCTGGACAAATTCTTTCTGCACGTCAATTAAGAGATGAAAACTCTCAATTAAAACGTTCAGATAAAAAATTAGTTGAGTCTAGAGATGCAGTTCCTGCTACTTCTACTCCTTTGTTACAAGGTATAACACGTGCTTCTTTGCAAACAAAATCATTTATTTCTGCAGCTTCTTTCCAGGAAACTACAAAAGTATTGAATGAGGCTGCATTGTCTGGTAAAGTGGATCATTTATTAGGATTAAAAGAAAATGTAATTGTAGGTCATTTAATACCTGCAGGTACTGGTGCTAGAGAGTTTAAAGATATGATAGTTGCTTCAAAAGAAGATTTAGCTACAATCTCTGAATAATTTATCATTTAATAATAATTTAAAGGGGCTAATTTTAGCCCCTTTTTTTAATTTAAAAATATTATGGAAAAAAAAGAAGACAACCAAGTTAATATTGAACTAACAGAAGATATTGCTTTAGGAGTTTATTCTAACCTCGCTATTATTACACATTCTCCAACTGAAATTGTGAGTGATTTCATTCAAATGATGCCAGGAATGCCAAAAGGAAAAGTTAGATCTAGAGTAATTATGACTCCTCAAAATGCTAAACGTTTTCTTTTAGCATTGAAAGAAAATATTCAAAAGTATGAGCAAACATTTGGTGTAATAGAAGATATTGAGTCTCCACAAATGCCCCCTATGAATTTTGGAACACCTACTACACAAGCTTAACTTGTTTTGGGTTTGTATTAGTATTAGTTCAATTTATCATCTTTATTAGAATTAAAAAAGCCATCTTTAAGATGGCTTTTTTAATTCTAATAAACTATTTTAGCCCTTCTTCTTTTTATTGAAAATTTAACTCTTCTTGCCATTCAGTTTTATTGTTGCAATTATCTTTAACTATCATTTTAACTGTTTTAACACCTTTTATTCCAGTACAATTGAATTTTACACTGTTGTTTTTGTATTCGTATTCAATAAGATACCATTTACCATCAATAAATAGATCATAATCATTTATTCCGCTTTGATAATCAAAAATACTCCAAGTTATTTCATTAGAATTTAAAGGTTTATTTATCGTGAAGTTTCTTGGTTTAATAGTTGGATTTATTGTGTCTTGACGTATTTTAAAGTCACCTAAATATTTAGAGAAAGTCGTTAGAGAGTCATTTTTATAGCTAGTCGTTAGGAAACGATCATTCACTGTGAAATAATAGCTAGAAGCTTTTAAAAAAGGAATGTTAGGTTGGTGTAATTGTATATGTACAGGTTTCTGAATAGGGATTTTTCTAGACCCTATAGAAAATTCATTAACACCTTCTTTTATTTTTATAATTTCGGGTTCATATAGTGTTCCTTTTGTAAAAGCTATATTCATTTTGCCAACAGAAAAGATTTTATTTTCGTTTGGCTGAATGTAATCTGTAGAAGCTAAATTATTCTGCGGAATCTCTGTTTTCAAATCGTCTATGATAATTTTGATAGCGCATTTACTTGTATTCCCTTTTGTATCGTAACAGCTATAATTTAGATTTAAAGTGTCTCCTATTTTACAATTAATTTTACCGTTGTTATTTAATATGTATATAGGTAATGGATTTACATCTGTTTTAAAACTTTTGTGATAATGTCGATGGTTTGTTGAAAATTCATAATAATCTTTGTGTGAATTTATATATCTAGTATCTTCAAATGAAACACTATCTATTCTCATTTGAAAAATAGATGAATCATTGATTTTTAAATCACTACCATAAATTCCGAGTTTGTTTGAAGATAGATCATAAGGATCGTATGTGTCAATCGCAATACCTATTCCACCGTTTTTATTTATAAAGTCAAAAGGGATTTTTAAATATTTTTCCTCTGTAGAATATGTTCCGTTTTTTAATAATAAATTATGAGAATATGTTTTGTTAGAAGAAATATATCCCTGTTCGGTGATACTATATAATTTTAAGCGGTTAATGATTGGACTTTTATGGTCAGTTATGTTGAAGCCATAAAGTAAAGGATTTAGTGCAGTTTCACTTTTTGTATCCCTCAGTTCAAAATGTAAATGAGGAGCTGTAGAACTTCCAGTATTTCCAGATAAGGCAATGTTTTGACCTTTAACCACTTTTATTTCATTTGGTTGAGGATAATAATCAATTTCAAAGTTTTGTTCAGTTGATTGAATTTTTGACACAATGGAATCTAATTCACCTAAAAACTTTGAGCAATGAGCATACACACTGGTTACTCCATTCGGGTGATTAATATAAATTACTTTTCCATATCCAAAAGAAGAGACTTTCACACGCGCTATATATCCCTTCTCTATAGCTAGTATTTTAACACCTTGTACTCCTTTAGTTTTATAATCTACCCCCATATGAAAATGGTTTGATCTTAGTTCGCCAAAATTCGCAGAAAAAACTAGTGGTATATCTAGAGGCGGACCATAATTTAAATAAGGCTTTTGTTGAGCACTTACTGTTGAAAATACAATTAAAGTTAGAAGGAAAAATATTTCTTTTTTTATCATCTACCAAAAGTACATTAATTAATAAAAAGAGAAAAAAGATTGTGTTAAAATGTTGTTAATTTAGGCTACATTGTTAAATTTGCAGAAAGTCGTAAATTATGACAGAAAAGATTCAACATATAATTAAAGATATCCGTTTGAAATGCAATGCATTGCATGTTCAGTTGATTTCTGTAAGGAGAGAGAAAGGCGAGTTGGAAGTTGAGTTAAATGAGTTAAAAAGCAAACAATTGTCTATTATTAAAGAAAAAGTAGCTTTAATAGAAGATAATTCTAGAGTTTTATTCGAAGTTCATGAATTGAAATCTAGATTACAAACGATTTTAGATGAAAATGTCAATAAAAACAGTACTCTTTTGAGAGAAAGAGATGAAGAAATTGACGATTTAGTTAGGGAAATAGAAGGCTGCATCAATCAGTTAAAAAAATAACAGAATGGGAAAATTATCCTTAAAAGTTGTTGTCGCAGGAAGAACTTATCCATTAACTCTAAATGAAGAGGAGAAAGATAAAGTTTTGAAAGCTGCGGATGATATTAATAAAGCAATTAAAGTGCTTCAGGATAGTTATGCAGTAAAAGATATGCAAGATTTATTAGCTATGACTGCTCTTCAGTTAGCGAGTAAACCGAAAGGAAATGATCAACAACAGGTAACAGTTATTGAAGCTGATTATTCTGGGATTGAAAACGAACTAGATGGTTTATCTCAGGAATTGGATAGTTTTTTATAGTATTAATAGTCTAAAGGTTTCCCCGCGTCTTCGCATTGCTACAATGTGTTGAGTGGGGTTTTTTGTATAAATAATTTTTATAAAAATGGAAATAGTAATAGGGTTATTAATTGGTGTTATTGGTGGAGGAATAGGTGCTTTTATACTTCAAAATAGTTTATTGAAAAAAAAGAGAGAACAAATTGTTCAAACGGCTCAATCGGAAGCAGAATCAATAAAAAAAGAAAAAATATTACAAGCAAAAGAACAATTTTTAAAGCTTAAAGAAGAGCACGAAACATCTGTAAAGGATAAGGATAGAAAACTTCAGTCTCTTGAAGATAAAGTTAAGAGTAAAGAAAACACGCTTAATTCTAAGATTGAAGAATTGGGGAGAAAAGAGAAGGAAGTTATAAAGATTCAGTCAGATTTTGATGTTAAGTTACAATCGTTAGATTTAAAGCATGAAGAGTTAGATAAAATCCAACAAAAAAGAGTTTTAGAATTGAGTAAACTTAGTGGTTTATCTTCAGATGATGCTAAAGCTCAATTGATGGATGCATTAAAAGACGAAGCAAGAACAGGTGCTATGGTTCATATCAAAGAAATCATGGAAGAAGCTAAATTAAATGCAAATGTTGAGGCAAAGAAAATTGTTATTCAAGCAATTCAACGAGTTGCTACAGAGCAAGCTGTAGAAAATGCTGTAACTGTTTTTAACATTGAGTCTGATGAAGTAAAGGGTAGAATAATCGGTAGAGAAGGTAGGAATATTAGAGCTTTAGAGGCAGCTACAGGTGTTGAGATTATTGTAGATGACACTCCAGAAGCTATTATGTTATCTTGTTTTGATCCAGTAAGGAGAGAATTGGCTCGTTTAGCTTTGCATCAATTAGTTTCAGATGGTAGAATTCACCCTGCTAGAATTGAAGAAGTAGTAGCTAAAATAAGAAAACAACTTGAAGAGGAGATCGCTGAAACAGGTAGAAGAACTTGTATAGATTTAGGAATACATGGTTTGCATCCTGAATTAACAAGAATGGTTGGTAGAATGAAGTACCGTTCTTCTTATGGTCAAAATTTATTGCAACACTCGAGAGAAGTAGCGAACTTATGTGCTATAATGGCGGCTGAATTAGGATTGAATGTTAAATTAGCTAAAAGAGCAGGTTTGTTACACGATATTGGTAAAGTACCAGATGAAGATCCTGAATTACCTCACGCAATTTTAGGAATGAAATTAGCAGAGAAATTTGGAGAAAAGCCAGATATCTGTAATGCAATTGGAGCTCACCACGATGAAATTGAAATGACAACAATGATTTCACCTATTGTTCAGGTTTGTGATGCAATATCAGGTGCGCGTCCAGGAGCAAGAAGAGAAGTTGTAGAGTCATATATTAAGCGATTAAAAGAATTAGAAGCTCTTGCCTTATCTTATGAAGGAGTTACTACTGCATATGCGATACAAGCTGGAAGAGAATTACGTGTTTTGGTTGAAAGTGAGAAAGTTTCGGATTTAAGAGCAGATGAATTATCATTTGCAATTTCTCAGCAAATCCAGACTGAAATGACTTATCCAGGTCAAGTTAAAGTTACATTAATAAGAGAAAAAAGATCAGTTAGTTACGCAAAATAATAATTGACAATTGAAACTTATGAAAAAAAATGTCTTAGTTACAGGAGGAGCAGGATTTATAGGGTCTAATATTGTAGAAAAACTATTAAATGAAGGTCATAATGTATCTGTTTTAGACAATCTGTCAACGGGTAAAATTGAAAACATTAATGAGTTTTTAAGTCTTCAAAATTTTACTTTTATTGAAGGTGATATTTGTGATGTGACTACTTGTCACAATGCTTTAAAGGGTATTGATTTAGTTTGTCACCAAGCAGCTTTAGGTTCAGTGCCAAGATCTATTGAATTCCCTCACAAAACGCATGAAGTTAATGCTACAGGTTTTTTGAATATACTTCATGCTACTAAAGAAGCTGGTGTAAAAAGATTTGTTTATGCTAGCTCATCAAGTGTTTATGGAGATAGTTCAATATCGCCAAAGGTTGAAGGAGTTGAAGGTAATTTACTGTCTCCCTATGCTGTTACAAAGCAGTTGAATGAAAAATATGCTGGGGTTTATTCACAGCTTCATGATATTGAGACAGTAGGGTTAAGGTATTTTAATATTTTCGGTCCGAAGCAAGATCCAAATGGGGTTTATGCTGCAGCTATACCTAAATTTATAAGTCGCTTAAAAAGTAATGAGGATGTAATCATAAATGGTGATGGACTCCAAACGAGGGATTTTACTTATGTTAGAAATGCTGTTCAGGCAAATTATTTAGCTCTATTTAATGAAACACTTTCAGAAAAGGTAAATGTTTTTAATGTAGCTTGTAATGATTCGTTTACTTTAAACCATGTTGTTGATTTTTTAAAAGAAGGATTGTCTAAATCAGGAGTAACAAGTAAATCCAAAATTGTGCATGGTCCTGATAGAGCTGGAGATATTAAACATTCACTTGCTAATATTAATGAGATTAGTAACAAATTAAGTTATTCTCCACTATATACTTTTCAAGAAGGGATTGAAGAATATTTATTAAGTATAGCAGATTAAATGGGTGTCTATTTGATTTTGGTTATATAGTATTGTTTTTTCTTTATGGCTAAATCAGATTTTTCAAAGAATGTTTTGACACTTATGTCAGGGACTACGATTGCTCAAATAATCTCTTTTGCAATCTCTCCGATATTATCAAGGATTTATTCGCCCGAAGCGTTTGGGGCATTTGGGTTCTTAACCTCTATTATAGGAGTATTAGTGTTATTTGTTGGAGGAAGGTATGAAGCAGCAATTTTGATACCTAAAAGAGATAAAGATGCAATTAATTTATTTGTTTTTTCTGTTTTTTTAAATTTAATAATCTCTATTTTTTACTTTATAGGAATCTTAGTTATATTTCATTGTTTTGATTTAACATCTAAAATAACAAATTCCTCTCTTTCATTTTTTTATTTAATACCACTTCTTACCTTCTTTTTAGGTTGTACACAATCGATTAATAATTGGTTTAATAGGAAGAAAATGTACAAGGCTATTGTAATTTACCGTGTAACTAATTCTTTGGTAAACAGTATTGGATCTACCTCAATTGGGACATTTGGAATTAAAACAAACGGACTTATACTTTCCTATTTTGGAACTTCCATCTTAACTATTTTTATTTTTTACAAAAGAATTAAAGCAGATGTTATTTCAAATTACTCTAACATTTCTAAGCAAAGAATGCTTTATTTAGCTAAGAAGTATAAACATTTCCCCCTCACTAATTCTTTTCAGGCTTTGTCTGATTCTTTTCAAATCAATGGTATTATATATTTTATCAGCTATTTTTTCGAATTGTTTTATGTTGGTATATTTTCGTTTGCACTACGAATTCTTATGGTGCCAATGAACTTAGTAGGAGGTGCTCTGTCTCAAGTTTTTTATCAACAAGCAACTGAGGTCTATAATACAGGAGGGGACATCTATTCACTGACTAAAAAAACAATATTTAAGAGTTTGCTTTTAGTGATACCTGTGTTTTTTATACTTTTATTTTTCGGTCCATTTTTATTTGAATTTATCTTTGGTGAGCAATGGCGTATAGCTGGGGAATATGCTCGGATACTTTCTCCTTGGATTTTATTAGACTTTATAAAGGCTCCGGTTTCTCAAATCCCAATAATTATAGGGAAGCAAAACAGAATGTTATTTTTATCGATGGTAAGTAATATTATTGTTTTAGTAACTATGTTATATGCTGGTGTTGTAGTTCAAAACATAGAAATTGGCTTTTATTTGCTTTCAATTTTTCAATCGTTGTATATCGTTTTTATCATTTTATGGGTATTGAAAATTTCCAAGAAGATTAAATTGTGATGCAAGATAAAAGGATTACATTTGTTGCCACTAAAAGATTAATATGAAATTAACATTAAGTAAATATTTATTTAACAAAGCCCTTATTTCTTTTTTTGTTTTTGGAAGTGTTTTCTTAACAATAAGGGTTCTAATAATAGGAACAAAATCTTCTGAGAATTTATTTCAATATTTTATTTCTCTTTTACCTGAACTATTTGGATTATTACTATTAATTCTTTTTTATTTAACTTCCAAAAGCAGTACAAAAGAGATCACTTTTGTTGATAAATTTTTCGTGCTTAATATCGTATTAAATTTAATATTAAGTCTCTTTTTTTCAAGTGAATATAAAATGTTGTTATATGGTTTTAGGATGACTTATATACCAATGGTTTTTTATGTTTTCGGATCATTCTATTTGCTCGAAAAGAAAGATCTAGTAAATGTTATTGATGTTGTTTTTAAATGGTTTAGTGTAATTGCTATATTGGGATGTATAATCTATTTTGGTTTTTATGAATTCATGACCTATATGTTGTTTAAAGTGTCTGATGTTTTACCTGAGTATTTTATTGTGAGAATGACATCTTTATTTTGGACGCCTGTAGTCTTTGGGGCTTTTATGTCTGCTTCATTTTTATATTTTGTTTTTAAGTATTTTACCACTCAAAATAAAATAAATCTAATATACATTACGCTCTTTTTTTTCAGTTTGCTAATGTCATTGAGTAGAGGAGCTATTTTAGTTGCTTTTATAGGATTTGTTCTTTTGTTACTTTTTTCTAAAAAGTGGAAGTTGTTATTGGTCTTAGCCCCGCTTTTAATGATTACTTTTTTATCAGTTTCTTTTATTGTCAAAACACCAACCGCATTTACAAAATGGATTTTAACATCAACTATCGATACCATTTCAATGCAAGAAGGTAACACGCGGGGTGATTTAAATAAAGACTCATTTAATGATGTTTTCAATAATCCTTTTGGTAGAGGAATAGGTAAAGCAGGACACGTAGCTGAGCGTTTTTCAAAAGAGGAGAAGTCTTTGAGTGAAAATAACACTAATAAACTTTCTACTTCATCAACAGATGGGTGGTTTTTAAAACTTGCGAATGAAACGGGACTGCTAGGATTAGCCTTATACTTAATATTCACTACTTTAATCGTTGTTAAATTTGTAAAAGATAGTTTAAAGAAAGAATTTGGGATTGAACATTTTCTATTTACAATACTAATTATTGTAAATATTCAAAATTTAGTGAGTAATGTTCTTGATTTTTATTTATTTTCAAACCTTTATTGGTTTTTAATAGGTAGTTTGGTTTACACATTAAAATTTAAAAAGGAGAATGGTTTTACCTAAGGTTTCAATTGTTATTGTAAATTATAATGTGAAAGAATTATTGATTCATTGCATTGAATCGATTTATAAGTATAATTTAACCAATGTTCCAATTGAAATAATTGTAGTCGATAATAATTCTTCGGATGATTCATGTAAAGTATTAAAAGATAGGTTTCAAGATGTTCTTTTAATTGAAAATAAATACAACGCAGGATTTCCAAAAGCAAATAATCAAGGATTTAGTATTGCAAAAGGAGATTTTATTTTCATGTTAAATCCGGATACTGAGTTTTTAGAAGACTCATTAAATATTATTTTAGAATATTTCAAAGATAATTCTTCAGTTTCTATTGTTGCTCCAATGTTATTGAATTCTGATGGTTCGCGACAATTAAGTGTTTGGCGAAATCCTAGCTTAAAGTATGTTTTCTATGAGACAAATTATTTGAATTTTCTATTGAAAAGAAAAAATTACTTAGATTTTGATTATTCACTTCCTTTTCAAGCAGAAACTTTTTCAGGTGCAGCGATCTTCTTCAAAAAAGAGGTGTTGACGCAAATAGGAGATTTAGATGAAAAAATGTTTTGGATTGAAGATGTTGATTTTTGTTATAGAGCTTCAAATGCTGAATTAGAATGCGTTTATTTGCCTACTACTAAAATCAAGCATCATGTTGGGCAGAGCGCAAAAAAGAATTATAATATATCTTTATCGAACCAAATATTTAATAAAATAAAATTTTTTAAAAAACATTATTCAATAATTAACTATATTTTAGTATTACTATTAAGTTTTTATCATGTTATTTTTAAAATTATTCTGTTTGGTTTTTTATCTCCTTTTAATGTAATCTATTTTAGAAAATTTAAAGCTTATTTGTATACTTTTCCAAAATTATTTAATGTTCCCGATGGGATAAGTTGAAAATATGAAAATAATTATTACAGGAGCGACTGGTTTTATTGGTAGAAACTTGCTGGAAGACTATGATTTTTCACATTTTGACGTTACATTGATTACTAGAGACCTATCAAAGCTTGAATCCTTTTCCAAAAAGAAAAAATATAAATTTGTAAAAGCAGATTTAAATGATTTAGAAAGTCTTTGTAAAGCTTTTGAAAATCAAGACATACTAATTAATTTAGCAGCAGAGGTAAGAGACTCTTCTAAATTAGAGGAAACGAATGTTTTAGGCACAAATAATATCATTGAAGCCATAAAGCGATCGACTATTCAAAAAGTAATTCATTTAAGTAGTGTAGGTGTAGTAGGAGAAGGGTATAACGTAGATAGACTTGTTGTAAATGAGAACCATCCACCGGATCCTAAAAACGAATACGAAAGGACGAAATTCATTTCTGAAAATTTATTGTTGTCAGCTTCTAATGATTTAGGATTTCAGTTTATTGTTTTTAGACCGACGAATGTTTTTGGTGAGTTTCATCCATTTAATGCTTTACTTAATTTAATGAAGCATATTAAGAATAATGGTGTTTTATTTTACCAGAAAGGAGCAGTTGTAAATTATATTTATGTTAAAGATCTGACTCATATTATTTATAATTCAATTACGAATAATGAAATGTTAGGAATATTTAATGTCGGTAAATCAATGTTAATCAAAGACTTTTATCATTTACTTAAATATAATTTAAAATCTAAATCGAAACTGATAACATTACCCAATTTTATTTTTCAGCTTTTAGCATTTTTTAAAATTCATAAATTGAATTCAGTTTCAAATCATACAATGTATGATGATTCTAAATTAGAGACGTATATTTGTTATAAATACGATTATGAAAAGGGTATTAAAAGCACAATTCAGTTTTATAAGCTAAATAAGAAATTAGAATGAAGATATGTATTTTTGCAGACGGTCAAAGTATTCATACTCAAAGATGGTGTAAGCATTTTCATTCGTTAGGCCACCAAGTTGATTTGATATCTTTTAAAGATATTTCTATTGAAAATATAAACGTTCATTTAATTGAAGGAGGAAATATTAATGTGAATGGTGGAAACTGGAGGTTATTATTCCATACATTAAAAGTTAAGCGAAAAATAAAAGAAATTTCTCCAGATATCGTTCACTCCTTGTATGCTACAAGTTATGGTATTATTGGCGCACTATGTGGCTTTCATCCTTATGTCATTACAGCATTAGGCTCTGACGTTCTGGTTAGTCCTAAACAATCTTCGATCTATAGAGTTTTATTAAAATTTGCTTTTAGAAAAGCTGATTGGATTACTGCAATGGCGGACCATATGAAAAAAGCTATTGAAGATTTAGGCGTACCTTCTTCAAAGGTTAGCACTGTTCCTTTTGGAATAGATCCATTGATATTTAATGATGAAAATAGATTGATTTCAGAAAATGAATTTGTAATAACAAGTACAAGGAATTTTGAAGATATTTACAATATTCCTCATTTAATTAAAGCTGTATCTAAAATTAAAGATCAAATACCAGGAATAAAACTAAATTTAATAGGTGATGGTTCTCTCCGCTCAGAAATAGAAGAAATGGTTGATTCTTTTGGGTTAAAACCATTTACTACTTTTTACGGAAAAATTCCTCAACCTCAAATTGCTTCAATTTTAAGAGGGTCAAATTTATTTATTTCCGTTTCTTTATCAGATGGTAATAATATTTCGTTAAATGAAGCTATGGCTTGCGGTACCTATTCCATTGTAACGAATATTGCGGCAAATCAGCAATGGATTGAAAATGGCGAAAATGGATTTTTAGTAGAGATTGATGATGTTGAAGATTTGGCGTCTAAAATTTTGAAAGTAAAAGATTCTTATACTGACTTAGTAAATAACGCTAGAAACATTAATCATCAAAAAATTCAAGATAAAGGAATTTGGTCTGTAAATATGGAAAAGGTGGAACAAGGTTATAAACGTTTAGTCTCTTTATGAAATAGCCATGAGAAAACTCACACCTGTGAAGCAAGCAACTTAGTTAAACATTGATGAAGATACAAAAGGCGTATTCCATTACTTGTACCGACTCTTCGGTATAACCATTAAAAAACAATTGCGAAGCATTCATGAGTGCCTTAAAAAAGGCAAATTAAGAAACGAACTAAATTATCTACAGATGGAAAGAAAAAAACTCATAATAATTGGTGCTGGTGGACATGGGAAAGTTCTTGCAGATATAGTTTGTGCCCAAGATCACTATCACCTAGTTGGCTTCGTTGACGCTTCATTACCTGTTGGAACAAGTGTGATAACTGAATTTAAAGTTGTTGAGAGTCAAGATAGAATCGATTTTTTAAAAAGTGATATAGATTGTTTTATTGTTGCAATAGGTAACAATATAATTCGCGAAAGGGTTTATAATCAATTAAGTTCTTTATTTGAGCCTGCTGTCATCATTCATCCATCATCCATAATCGGGTCAGACGTAATTATTGGAAAAGGTACTGTTGTTCTTCCGAATTCAGTAATTAACGCATCTTCAATAATAGGAGAAAATTGTTTAATTAATACAGGCGTTATTATTGATCACGATTGCGAAATAGGAAACCATGTTCATTTTGGTGTTGGATCATTAATAGGAAGTAATAGTTGTATTGAGTCTTTTAGAACCACAACTGTAGGAGAAATTGTTTCACCTTTTTCAACATTCGATTCTAATGAATAATTTAGAAATTGTTAAAGCTGTTCTAGGAGATTTCCGAAAAAGAATTAATTTATTGTTCGCAACTGCTATTGGGGTTTTTTGTTTTCTTCCTAAAACTATTACTCTTTTTGTAATTCTACTTTTTATTTCATTAATTTTTGGAGTCGTTAAAAAGAAAATCTCATTCACTTTAAATAAAAAGTTGATGCTATTTACTCTTTTTTATATTACCTATGCGTTAGGTGTATTATTTACACATAATCACGAATTAGCAAAAATGTATCTTGAGAATAAGTTAGTTTTTTTATTATTTCCTTTTCTTTTTTCCTTTAATTTTTTCGATAATAATACGATAAGATTTATTTCAATTGGAATGATCATAGGAATGATAGTCTCTTCTTTTTTAGGGCTTATCCATTCACTTAATTGTTTTTCTTTAACGCATGATTATGATACCAGTTTCTCTACTGTTTTTTTTTCCTATATACACCATCCATCTTATTTTTCAGCATTTCTATCTTTCACAATTCTTTTAGCACTTAATGGACTTCGATTGAGATGGAGCTATTTTTCATCTTTTAATGTAACAATTTTTTGTTTGTTTTCAATAGTAATGTTGGCATTTTGTATGTCATTAGCAGGATTATTATTTTTCGGGATCATGTTGATGACCTTTTTCATTTTTTTAGGTTTTAGATATTTGAAAAGAGTTTATTTGATACTTGCTATTAGCTTACTTCCTTTATTTCCAATTGTGATCTATTTTTTGAGTAGTAATGTTAGAATTGAAGTTAATACTGCATATTCGTCTTTAACAAGTTTTTTTGATAGTAATTCTGATAAATCAAAATTAACAAGTGGAAGTGATACGAGAATGATTATGTGGTCAACTGCTTTAGATGAATTCTTAGAGCATCCATTAGGAGTAGGTACAGGAAATGTAGATGAATATTTGTCAAAAAACTTGAAATCAAAAGGCTTAGATGAATTAGCTGTTTTTAATTACAATCCGCACAACCAATTTTTACAGACGGGATTAGAAATCGGAGTTGTTGGGCTTTTTATTCTTTTGTTAATTATCATATTACCTCTTTATCATGGTTTTAAAAGTAGAAATTGGTTGTTGATTTTTATAGCTTTAAATTTAGCTTTTAACGCTTTATTTGAATCGATGCTTCAGAGGCAAAGTGGGATTATTTTTTATACTTTTTGGATATGTTTGTTATTGGCATTGAAAGATTCAAAACTTTTAAATAATCCATCTAAAAATCATTCAATTTAGTTTATTTTTGTAAATAAATATTAAAAATGTTAGATAAGATAAGAAAAGTATTGGTTCTCGCTCCACACACAGATGATGGTGAATTTGGTTGTGGCGCTACAATTGCTAAATTTATTGAAGAAGGTCATGATGTTTATTATGCTGCTTTTTCTGCTTGTCAGCAATCAGTTCTACCTCAATTTCCATCCGATATTCTTATTACCGAAGTTAAAGAAGCGACTAGAGTGCTAGGAATTAAACCTGAAAATTTGATTTTGTTTGATTATGATGTTCGTACTTTTGGTTATCATAGACAAGAAATTTTAGATGATTTAATTAAATTAAGAGCTCAAATTGATCCGGATTTAATTTTTATTCCAGCGATGAATGATATTCATCAAGATCATCATACGATTGCTGAAGAAGGTATGCGAGCTTTTAAATTCAAAAGCATTATGTCTTACGAATTACCTTGGAATAACTTTTCATTTTCAACATCAAGTTTTGTGCATTTAGAAGAAAAACATGTTAAAATTAAGGTAGATGCATTAAAAGCATATCAATCCCAAGCGCACAGACCTTATTCTGATGAAGATTTTATACGTTCTGTAGCAAGAACAAGAGGTGTTCAAATTGGTGCTAGATACGCAGAGGCATTTGAAATGGTAAGATGGATAATTGATTAATTATGATTTTAGACACTATAATAGATTTTGTTTCTCCTATCAATGTCGTTCTCAAATATAAAATAGAGGATGTCCATTTTAAGAGTATTGATGACCTTGATTTTAATCAGGATTCTATTGGTTGGTGTTCTGATAAAAATTTAGATTCTTTATTAAACCTTAAAAGTGGAACAGTAATTCTTTCTGAAAAAGGCAGAGATTTTTGTGCTGTTAATTCATTATCAAATATTAATTTGCTAATTGTTTCACATCCTAGAAAATCATTTGCGTCCATTTTAAATTGCTTTATAGTTAAAAAAGAGAGTTATTCTTTTGTTTCTCCTTCAGCATTTATTTGTAGCTCTGTTCATTATAATCAGTTAGAAGTTAATATAGGTCATAATGTTGTTATTGAAGAGGGTGTTATAATAGGTCAAAAAGTTTCAATAGGCTCGAATACTGTTATTAAAGCTGGAACAGTGTTGAAAAACAATATTAAAATTGGTTCTAACTGTACTATAGGCGGTGTTGGTTTTGGTTATGAGCCAAATGAAGAAGGTGAGTATGAACTTATACCCCATATTGGGAATGTTTTAATTGAAGACAATGTAGAGATAGGTAATAATGTTTGTATTGACAGAGCTGTATTGGGATCTACTAAGCTATCTAAAAATGTTAAAATTGATAATTTAGTCCACATTGCTCACGGTGTACATATAGGAGAAAATAGTTTGATAATAGCTAATGCAATGGTTGCTGGTAGTGTAACTATAGGGAAAAATGTTTGGGTTGCACCAAGTTCGTCGATTAGGCAAAAGTTGATAATAGGTGATGATTCAACTATTGGCATGGGGAGTGTAGTATTAAAAAGTGTGCTTCAAGGAGATACTGTTGCAGGAGTACCGTCTAAATCAATTATTAAAAAATAAAAATGAGGATATTATTTTTAACACAGTATTATCCTCCAGAGGTAGGAGCTCCACAAAATAGGCTACATGAGCTTGCTGTAAGATTAAAGGATAAAGGACTAGAAGTTGAAGTTTTAACTGCAATGCCTAATTATCCTTCGATGGAAATTCATGATAGATATAAGGGAAATCAAATTAAAGAAGAAATTATAGATGGAATAAAAGTCTATCGATCAAGAATATATGTTTCAAAATCTAAGTCAATAGTCAAAAGATTATTAAACTATTTTAGTTTTGTTTTAACCTCTTATTTTAGAGGGAAAAAATTAGAACAATTTGATTATTTACTTGTTGAATCACCACCATTATTTTTAGGTTATTCAGCAATTTTATTGTCTAAAAAGTTAAAAGCTAAATTAATTTTTAATGTATCCGATTTATGGCCAGAAAGTGCTGAGAAATTAGGACTGGTAACAAATAAAACATTTCTGAAATTAGCTTATAATTTAGAGAAAAAATGTTACGATAAATCTTTTTTAATTACAGGTCAAACAAATGGGATTGTACAAAGTATTGTGTCTCGTTTCCCAAATAAAGATGTTTACTGGTTACCTAATGGTGTAGATCTTAATTTTTATAATCCAGAAAATAGTACTACAGTATTTAGGGAAAACAATAACTTTTCTAATGATGACTTATTACTTTTTTATGGAGGGATTATTGGTTATGCGCAAGGATTAGATGTTGTTTTAAATGTTGCAAATAAGTTAAAATCTTATCCGAAAATAAAATTTATCCTTCAAGGATCTGGTCCAGAAAAGAGCCGTCTTTTAAAAATTAAACAAGAATTAGATTTATGGAATGTATTTTTTTTCGATCCGGTAAATAAAAGTGATATGCCTTCGGTTCTTTCAGCAGTTGACATCGCGCTAGTTCCTTTAAAAAAATTAGAACTTTTTACAGGAGCAATTCCGTCTAAAATATTTGAAGCCTTAGCTATGGAAACTCCGTTGCTGTTAGGTGTAGATGGTGAAGCAAAAGGGCATTTTATAGATAAGGCAGATGCAGGTCTGTATTTTGAGCCGGAAAACATTGATGATTTATTCGATAAAATATTATTGTTTTATAATAATCCAAATTTAATTATCGAGAAAGGAAAAAATGGCAGAAAATACGTAAACGAGTTTTTTAACAGAGATAATATTTCGCTAGGTTTTTATAATAAACTGAAATTAAATAAAACATTATGATTCCATTTTCACCTCCAAGAATAGATCAGAAAACAATTGATGAAGTTACGCTAGCATTGAAAAGTGGATGGATAACTACTGGTCCTAGAACAAAGCTTTTCGAACAAAAAATTACTGAATATTGTGGAAACAAGGCTACAGTAGCTTTAAACTCTGCTACTGCTGGGTTAGAATTGGTTTTAAGATGGTTTGGAGTAGGAGAGGGTGACGAAGTCATATTACCTGCATACACATACAGTGCAACAGCTAATGTAATTGTTCATTGCGGAGCTATACCCGTTTTTGTAGATGTCAATGAAAATGATTTTAATATTTCCGTTGAGTCAATTAGTAAAGCAATAACGTCTAAAACAAAAGTTATTAT
>Ga0209702_10001937_pt1 | contig 37692 bp, 28 predicted proteins | sample FRY01_FD_187210 | JGI IMG/M metagenome (GOLD analysis project Ga0209702, IMG submission 187210) | Freshwater microbial communities from Lake Fryxell liftoff mats and glacier meltwater in Antarctica - FRY-01 (SPAdes) (version 2) | ecosystem: Environmental > Aquatic > Freshwater > Ice > Glacier...
ATGCTCATCGGCGTGGATGTCGACAGCAACGGAAAAGCGTTGTCCGCCAAACGCTTGGTTAGGTTTGATCGTGCGGTGAGTCCTGAGTTTCGATGGTTGTCTCATGATAGCACGGGTACCAACATTGTTGCCGCTATTGATAGTGTCTCGACCACGCTCTTTTTGGGAGTCTCTCCAACCGTGACGCTCGCAGGAAACCCGTCCGATCGGGTTGCAATCGCAAGTTTCGACTCGGCCGGTCGTGTACGGTGGGTTCGAGAGTTCGTGTCGAGCGATGGCTGTCGCCTCATCGATTGGAGTGTGGGCGGCGATGGTCGCGTCGTGGTCGCGGTCGATGCTGCCGGTGCGGGGGTGACTGTTCGCTCAACTACCGAGGTTTTAGCAACGAGTCCCCGCGGGACGAGCTTGGTCTTCGTGTTGGGGGAAGATGTTGTTCTTCAAGGACAATTATCTCTTGACGAGCAGGTCCTTAGCGCCGCCGCATCAAATCGCGCTGAGAACAACATCGTACTTCTCAATACCGGTCTGGTTGCTGGCAGGCACAGTGATGGATCGTCGTTCGAATGGTCGCTTCCTCGGGTTGGGGGTATCGCGATCCTTCGCACAAACCGGGTGCTACAACCGACGGATATAGCTGAAGTTCATGGAGACTACACGACTGACCTCGTTTTACGGGTGCGTGACGACATGTATCTTTGGAGCCAAGCAACAACCGACGGGTCGCCGAGGATTGGATCGATCGATGACCCGATGCAACCGATTCAAACAACGCCTGGTCGGGTTATCTATCGTCTAACATCCGGCTCTTGCGAATAGAACGAACGCTGAATGGCTGGCGTGGTTGGAGATCATCGGCTACTGGAAGCAGACGTAGAATCCGCACACGTTCGGACAGATACCGCCGCACCCGACGCACGCGCTGGAACTACAATAGTCTACGTTTGGGCTCCATGACTCAACGCAAGTCCCTCCGCTACCGCACACGCCGGGACCATCGCCATCGCAAATGCAGAAGCCGAATGTCCGCGCACACGGTGGACAGGTATCTTTGACGACACAAGGTATTTGCGCCCCCACCGCGACATCGACGTTTCGACATTCAAAGCCTACGCAGGTCGGCGTCTTGCATTGTTGGTTGGGGCTGCCATTGGTTGGCGCGGAACACGCCGTGTTTGATGGGACCGTAGAACCACATTTTCCGTCGGTTCCACACCGTCCCGGACTGCACGTGCCAGCGCCTACCCGACAATCAAAATCCCGTCGCTCGTGGTGATTTGGAACACATACCCCTTGGCCGACGCACTGAAATGATTGACAGTCTTCGTGGAACGTCCCCCCGTCTTCAATGCAACCACCCAAAGATTTCTTCACGTAAATCTTTGGGGTTCCGCCAACACAATCACCAGCTCCGTCACAGAACTCGCCGACTGTGCATAGATTCGTGTTACAAGCAGTGTTCGCCGGTGATGGCGCGAAGGCGCATTGCCCTGTGACTGGATCGCAGGCGTCAATGGTACAAGGATTGTTGTCGTCACAAACGATGGGTGATGATCCAGCACACACACGGTTCTGACAGCGATCCACAGCCGTGCACAGATTCCCGTCATCACAGATAGCGTCGTTGTCCGCAACATAAGTACATGTGGTGGCACCGTCGGCGTCCTGAGAGCAAACGTCGCGCGTGCACACGTTTCCGTCGTTGCAGGCGTCCTCGTCTGTTTCCCCGTCACAATCGTCGTCTATCCCGTCGCAGTTGTTGTCTAGGCGCGCTTCCCTGCCTTCGCACGTCTCGACACCTTCCACGCACGTTCCACGCCCGGGGCAGGTCCCAATATCGTTAGTAATATTGCAGACATAGTCGGGCGCAAACTCGTCGACGCGTTCGTCGCAGTTATTGTCCAGCCCGTCGCAGGACTCGGGAAAGGGCGTGGCGGCGTCGCACAACGACAGGCCCTGCTGCAGGCAAAAGCGAGTGCCGTCGCATGAGCCGTCGTCGTTTGTGACCGCGCAGTTTGTCGCCGCCAGCCGTTGCTTGGCATAGGGCGAGCAAGTACAAGCCGCGCCACCAGTGGGCATGCACTGCTTGACCGCGAGCCCACCGACGAGGGTCTGGTCATTGCACGTGAAATCATTGGGGCAGTCTTCGTTTGAATCGCACCCGGCGCCGCAGAAGCTGCCGTTGTCACCGCCCGGTAGGCAGTAGTTGCCCGATTGGCCAGGACCGTTGCAATCAGCCGACGCCTTGCAGGGGTCGCACAGATTAATGAAGCGGGGCAGGCAGATATAGATCGCGTCCTGGCCCGGTGACTGACGGCACTCCCAGTTCTCGGGGCATTCGTCGATGCAGGCCCGTGTGCATTGCCGGCCATCTGATGTCTGGATGCAAAAACCGCTGTTGCATGCGAGGTTGTCCGTACACGGGTACCCGAGCTCTCCGGGTTTTGGTGGTTCCACGACCTCTGGGCCATCGGCGTCGAGCTGAACTTCGAATTCCACGACGTCGCTCGTATCCGGGTCGAGAGGACCGCCGTCTGGAACATCGTCGGTCGCGATGACGCCGTCCTTTTCGACGTTGTCGTGCGCGGCGCAGGCCCCGAGGCCCGCGAGCAAGACCGATAGACCCATGACTAGACCGCGAGCGTTCGCGGTGCGGGTCGGAGTGCGGTCGGCGTAAGAGTCAGAAGCTCGCGTCATGAGGTCTCTCCAAGGGGGTACCCACCGCAAGCGCGGTGAGCCCGGGTGTCAGGTCCCCAAATGATAACGGGTTCGGGGGTGTGCGTTCAACCCACGCCCCCCGAACCCGTCATCTTTTTACAGTTGGGCGGCCCTTCAATGATGGGCCACATGCCGCGCTAGCGCAAGTATGCTGGCTAGACTCGTTGGCGCCGCCGTGCGGTCCAGGCGATGGCCGCCGTCAGCATGAGCATCAGGCCTGCGCCATTTGAGCTGCCACCACCGCAACCGCCGCCTTCGACGATCAACGCTTCAGCCTCAGGCGGGTTGCAATCGTTTTCTTCGAGGTCGTCACACGGGTCACGCGGATCCGAGTTGCGCTGGAACTCGTCGCCGTCCTTGATCGTGCCGCCATCGGTGTCGGGGTTGTGCGGGTCGGTCTCGTCGCCGCCGAGGGCCCAGTCAGCCGGATCGCGGTCGCCGTCGCGGTCTTCGTAGCCGAAGCAGTCGACCTCGACGCCGTCATGGGGGTTGCGGAAGCCGTCGCACAAACGATCGCCGTCCGTGTCCGGGTTCGCGGGGTCGGTGACGACCGTCAGGCCGTGATCGCCTTCATTGTCGGTCTCGCTGCCCACGCAGTTGCTGGTATCCCAGCCGCCGCCGCCCGGTCCATCGCAGAGCCCGTCGCGGTCGCTGTCGGTGTTGATGGGGTTGGTCCCGAGGTCCTGCTCGCCACCACGGCACTCGCCGCCGGCCCACGAACCGTCGCAGATCGTGTCGTCATCCGAGTCAGGGTCGATGGGGCTAGGCTCGGTCGTGGCCCAGTCCGCGTGATCGCCGTCGCCGTCGGTGTCCTCGACGCCGACGCAGGGGTTCACGCGCAGCTTGCCGTCGCAGAGTCCGTCGCCGTCGGTGTCCACCTTCGTCGCGTCGGTCTCGCCCGGCTGGCGCCCGTTGTGGTTGGGGTCTTCCACCACGTCAAGCAGGCCGTCGCCATCCGTGTCGTCGCAGTGGTCGCCTTCTTCAGAGGCCGCCGGATTGTAGCCGGAGTTGTCGTAGTTGTTTTGCTGCAAGGGGTTGGGGACCAGCGGGCAGTTGTCATCCGGGTCGAGGATACCGTCGTTATCCGTGTCGGGGATGATGTCGCTGTTCACCTGCGTGCTGACAGGCGTAGCCGGGACTTCGGGGAGAGGTCCCGTTGGGCCGTCGGGGTCCCCGAATCCACGCACCGTCACGACAGAGGGAGCGCCGTCGTTGATGGTGACATCGTAAGATGCGGTCGCAGCACGTCCGGATGCGACGACACCGCTGGCCGCGCCCACGCTTTGGACCGTGCGCCCATCAGCGTCGGCGAAGGGCGATACGCCGCTCTCGTCGTTGATCGCGGCGTTGTTCAGCCGCGAGGAGCCGGCGACGTACGTCGTCCCGGTGGGGACGGGGATGCGCGCGGTCGTACCGGGACGGCTGTTGGCCGAACCCACGTTACGAATCGTCATCGTGTACGAGATGCGATCGCCGAAATCGAGGGCCGGCGGCGTCGCCGGGCTGGCGGTCATCTCGTAGACGAGGATGACACCGCCGACGACGAGCTCGTTGCCCGTCTGGCGATCGACCTCTTTCGTCGCGCCGGCACAGTTTGGCGTCCACTCCGAGCGCCATGACGGTGTGATCCGGACGCTGTCCAGCACGTTCGGCGCGGGATCGAGGGTCGTCACGTCATACTGGACCGTGACGGTCCGCGACGAACCCGAGGGAAAAGCCCCAAGCGAGAGGCCGCCCGTCGTGGACGCACAATTCGCCGCGTTGAGCGTCGCTGCGGTGACACCGCTGCGTGCGACGTTGTCGACCTTGACGGAACCCGGGACAAACGAAAGGTTTGCGGACGGAGCTAGGCAGAAGAAGACCTCGTCGCCCGGTCCCTGCTCGTCATTGGCGAGCTCGAACGTGTAGGTGATGCGCTCGCCAGCGTAAACCTCGGTCCGGTCGGAACCGGAGTTACCCACGATGTTGGGTGAGTCGAAGTCGAGCGAGATGCCCACCGCTGAGATCACGAAGTCGTCGCCGGCCGTCGCGATGCGGAGCTGAGTCTCCGTTTGACCGTTGAGGAGAATATAAGGGTTGTACTCAATGTCATTGAGCGGAATCGTGGTGATGTCCCACCCTTGGCGAGCGCCCGGTGTGATGACGTAAGTGAGGCCATCAAGAACGGGGTCTAGGTTGCGTCCGACGACATGGTTGGCGCTGCCGAATGTCCCTCGGTCGTCAAGCGCTCCGTCAGAACCATTGATTTGTGATGCAAAGAAGTTGTTGGTCGCGTTGTTCGGGCCAGAGAGCTTCCAGAACTCGTCAAATTCCAATGGGTCGATGAGCGAGAAGGGGTCGAAGATCTCGAGCTTATCGCCGGTATATCGGATATCCCCTTCGAGGGCGGTGACGACCATCGAGCCCTCAGCGGCGAAGCCTTCCTCTGGCGTGCAGAATCCGGCGACCTGAATGCGGGTCTCGAGATTGGCGGGGTTGTTGGGCGCGGTGTAGCGGACCGCTTGGCCGAGGTTCCAGAGGTTGAGATTGCGCATCGGCAGATCCGAGCGCGTGTAGACGGCGAAGAGGCTCCAACCACAGGCTGACAGCTCGCTGCGAGTGCGAAGGCCGACGACGCCAGATACGGTGTAGCGACCCGCGCCGCCCGCGCCGACTGCGGTCGTCACGTCGGCCCAGCGTTGGTAGTAGACCGTGCCCGTCGTGGCGAGGCTGATGTTGTTCTTCGACCCGTTCGGCGCCACGGTTCGTGTCGTCCCGTCGGGTAGACGAAGGGTGATGGAGGCCGGTTGATCGAGCGGCGTCGCCGGTGCTCCGGCTGTGCGGCTTGAGCAGCTCCAGAGAAGGATGGCCCGGTCGATGGCGGCGCCTTCGGGGACATCCAAGAACGCCGACGAACCGTTTTTGGTCCAATCACCGGTGGTGCCCGCGGGGAAGGTTCCGACGACCTGCGTGGCCCAGTTAAACGGATCGGCCATGAACGCCCCGACGCCGCCGAGCCCGCCTGGTTTGTCGTTGTTGACGTTGTCGACGTCGAGTCCGAGGGAGTTGCCGGTGACGATCAGCTCGCCGCGCAGGGTGCCGGAGTAGAGGACCTCTTGAGCGGCGGCGGGCGCTGCGAGCCAGGTGAGTCCAGTGGCGGCTAGCAGCAGGGCCGTATACGAGAAGGTGCGCATGGGGAGTTCCTTTTGGCCGTAGCCGGTGCGTCGGTCGAGGGCGTGTGCCAGAAACGGGTGCCACGGGTCAAGGTTCGAGGTCTAGAATAGCGAAAAGTAGCGTCTATTTTTACAAACGGTTCGTTCTGTGCGTGGTGGCGTTTGGACTTCCTAGGATCCTTGGCGAAAATCGAACCATGGGTTCTTCGTCGGGACCCCGTGACAGACCCTCATGATCCCCTCTCGGGGATCAAGAATGACCGAGCCGTTGGTGTTGATCCCGCCGAAGTCGTCGCGACAGATCGCGTTGGAATCATTGTGCGCATCGGCAAAGAACGACTCAAGCGTCGCGACGTCGATACGGCCGTGGGCCTCGCTGGCGAGGGTCTCCAGGCGCGCTTGGCGGGCGAGTGACGAGGCGCTTGAGGGGGCGCCTTCAACTGCGGCGACCGCGGGGTGCAAGGCGTGGTTGGCGTGGATGGCGCAGCCGGTCGTGAGATCCTGGCGGTAGGCTGTCCTCGCGTTACATTCGATGTTGGTGGCGCGGCCATGGCCATCGACGAGCCAGTAGTAGTGTGCGCCGGCGCGGGGGGCGTCGATGATGACAGAAGCGGCGTCCTCGAAGTCGGTGCACGCGAGCACGCGGTGGATGATGCTCAGGTAGTTGACGCCGGCGCGCGCGTCGCGGGTGCGGAGATTGGTCGTGCCGATACCGATGCCCGCCTCGTTCATGCCGATGAGCGACAGGCAGCCATCGGTCGTCAGACTCCAGGTCTTCGGTCCGTTTGTGGGCTGGCGATGGACGCAGATGACGTGGGGGAGGTTGTCGGTGGCGAGGTCCCAGGTCTGGCCTGCGATCACACCGCCGTCGCGGGTCGCGTCGGGCGCGGCCATGATCGATGTGCACCCGTCGGCTTGATTCGAGCCGCCATCGGGCCATGCGAGACTGTCTCGGAAGTCTGTGAGACCGTTCATCGCGAGGATCTGGATCACATCGAGGCCTGAACCTGCGGCGATCCCCTCGAGCTCTTCCCATGAGGCCGGATCAAACGCCTTTGTGGCGGGCGCTGAGCGACGCGCGAGGTCCAAGAGGGCCTCCTCGGATGCCGACTGTCCGCCGAAACGGAGGGCCTGTTCGAGGGCGTTCGTCACGCGGCGTTTATAGAGAGACGCGATTTCGGACCGGCAGGATTCGCCGAAGGCCTGCCCAATCGCGCGGTGAGAGCCAGAAAAAGTAAATGTACGCATTTGCGCCCCATACCTCGTGTCTGAGGTTCGGAGCCATTGATTTCTCGGGTGGTGGGCCTCGCTGGTGGCCCTCGCCGCGGGTTGGGAGCGGGGTAACCGGTTTGCGTCGGCTGCTGGCGTCGGCCACTATCGGGCGACGGAGGGTGAAATGCGGAATCTTGTGGGGTGTCTCGTCGTGTTGTGGGGTCTCGGGGGGTGCGCGGGCGACGGGGGCGTGGGGCCTGGCGTGGTCCTGCCTGCCGTCGACGCCGCAGACGGCTTGGAAGCCACGTCGGACGTGTCTGACGATGCGGCGCACCCTCTCGATGCGACGGAGGCCGAGGTGGGCTCGGAGGACAGTTCCGAATTTATGGATATTTCACGACCCCCGGACAGTTCCGAGGGCGATGTTTCACGACCCCCGGACGGTTTCGGGGACGCCGAGGATGTCGTCGAGCCTCCGCCCGCCCCGCCGGCGATCTGGCTTACGGTCGCGGAGGTCCCGCGTGACATGAATGGGAGCATTGAGTCGATCGAGGCGCCGCTGGCATGGCGGTTGCGCGTCAATCGCGCGCACGTCACGCTCGATGTCTTCCGGGACGCGACGAGCGGTCCCGTGGATTGGGAGACCCTGTCCGTCGAGTGCGATGAAGGCGGTCCTTCCCGCGTCCTTGGGCCGATCGAGGTGTTGGGGGAGCATCACGCCCGAGTGCTGATCGACGACGAGACCGCGTTTGCTGACGGGGCGCGGGTCCTCTGTGTCGCCGCGGTTGGGGGCCCTGGAGGTACGACAAGTGCAGCCTACGCCTTCGACGCTGCGACCTTGCCCTTGGAACTCGACCCATTTGACGCGCCGGATCAGTGGTTGATTACGACCTCGCGCGACATGTTTCGTATCACCGTCGAGACGCGTTTGGACAAGACCGCGCAGGTTGATTCCACTTACGTTCCCGGGGGTAGCGGCGTCCCAGATCTGGACGAGGCGCTCCGCGTGCTCGGTCTGTTCACCGCCGAAGCCCCGGAGGCGGCTACGGTCATCCGGGCGCACCTCTTGGCCCGCGTGCGCGCCAATGTGCACCGCTTCTTCGGATTGTCCGGCGGCGACCTGCTCGCGCCCAGAATTCGCCTAGCCTTCGAAGGTACCATTGAGGCTGAGCCGTATCTTCGAATGGACGCTGAGGCGTTGGACGCCGCCGGCGTGTCTCGGATCGCCCTCGGTGGTGACGGATCACCCGCCGATCAACGCGCCGGTACCTTCGGAAGGGCTTTAGTCGACTGGAACAATCAGGACACCGAGGATGATACCGTCTACGGGCTCGGCGTCTTCCCAACCGCCCTCGTGCGAGCGGCGCTAAACCAGCCCATCGCGGTCGTCCTCCTCGAATCCCTTCGGCCGGACCTTGGCGGCGTCCCCTTCGGCGCACATCCGGGGGATGTGTATTTCATTGGAATGGATGGGATTCCTGACACGCTTCCGCCCATCGATGGGATCGATGATCGCGCATTTTACTATGATCTCATCGTTAATTTTACCGCCCTCGGTCTCGCGTCGATCCTGACCCACGAGATCGGCCATAGCCTTGGGCTTGTGCCTTACGGTCCGCCGCCTCTCGGTCTCTTCGCAGGCGTCGACGTGGACTTCGTCGACACGATAGCGCCCGACGCCCACATCGACACAGCAGGCCTCAACATCATGCAGACCGGCGGGTCCGCGAATATCGGCGCGATCCTCGGCGGCGAAGATCCGCTTTTCGAGCCTCTCTCGATCGCCTATTTACGGCGAATGCTGGTCGTCGGGCCGCCGCTGCAGTGATACGCGCTGGCGAGCTTAAGCTGTGAGTCCGTCGCGCGCGCTGACGTGATCGTCGCGAAACAGCAGAATATCTGGGGAGATCGGGTACTTCGCGGTCTCGTAGGCTTGACGCACGACCGCGGGTGAAAGCCGCGCGCCTGCGGGTGCCACCAGCAGAAGGTCGCGGGACGGAATCGCGATCTCGGCGCCGTCTGGACCCACACGGTCATAGAAGACGTCGTCAATGAGGATCGCGCGGCCCGCGTCGTAGCCATCACCGAGGTGGACCTCACGGGCGTCATAGGCAACGGGTTCGCGGTGATAGAGGTTGGAGCGCGCCACGGCGTGAATCGTTCCGGGGGTCGTGCGCCAGCCTTCAAAACGCCCACGCACGAGGTGAATGAATTTCCAACCCTCGTCCTCGACGTAGGTGGTGATCAAGTTCGCGCCGAAAGGTTGGAACAACAGGTGTTTTTCTGGGCCCGTCCCCGCGCCGTCAACGATCGCGTTGTAGGCGTCGGCGAAGCGCGCCCGCTCGATCCGGCCAAGGACGTGCTGCGTCCCCTCGCGAAGCGCCTCGCCTGGCACCAAGCGGCCGGGGGCCTTGATGGCGGCCTCGATCCCGGCCGCTACCGCGAGCAGCTCGGCCTCGATGGCCCCGTCCACGAGCCCGTCGAGGGGCAGAGTCGCCAAGGGGTACGTGCGTTTTTCCCAAGAGATCGCGAAGGATCCATCTCGCTCGGTCAATTCGAGACGAACAGACGCGAGCAAGGCACGAAGACGATCAAGATGCATGGAGTTCATATGTTCTTGCGCCGCGAAAAAAGTGGGTATGTCATACCATTGGTGTGCGGCCCGAGATCCACGGACCGGGCGGATCATCGCCGCGCGAGGTTAGAATCAAGGGACCGTCGTCCGTGATCGCGATCGAATGTTCCCAGTGGGCCGACGGTTTCCGGTCCAAGGTGACGACCGTCCAATAGTCCGAGAGCTCTTCAGTTTCTTGGGTGCCGAGGTTGATCATCGGCTCGATCGCGATGCACCAACCGGCCTTCAGGCGCTTGCCCGTGCCGGGGATGCCGTAGTTCGGGACCTGGGGCTCTTCGTGGAGGCGCCGTCCGACGCCGTGTCCGCAGTAGTCCTCGACGACGCCGTATCCAAAGCTCTTGGCGTAGGTCTCCACGGCGTGTCCGATGTCACCGACGCGGTTGTCGGGCATGGCCGCCGCGATGCCCTTGTAGAGGCTCTCGCGCGTTCGTTCGACGAGCAGTCGCCACTCATCGGAGGTCTTGCCGACGATGAGCGTGCATGCGGAGTCACCCACGTAGCCGTCGAGGGTCGCGCCACAGTCGATGGAGAGGATGTCGCCTTCCTTCAAGATTCGGTCGACGGATGGGATGCCGTGCACGACCTCTTCGTTGATGGAGATGCATAGGCTGGCTGGGAACGGGGTCACGTGACCCTGGTAGCCTTTGAAGGTCGGGATCGCGCCGGCCTTCCGGATGCGTGCCTCCGCGAGGCGATCAAGCTCCATGGTGTTCATCCCAGGGCGAATGATGTCGCGGAGTTCTCGGTGGACGTCGGCGACGACCTGGCCAGCGAGACGCATCTTTTCGATTTCAGCTTTGCTCTTGCGAATGATCATACCCTTGCTGCTAGCACGAGGGGCTCGTCGTGAGCAACGGATAGGGATGGGGTGTCAGCTGTCATCGGCTGGGCGCCGTGTTGCGGGGGCTTGGTGCAGGTGGTAGATCACCCGCCGTGAGGTCGGAACACGCACTATCGCGCCCCCAAAAGGAGCGCCTGCTTGAGATTGCCCGCGAGGCGATGTCGGAGCGCCTCACGCGTGGTGTCGTCCCGGTGTTTCAAGTACCCGAGCCCGAGCTGAACGTCGGGGCCGGCGTCTTTGTGTCCCTTCTCACCGAGCACGGGACTCTTCGCGGCTGCGTCGGGACCGTGGATGGGGACCGTCCCCTTTGGCAGGGGGTCGTCGAGATGGCCGTCGGGACTGCTGTAGAGGATCCCGTCTTCGCCCCCCTCAGCGTCCGTGAACTGGGGCGAACAGACATTGAAATCAGCGTCTTGACGCCATTTCGGCCGATCGACATCGAGAGCATCATCGTCGGAAAACACGGGCTCTACCTCGTGCGGGGACCCAAGCGAGCCGTGCTGTTGCCGCAGGTCGCGAAGCAATACCGGTGGAGTCGACAGGAGCTGCTGGGCCAGCTGGCCTTGCGAGCTGGCCTCGAGCGGGATGCTTGGAAGTCCAATGATGTGCAGGTCTTCGCCTTTGAAGCGCAGGTCTTCTCCAACACGAGCCTTCAATAGGCCCAGTCAGGTCCGGGGGTTCTTTTCCTCGCAGGGCCCAGTCAACTCCGGGGGTTCTATTCCACGTAGGGCCCAGTCAACTCCGGGGGTTCTATTCCTCGCAGGACTTCGGGCTCTCGCTTAGGACCAGGTTTCCGGATTTACCATCGATTTCAATGAGTTGTCCCTTGATCGGGTTGGTCTCGAGGACGAACACGTGGCCGTCGCCGGCTGCGAAGACATAGGCGCTCTCGCGTTTGAAGTTGGTCGCCGCGGTCCCCGTCGCGACCGTGGCTGAGGTCTCGCCGGTCGTCGTGTTGACGATCAGGATCTCGTTGCCGGCCGCGCGGCGGAAGGCCCAAAGGCCGTCGGCCACGCGCGCGTAGTGGCGGTCTCGGATGGCGATAGGCGTGTCGCCGCCAATGTCGGCGCGCTTTTCGCCGGTCGCAGCGTCGACAAGCCAGGCGCTGTTGCCATCAGTGGTGGCGCATGGGCCGGTGCCGATAATTATTGCATCTCCAACGAAATCTGCGAAGGTGCAGTCGATAAAGCTCGTACCCGGCAACGGGATCTCAAAGACTTGCTCGAGGGTCTCCAAGTTGTAAACGCGGATCACCCGCGCCTCGTCGTCGCCCATCGTCGTCAGGACAGCCCGGGTCTTGTCGGCGTTGAAATGACCCCCGGTCGCGCGGCCTACGAAGAGATCCTTGCAACCGTCCGTGGGCGAGATGCAGATCTTCGTCATCGGGCGACCGTCTTCGCGCCTAAACCCGTCGTCGAAACTTGCGGGGAAATTGGGGATGTGGTCCAGATCGTCTTCATCGAGTGGGACGAAGCTGCGGGAAAAGTGTGCGCCATCTTTGCGCCCTTCCGGGTCTTCGTTCGGGGTGTAGACCACGCACCCGCGGACCTCGCCTTTGACCGAGCCGCAGAGGCGGACCTCTTTGTCCGCCTTCATCGTCGCAAAGTCCGGACGAAGGGACTTTAGGGCCTCTGTGACCTCTGTAGCGTCGCAGCTACGCGCGACCTGGAGAACTTCAGTGGGGGCCGCCGCCGCGTCGTCCCCCGGTGTTGGGACGGGAGCCGCGGCGCCATCGGCGGGCGCCCGGACGGCGGTGGTAGGGTCCGTCGCCACTTGAGGGCTCGCGGGTGGGACATCCGCGCTGGGCGGGGCGTCTTTGCCGCAACCGGACCCAACGAGAGCCAAGGCGCTGAGGGTCGGGAGGCCAAAATAAAGGACGGATTGAAGCAGGAAGCGATAGCCGGAGAGCGTCATGGGGATCCTTCGTTGGGCGCAGCCGCGTCGCGCGCCGCTTGGCTTGACCGGCGGAGCATAGCGCGGCGCGGCTCGAGTGGAAACCCACTCGAGGGCGAGGGGTGTTCCTAGGCCTAGAAACGTGTGTAATACCAGTGGGGATCGCCGTCGAAGCGCCAGAAGGGCCAGCGTTCGCGCGTCTCCTCGCGGCGGCCGCCTCGTCTGTTGATGAAGGTGATATCGATCCGTTTGATCTCCATTGGTTCAAGGACCGTGCAGTTGCGTACGGTCTCTCCCGGAGACAAGATCTCAACCTCGGCGTTCTTCTCGTCAAAGCGGATGATCTTCGTGTAAACGCCGGCTTCGCGCCACAAGGGCAGGGTCGCCGGGGCCTCTTCCTGCACCCTACGGAGAGCGTTGCTGAGGCTGTGGTTGGGGGAACAGCGCAACGCGCGCGCGAGGGCCGCTTCGGATGGTAATGCATTAAAAAACAGAGGGATGTCGGCGTCGTTCATGGCCGCGACGACGCGCTCAGCGACGCCGCGAGGCCCCATCTCATCAATCGACGGCGAGCACCCGCAGGCGAAGATAGAGGCCAGCGATAGGCGGCGAATGTCGGCGAAAACCATAATCATATTGTAAATCGCCGGGCGGCTGCGGTCCAGTTCATGCGGATTCGTCCAAGTTTGCGCCTTGCGTGTTTTGAAGCCATCGGACGGCCGCCGCGCGTAGATCGGGTTGCTCTTGCTCGGTCGCGCAGCTTAGCGCGCATTGGTATGTAATCGGCGCGTCGGGGTAGTCGGCCGTGAGGCGCAAGAAGAAACCAAGGCGCGATTCGGGGGGCGCGCGGTCAAGGAGGTGTCTCGCGAGCGCGTCTGGTAGTGAGAGCCCCTCGAGGCGGGTAGCGACGGCCGCGATCTGAGTCAGTCCGACGCGGAACCCCCGGGTGTTGAGGCGGGCTGTGTCGAGCGCAATGTTGGCGGTGTCATCGGTGACCGTGAGACGGGGTTCCGCGAGGAGCGCCAGCGTGGCGCCGTCGCCGAGAGCTCGGGCGGCCGTCCACCAAGGAAGCGGGGTGTTGGGGAGCTTTACTGAGAGCTGAAGCGGGCCTTCGGTAAACCGGGCCACGATGCGGCGGCCGTGTGCCGTGAACTCTAGAGTATTCTTTGCAGTGGCATGCGCGTCCGGGTGAAAAGCTCGGATCACTGAGCGCGCTCGATCTGGCGCGTTCGCCGCGCGTCTCTGCAGCCCGAGCCCAAATAGGACCAAGAACACGAGCAAAGACATCACGATAAGAGACGGTATCATTGAGCGAGCGTATTCAATGGGCCTCACGGATCAGCGCGACGGCGGCCGCCGGTGTGATGCCTGGGCCGAGGACCTTGGCGAGTCCGTGGAAATACCGGTCGGCGGTAATTAGATTTGTAAAGAACATATTTTTGAAGAGCGCGGTGAGCGCCTCGTCGTGGCTCACGCGTTCGACATCGACGGCGGTCCGAAAGCGAATCGCGCGGGAGTCGTAGTCGTAGTCGAACGAGCCGAGGATGAGGCCGGCGTTGACCCGCATGAGGTATTCGACGACGTCAGAGACGCGCTCGATGGGGGCGTGGTTCGCGTGGTTGGACACGACCATGACCCTCTGCGTGTCCTCGTAGATGGCGACCCACGTGTCGAAGAGGCAGTGCTCACCCTGCATCGAGAGCGCGAACGTGGTGCCATCCGTAGAGTCTTGGCGGACATAGTCGAGGTTGGCTTCCTCGAGGATGGCTGCGATGGCAAGGGTGAGCTCTGGCATGGAGACGCTCCAAGGAGATAGGGCCGAGGGGACGGAACAGCTCGGGTCGGCCCTCGACATTCCTTACCGAAATTAGGAGTCCAAGGACAATGCTAGTCGGGCCTTCAAGAGGTGCCAAGCGGCGTCGGGTGAAAACGTTGGGGAGGCCTCTACTTCCTCGAGAAGCTGCGCGGCCATCTGCGCTTCGCCAATCGCGAGGTGAAAGCGGACGCGCGCGTCCGGGGGTAGTTCGCGCGCGCCGGGGTGGGCGAGTGCGGTGGCGCGTATGGCGGCTCCCGTGGGAATCGGTGGCAGGGGGTGCGGGGGGGCCGCGACGACAAGGAGGTAGTCGTTTGGAAGCAGGTCGGAGATAACCGCGTAGTTGGCTGCTGGGTCGAGTATCCACGGGATCTCCGTGAGTTCGATACCGCCGAGCGCCGGATCGAGCGCGAGGGTCGGGTGGGTCTCTAGACGGTCCTGGCGGGCAATCACGAAGACGGCGAGCCGGCGAGCGCGTCTCACGGAGGCTTGAATCATCTGGCGAAGGCGCGTGAAGCGGCTGGTTCTGTCGGTTAGGGGCCGGCCGTCGACCAGCGCGCCGACCACGGCGACGACGTCGGCCTCTTCTGTAGCCGTGTCTGCGAATGCATCCGAGCACTTGAGCATGACCGGAGGACTTTTTTGTAGGGCGCGTGCGACGAATTCTTGGCGGGCTTCGATGCCACTGTAGTGGCATCCTAGGCGGCTTTGTGTGAGATACCTCGCGAAGTCGCCGAGACCTGCCCCGAGGTCGAGAACGGTCTCGTTCGGTTGAATCAACGTCCGGACCGCCTCGAAGCGGACGAGCTGGGCTAGGCGGCTTTCCCAGCCCACCACCCGCGCGTCGTCGGGGTGAGATGCGAGTTCGTTGTAGTAGTTTGTCATGAGATGCGTCTGGGGCAGGGCCAAGAGAAATGACCGGGGAAAACGAAAAAGGCGACCCTAGGGTCGCCTTTGGTCGCGTTGGTTCGTCGATCAGTCTGCGTTGATGAGCGTCGCAAGACCCTGTCCACGACCGGTGTGCTCGATGACGTTCACGAGGCCAAAGATGGAGAGAAAGCCGAACGTGCCGAGTACGATAAGGGTGTGCATCGCCACGCCGAACATGTCGAAGAACGAGAAAAACCCGATTAAAAAGAGGGCCACGAAGGGATAGAGGAGGATGACGAGAGCTGAGCGCTCGACCTGCTCTGCCTCGGCGTCGGAGCCCTTTAATAGGACGTTCATTACGACAAGCACGAGTAGGAAGATGAACCCGAGGGAGAGGAGCATAAAGAAGATGCGTCCCACGATGTTCAGGCTCGAGACCCCTAACATCTTGAAAATCATGATGAGTGGCAACTGACCACCCGTCGGGATGAAGAGCGCGAGCCCAAAGAGGACCACGCCGGCCCAAAGGAGGTTGGTAAAAAGCGCTTTCTCGCCATTGCGAGCGCGTAGGAATAGCGCGCTGACCGCGACCACCAGTCCTAGCATACCGAACATGTTGATGAAGAATGGTTGGGCTGGACTCGCGGTTGCGGCGGTGGTCCAAAGAACCCCAACAAGGCCGGAACCCGCGCACGCGGCGAAGATGTGTCCTTTCTTGAGACCTGCTAGCGGCGCGAATGCGAGAACCGTGAGCCCGATACCGGCGATTAGACTCCACAGAGTCGCGCCCATCATATTCCACGACCAAGCGCCTCCGCCCCAGGGCAATAGCCACTGCACCAAGAGGAGGGGGCCGAAGAGCATTGCAAACGACTTGGCATTTTCGGACTCGAGTCCGTTGAAAACACGGGGCAATGGCAGGGCTGGAAGCGGAAACATGGGTTCTCCTTGGGCGAGCGCGATGGCCGAAGAAGACCCTATGTCCGGCCGGTCGTCAAGGGGGGAAGAGGCGCGACTCAGGGCGATCGCAAAGTCCGCATTTGGAGTGATACCGATGTAGGGGCCGGTCTTGTACCGGCCCGAAAGTTTCGGCTGTAATCGACTGAATACACGCGAGAAAAGCAGGGTGGGTACAAGACCCACCCCTACAAGGCCATCACCCAAGCCGGCGAGCTTATTCGCGTGGCCGCGACTTTGCGACCGCCCTAGGGCGCGACTTTGGCGCGTCCCAACTCCGGAGGAGTTTCGAGTCGGTGCTAGGACGGTTGACGGAGACGAGCGAGATCGGCGACAACGGTGTTCTCGGAGGACACGCATGAAGAAAATTGAGGCGATCATAAAGCCGTTTAAGCTCGACGAGGTCAAAGAGGCGCTCGCCGAGATTGGCGTCGACGGCATGACCGTCAGCGATGTGAAGGGGTTCGGTCGAACGGGTGGCAAGCGCGAGGTCTATCGCGGCGCCGAGTACATCGTCGATTTCGTTCCGAAGACAAAATTGGAAATCGTTGTTCGAGACGAACAGGTTAGGCTCGTCGTCGAGGTCATCGAGCGGGCTGCGAAGACGGGAAAGATTGGAGACGGTAAGATCTTCGTTCTACCCATCGAACATGCGATTCGAATCCGGACGGGCGAGACCGACGGCGACGCGATCTAGAGAGTCGGCCGGTGGTTGTTCGCAACTGTAGTGAGGTACGAAAGATGCCAACCCGAACTTTTGCGATAGGCGATATTCATGGTGATCTTGCGCAGTTGAAGATCATCCTGGGAAAGCTCCCACGATTGACCGCTGAGGATACCGTCGTATTTCTCGGCGACTACCTCGATCGGGGTCTTGATTCCGCCGGTGTCGTCGCGCTCCTACGCGCGTTTCCGAGTCAGACCGAGGCTAGGGTCGTCTGTCTACGCGGCAATCACGAGGACGGCTGGCTTCGAGCCATGAACGGGAAGTGGCCACAGTTCGTGATGCCACCCGGCAACGGATGCCTTCAAACGATGGAATCGTTCCTTGGTCGAAACGTGTCTCCGCCAGGTACCGGGTTTGAATCCGAGGATTTTAACGTTCTCTTTTCCGGGAGTTTTTTTCCTCCGGACGTCGTCGATTGGATGGGTGAGCTCCCGTACTGGTACGAGGACGAACACGGCATCTATGTCCACGCCGGACTTCCCGAAGTTGATGGGCGCTTTATACATCCGTCTGAGGTTGGTGACGGTCCCCAGAGAACGGCGCTAATGTGGATGCGCGACAAGAAGTTTTTTCGCGACTACCGAGGGAAGTTAGTCGTTTTCGGTCACACGGCGACCAACGACCTGCCACCTGAGCTATCAACTTACACGCCCGAGGACCCCGATGATTTCTGGGCTGGCCCAGCTGCTGTCGGCCTTGACACTGGTTGCGGCAAAGGCGGCTTCTTGACCGCGCTAGAGCTACCGGCCAACCGAGTCTATGAGAGTAGGTAGCGTGGTCCGACCGGTCCGGGACCGCCTCGGACGCCGGACCCGCCTACTTGAATACGACTTGGTTAAAGATCGCCGCTACAACGCCCATGATCGATACGCCCGCAATGAGGCCAGCGGCGATCGGTATGAGGTAGGTTTCGGATTGCTTCTCGTTCTTCTTGGCCCAAAAGTACCCGATGAGGGCACCAATCATCATGGCCAGTGGGTACTGAAACGGCAAAATGAGGCCGAGCCCCAGCCCGGTCGCGGAGGGCAGGTACTGCTTGAGCTTCGGGAGATATGTTTCGGCAAGAATCAGCACCACTCCGACAAGGCCGCCGATGATCATTAGACTTCGATGGGTCGGATGCATGTTTCCGATACCGTAGCGGAAAACTTCGGCCACAGCCTTCCATGCCTGAGCCGCCGGAGCGGGGAAGGTCGGATTGACGGCAGGCGATCCGTTGAGCACGGTCGCGTCGGGAACAAGTAGGAAGAACCCGCCAACCATGGCCGCGGTACCTGCGAATATCCCCAGGAATTGCGCCACGAACTGGCGCCGCGGGTTCGCGCCTAGCAGATAGCCGGACTTCAGGTCTGTAAGAAGGTCTGCGGCTGAGGTCGCGCAGTTGGCCGTAATTGAGGCCGTCATGAGGTTGGCGGTGGTGGACTGGGGAATCAGCACGCCGTAGGTCAATTGCGTGATCTTGCCCATCGCGCCGATCGGAGTGATATCGCTCTCGCCAGTCGCTCGGGCGGCGACGAGCGCGAGGAAGAAGGTCATGCCGACGGCGAGCAGTCCATAGAACCAGGGGATGTGGAACCAGATCTCGCCGACGATCGCCACCAGGACGGCAAAGACCGCCGTGCCATAAAAGAACCAATTTACGGGAACTTCGGTGGCTGCGACCGTTGCGTCGATTTCTCCACCGCCCGAGACCCGTTTGAAAGCTCGCGCGATGGTCTTCCACTGGAGCGCGAAAGCGAGAAGGCCCGAAGTCACCATGATGGGTACCCCGAACCAGATACCGGACTCCTTCCAAGCCTTGTACGGGGCGGAGACCGCATAAATAACATCGCCTTGTGGGTTGATCCAGCTGTCGTTGATTCCTTCTGGTCCAAGGATAAAAATTAGCCCCACTGCGCCCACTAACATCCAGAATGCGATGCGCACGCCTATAATTGCGCCGGCCGCGATCATCACCGGGTTGTTGTCGAAAACCATCGTCCAATCAGCTGCGGTGACCTCCTCGCCGTTGCGACCCTTGGCGAAAGGAATCCAGTTGAAGATCGCGCTTTCGGCCGGAACGAGCGCCTCTCGGACGGCTCCCGTGGCTTTGCCGGCGGCTTCGACGACCCGAAACTTCATATCGAGCAACAGTGGGAAAAGCGAACCGACGCCCATGGCCCACAGGAGCGCCGAGGCTTTCTTCTTAGCCTCGCCGCCCTTTGAGTAGAGTGCTTGAAGCGTCGCCGCAGCGGCGGTTCCGGTTGGGAACTTCAACCGTTCTCGGTTGATGAGGTTTCGTTTCATCGGAATCGCCATCAGCGTGCCGAGAGCGCCAAGGAGAAGCGTCCAGAGGGCCACGCCGATGACAGGGATATCCCCCTCGGGATTGTCGACGGTGGCCGAGAGCATGAGCATGGCCGGGATCGCCGAGACCATCGTACTGCCCGTCGCATAGCCGGCCGCGCTGGCCGTCGATTGCATGCAGTTCGTCTCGAGGATGGTCATCGGGGACTTGGCTATCTTTGCAGCCAAGAGGCCATTCCAGAGGGTGTAGGATAGGATCGACGCCGTGATCGCGACCCCCAGACCCCAGCCAGTCATGAGGCCGATGTATAGATTCGTAAACGCGAGAAGGAGTCCTAGGAAGGACCCCATCAGGACCGCCCGGATGGTAAGCTGGGGCGCGTCGTCGCCTCGATACACCTGTGCGTACCAAGTCTGCTCATCCATGTCCTGGACCTTGTCCGGCGATATCTCGAGCGGCGGATACTTTTCCGCTTCGGCGATGCTCCTTGGGGCTTTCTGAAATAGGGCCATACGCTCCCTCCAAAGATTGCTGTCTCGCACAGGAACCTCTTCTTGCACACCTCAGTTCGAGTCGTTCCGACCGAAAAATGCACGGGTTCAAAGGGCTCGCTGAAGCTCCCGAGTTTGCGGCCGCCGAGGTTTGCTGAAGCGCTCGGTAGGGGCCTGTTTTGGACCGGGCCATCGACAGGGACGAGGTCACACTTGGTGTCCACGCTCCTGTCCCGAGGACTTTTCGGAAGCGGTCCACGCTTCTGTCCGGAGGACTTTTCGAAAGCGGTCCGGGTGCGCCGACTATGGTCCGGGGGAAGTGTCGCGAGGCTGCCGGGGGAAGTGTCGCGAGGCTGCCGGGGGAAGTGTCGCGAGGCTGCCACCGGTCGTGCCGCTGGTCCGGGGAACCCTCGAAAGCCGTCGGAGCGGGTCCGGGAGACCTTTCGAAAGCCGTCTGGGGGACCTCTCGAAAGCCGTCTAGGGCACCCAATGATTTGATTGCTATCAATAGTATGTCGTGCCGGTTGATGTGAGTGGCGCTCGCACATCCTGATTGCTCGACGCGAAACGTCGCGAAAGGCGCGTCGACGGGAAAACTGGCCGCACCTGTTCGTCGCCACCGCGCGTTGGCGTTGTGGAGATGAGGATGACCGGCCTCCTAGGTTTCCCTAGCAGGTCGCGAGCCACGCAGGCACGGGTGGGGGATCAGCGGCGAGACCCAACACCCGGGTCATCCACCACGTACCGCCCGGAAACACGGTTTCTCGCAGACCAGCGTAGAACCGCTTTCTTGCTCGGGCGTGAGCACCTAGAAACTCGCGCAGGCGAACGAGAAGAGAGCATTTGCGCGCGGTCGTCGACGCCGAGACCCGGGGGACCAGCTCACCGCTTCCACCATCGCTCGTGGGCGCGTCGTTCCAATGCGTCACCAGCGCATCACGCGCGCGTCCGAATCGGCGACCGATGCTATCCATTTTTCGTTGGATTTCGGCCTCGCGCGACCGCACGCGGGCAGCTAGCTCTTTCGTGAACGTGTCCGCGCTCATATGCCGATGCGTCGGCGGCACGTACACGCGGAGCGTTGCAGTGGCCGGTAGCGCCCCGCGTTCTCGAAAGAATCCGGGCGGCCGCGCCTGCGCCTGCGGCCGCTGTTGTTGTCGTGTCACCTATTTGAAGGTGCAGAGCCGAATCCGGGGGACGTTACGTGGTCCGGGGGACGTTACGTGGTCCGGGGGACGTTACGTGGTCCCGGCAAGAAGGAGGCATGATGCCGTCTATCAAGCTTACCTATTTCGATTCCCCCGGCCGGGCCGAGCCGCTCCGCATCGCTCTTTTCCTCTCGAAAATTTCTTTTGAAGATCAAAGAATCGAGTTCCCGGAGTTTGTCGCTCTCAAGACGCAAGGCGCTTTCCCTCTGGGCAGCGTGCCGGTCCTCGATGTCGACGGCATCCTCTTTACGCAGACAGCAGCTATGCTCCGCTACGTCGCCCGGCTCGGGTCCGATGACCTGTACCCGACCGATCCGCTCGCCGCGTTTCGGGTCGACAGCGTGCTCGATTCTTTCAACGACACACTTTCCAACGCCTTGATGCCGAGTTTCTTCGAGCGCGACATGACGAAGAAACTGGAGATGCGCGCGGCTCTTATCGAGGGGCCGTTGAGGTTGGTTTTGAGCTACGCTGAAAAGGCAGTCGAGCTCTCAGGTGGGCCCTTCGTGGCCGGTAGCCAGCTTACCATTGCTGACTTGGTGGTCGCACAGCAACTCGTGGCGATTCAAAAGGGTGTACTGGACGGTATCTCGGCCGAGGTCCTTGTGCCCTATCCACGTCTGCGGGCGTTGGTGGATGCCTATCTTACGCATCCGGGGGTCGTCTCGTATTTTGATCGATGAGGGCTCGCCAACGCTGGATCACCGAGAAAATGATGGTTGATTTCCGGCTGGCTGACTCGCACTAGATAGCGGTCGGACGCGGCAAGGGTGGAGCTTGCGCGCTCGCTTCTGTCGTTTATCCTTTTGTCCTGCGTGTTGTCGGTTCTGGTGCGTTTCGCTCCGGAGTCAACTCTACAATCGCTAGGTTGCGATCAGGGCGTGGAGTTTGGCCTGTCCGGGGGTCTTTGGGCCGCGTGGGCGGGGCTTACGACTGCGAGCGGCTTGGTGTTGGGGGGCTGATTGCGTTCACCCGAGGATGGACTCACCTAGGGCCATACGTGCCGCCGCGTGCCGCGGCGGGGTCAGTTGGCGGTCACGTAGTCGGTTGGCTTGACGCGGGCCGCGTTCCCGGCCCAGCATAACGCATGGTTGATCAAATGGTCGGAACTCAGACGACTCGCGCCCCCCGTGTCCAGCGATTGGTCGTCGGTTCGATCGTCGTTGTCGCGCTCGGTGCCACGCTGCTATTTCGCGTCTGCTGGGGCGCGGATCGCTCTGCCGTGATGCTTGACGACGGTTTCGCGGCCCTCGCGACCGCCCTCGCGGCTCCCGTGAACGACCCCCAAAGGGATGCTGGGTTCGCCGCTGCAACCGATCTATTTGCCGATGCCAGCGGGAGCGCGGTCGGTGCATCCCTTTCGATACTTGCACTTGAAATGACCGTGCGCCTTCGTGGCGGTGATCGCGGTCGCCTCGCGGAGCCATTGCCATCCATCCTCGACGCGCTCAGTGCCGCTGCACCTGAGCGTGCTCGAGCGCTGCTGCTCGAATGGCGCGATCGCGGCGCCACAGGCGGTGACCGAGACACATATGTGCTTTTGCAAGAGTTTGTTCAGCGCCTCGTTGAAAAAATGTCGCGTTAGCCGGATCAAGACGCTTCGAGATCGGCATTGACTCTTCTGACAGCCGGCGCGGTGTCGCGTTGGCCGTCGAGGAGGACCTGTGACCGAGCTACGTCTGGGGCCGCTGGCCATGGTCTGGTGGACGACCGTGGCCAGCGTGCACGGTCTCTTCGTCATCGCCCTCACGTGGGGCGTGCCGACGACCAGCTGGCCGCTCACTGCCATGACTATCCTTGCAGCTGGCCTCGGGGCGCTCGCGCTCGCCGCCCGTCGCCATTCCGCCCCCAACCTCACACGTCTCGCGGGCTTTGGTTGCCTCGCGGTCGTCATCGGCGTTGTCGTCGGCCTCGTCCGGGCCCCGAGAGCCCTGGACCCAACCCCGTGGACAGGGTTCGACGAGGGGACGGTCACTGGCTTTGTCCTCGTCGCTGAGCCCGACCGTCTGGTCATCGCGGATCCATGTTTCACACCCACCGACACCACACAAAATAGTCCCCAGGACTGCGACGGCCCCCACCGGCTGACCGTCGCACGTCAAGGCTGGGACGAGCAGCTCGTCGCCGCACGAACCATGGTTCGTGTCGACGTGTCCCTTCGTGAACGCCGCTCCGCCGAAAACCCCACGACCCTTCCCCCGTACCCCCCCAGTGCCCAGCGGTTTTGGGCAAAGGCCCTCTCCGAGGTGCTCGCCGCACCGGACCTCTCGGTCCCCTTCTTGCTCGATGTCGCGGGCGCAATCCGCGAGGCCTTGACCTTTCACTCGGCCTCCGGCCAGCGCGCGTCGGCGCTCTATCAAGCGCTGATCCTTGGTGACCGCTCCGACATCGCCTCTAGCACCCGCTACGCGTATCAAGACACGGGGACAGCTCACCTCCTCGCCATCTCAGGGTTCAATCTCGCCCTCTTTGGTTTCGGCTTCTTCCGAATCGCCCTCTTCTTTCTGGTCCGCCTCCCGTGGTTTCGTACTCGCCCCGCACCTGCGCGCATCGCAGCGGCCCTCGCTCTGGCGGTCACGACGTTCTACACCGCGCTAATCATCCCCACGGACGCGACCGACCGCGCCCTCATCGCCATCGTCCTATCGCTGGGGCTCTTCGGCCTTGGCCACGAGACTCGCGCCTCCCGCACTGTCGCGCTCTGCTTCACCGTGGCCATGCTCCTTGACCCACTGGCCCTGACTCGCGCCGGTTTTCAGCTCTCTTTCGCCGCCACGGTCTCGCTCATCTTGGCTGTCCCGCTGACAGCGCGTGTCACGGGGGCCATTAAAGCCTCTAAACATTTCCAGAATTCAGTCATCCGAAAGCTGGCGATTGCGCTCGCCGCTGTCTTCATCTGCGACATCTTTTCGTTCGTCGCGACGCTCCCCATCGGCATCGTGTGGTTTGGCCAGGCTTCGTTTCATTCCCTGTGGGTGAATCTCGTCGCGATCCCCTGGATGGGACTCATCGTCTTTCCGGCCGGCCTTATTCAGCTCGCCCTAGGTCTCGTCCTGCCGGACCTCGCCGCCGTGACTGATCCCTTGGTTGCGGCCCTCGGGGTCTCGTTCGAGGCCTTCATCATCACTTCTGGCGAATTGATTGGTTCTCAACAGGTAACGCCCTGGCCATGGTGGCTCGGTTGGTCCATCGCGGGTCTCGTTCTGCTTATTGTTGGACGGGCACGGGCCGTCGCTTGGGCTGCGTCGGCCGCGGTGATGCTCATGTTGGCCGGTTGGGCAGTCTTCGGCAGGGGCGAAGGTCTGCGGGAAGGCCTTCAGATCGACGTGCTCGACGTCGGCCACGGCGACGCGATCGTCATCCGACATCCGGATGGCGGCGTGATCCTCGTCGATACGGGTGGCGGCTTCACCGAGGCGGCGTCCCGCTCCGTCGCCGAGAGGGTCTTGATCCCCGCGCTCGGCGCCCTCGGTGTCCATCGCATTGATCTCCTCGTCATCACGCATGCGGACCGTGACCACATCGGGGCCGCTCCCGCACTCGCGGAGCGCCTCCCGATCCGCAACCTCTGGTTGCCGCCGTGCGCTTATGACACACCGGTGGCACGCGAGCTGCGTCTCCGCGTCGAGCGAGGGGGAGGGCAATCACATGTGGTGACCGCGCAAGAGCCGCTCCGGTGGGGCGAAGCCGGCGACCCTGACTCAGTCGCCCTGCACGTCCTCTGGCCCTTAGACGACAGCCGGCGCTGGGACGGCCGATGTGAGTGGGACAGCAATGACGCCTCCCTCGTCATCAAGCTCACCTCCGCCGAGGGCTCTCTCCTACTCACCGGAGACATCGAGGCCCCCGCCGAAGCCGCACTCGTTGAACGCTATGGGGGCCGTCTCGCGAGCGATATCTTGAAGGTCCCGCATCACGGCAGCAAGACCTCGTCGACGGACATCTTCCTGGACGCCGTCTCGCCAGCGATCGCGCTTGTCAGTGGCCTCCCTGGGCGCGCCCCCATGCCACCCCATGATTTGGTATTGCAACGATACGCCGACCGCCTCATCCCAGTGGCGATCACGGGCCGCGACGGCGCGTTGCACGTTGGAACTGACGAGGACGGGACCTGGTCTCTGCGGACGCGCACAGGGCGGGGGCCCAATTGGAAAACGGCCCGGTCCGCCGCCGCTTCGCCGATGTCGTTTGACAGGCTCCGCGATGAGGTCCGAGCCGCTTCGGCTCAAGAGGATTGGTGGATGCTTAGAGCTCCGTGATCTCTTTTTCCTTCGCGTCCGAGTCCGACTCGAGCCCGACAATGGAGTCATCAAGTAGTTTCTGAATCACCTTCAATGCCCGCGCCTCGTCATCTTCCGAGAGTCCAGCGTCCTTGAGCAGCTGGTTTGAATCGCGTCGCACGTTGCGCGCTGCGACGCGCGCGTCCTCAGTCTTCTTCTTGAGCTCTTTGACGAGGTTTTTGCGGACCTCACCGGTGAGCGGTGGGATCGGCAAGCGAATGATCTCACCGTCGGAACCCGGCGTGATCCCGATGTTTGAGCCGACGATGGCCTTTTCGATGGCCGTCAAGAGAGTCTTATCCCACGGCTTGATCGTAATGAGGCGTGGATCCGCGATGTTAAGCGCGGCCACCTGATTGAGCGGCGTGAACGCGCCGTAGTATTCCACGCGGATGCCATCGAGCAGCGCGAGGTTGGCGCGTCCGGTCCGAATGCGCGTGAGCTCGCGGTCAAACGTTTCCTTGACCTTTTCGAGGGAGTCTTTGGCGTCCTGAATGATTTCGTCGAGCATGATCGTCTCCTGACGGGCTTAAGTTGAGGGCAGTCTACCGATAACGCGATCGATTACAACGTCATCAGGCCCGAGTCTTGTGGTCTCGCGACCTCAGGCCCCGACCTCGGTCGCGACCGCGGTCCCTTCGCACGCTTTGCGAATGTTACCGGGGGTCGTCATGTCGAACACGAGAATCGGCAAGTTGTTTTCCTTACAAAGGCTTATGGACGTCGCGTCCATGACGCCGAGGTTCATGTTTAGAACATCATGATAGGTGAGGCGCTCGAAACGGACCGCATCCGCAAACTTCATTGGGTCTTTGTCGTAGATACCATCGACCTTCGTGCCCTTCATGACGACGTCCGCCTTGATCTCTAGAGCCCGCAGCGCCGCCGCCGTGTCGGTCGTAAAGTACGGATTGCCCGTTCCAGCCGCGAAGATGACGACGCGACCCTTGTCGAGGTGGCGTGACGCGCGCCGCCGGATGTAAAGCTCCGCGACGTTCCGCATCTCAAGGGCGCTCATGACGCGTGTCGGAACGCCCGCGTTCTCGAGCGCGTCTTGGACCGCTAGGGCATTCATGACCGTCGCCAACATCCCCATCTGGTCGGCTGTCGTGCGGTCCATGCCAGCCGCCGCACCCTTGAGTCCGCGGAAGATGTTGCCACCGCCGATGACCAGCGCGAGTTGGCAGCCAAGCGCGTGTACCTCCGCGATCTCTTTGGCGAGCTGACGCAGCACCGGGACATCGAGTCCGTACTGGCCGTCGCCCATGAGGGCCTCGCCGGATAGTTTGAGAAGAACGCGATTATAGCGAAGAGTCGTTGAGCTCATATGAATCCGGGGTCAGGGTTCGAGGGCGAAAAAAAAGGCACCGTTTTTTCAAACGATGCCCTCTCTGTGTCATGACTTCACGCGACTCAGGCCAAGCCAGCCTGCTGCGCGACTTCTGCTGCGAAGTCGCTGTGGACCTTCTCGATACCGTCGCCGAGCTCGAAACGCACAAACCGGCGGATCGAGATCTTCTCGCCGATCTTGGCCGTCATATCGGTCTGGACCTGAGCGACCGTGCGCTCTGTGTCTTTCACGAAGTTCTGGTCGAGGAGGCAGCTCTCCGCCTTCCACTTCTTGATGCGCCCGGCGACCATGTTCGCGGCGATGTGCTCAGGCTTTCCTTCTTCAATGGCCTGGGCCTTGAAGATCTCTTCCTGTTTCGCGACGATGGCCGGATCTAGCTCATTCGAGTGCACGACGAGTGGGTTCGCCGCGGCGATGTGCATCGCGATGTCACGCGTGAACTCTTGGAAGTCCTCGTTACGAGCGACGAAGTCGGTCTCGCTGTTGACCTCAAGGATTACGCCAATACGGCCACCTGCGTGGATGTAGCTGACGATGAGCCCCTCGGCGGCGACACGAAGACCCTTCTTGTCGGCGCTGGCGAGCTTCTTGATCTGCAGGTAGTCGGTGGCTGCGTCGAGGTCGCCGTTCGATTCGACGAGGGCCCTTTTGCAGTCCATGAAGCCTGCGCCGGTGCGATCGCGGAGGACTTTGACGGTTGCGGCGTCGATATTCATTACTTGCTTCTCCTATGATCGAAGCCGTCGTTTCAGGGGCGGCTAGCGACAGTTTGAAAAGTGCGAGCCCCGCGGGGCCCGCTTGTCAGTCTAGAATCAGGCCTCGGCCGGGACCTCTTCGACTTCGCCCTTTTTGACCACGTCGACGTCCACTGAGGCCTGCGGCGCGAACTCGCGCTGGAAGCTCTCTTTGTGGGCGGCGGCGCCGGCGAGGTAGGCGTCCGTGATGGCGCCCGTGAAGAGCGTCAGCGCGCGGATCGCGTCGTCGTTCGACGGGATCGGGAAGTCGATGAGTGCCGGGTCGCTGTTCGAGTCGACGAGCGCGATGATCTTGAGGCCGAGCTTGCGGGCCTCCTGAACGGCGAGGTGCTCTTTGACGGTGTCGATCACGAAGATCGCGGCCGGCTGCTTCTTGAGATCACGCATGCCGCCGACGTTGCGGTTGAGCTTGTGGAGCTCGCGCTCGAGCATGTTCACTTCTTTCTTCACGAGCTTCTCGACGTTGCCGACGCTCAGGAGCTTCTCGATCTCTTCGATGCGCTCGATCGAGGTACGGATCGTCTGGAAGTTCGTGAGCATGCCGCCGAGCCAACGGTGGACGACGTAGGGCTGACGCGCGCGGCCGGCCTGCTGCTGAATGATCTCTTGCGCCTGGCGCTTCGTGCCGACGTAGAGGATGCGGTTGCCGTCGCGGCCAATCTTCGCGGCGAAGTCGATCGCGTTGCGGAGGCAGTCGACCGTCTTGCGGAGGTCGATGATATGAATGCCGTTCTTCTGGCCGTAGATGAATTTCTTCATCTTGGGGTTCCAGCGGTGGACCTGGTGGCCGAAGTGAACGCCAGCTTCGAGCATGTCGCGCATGCTGATAGTCGTAGCCATGATAAACCTTCCTAGTGCTTTCGTTGGCCTCCACTCCCCATCCGGCGCCGCTTGGCGAATTCCGGACGAAAGTCACGGGGAGTGTGTGGATTTACGCGGAAAAACGTTGTGTCTTCCCAAACGCGGCGCGGGGCATAACACGGGCCATCGGCTGGCGGCAAGCACGGAAACGCGCTCGCGGCGAGGTCCTGATTGGGACGCGCCCGAGTCCGTCAACGGAGCTGAGGTCGTGCCAGCGCCTTGAGGGCGTCAAGGGCAGCTCGCTTGACGATCAGCGAGCGGACCGCGACGTTGAGGCCACGCGTCAGCTTCGAGGAATCGACGAACGGTTCCGGCCGGTCGAGCACGACAAAGAGCGCTCTCGCAAAACGCGTCAGGCCTAGCGCCTGAATACTGAGGATCGCCGGTAATACCCGGCCGGCGTCGAGCGAGAGCGTGGCGTCGAGGAGTTCGCCGTGGAGGCTGGCAGCGGGCTTTAGACCCGCGTCCCGTATTGCGACGTCCGGCGGCGCGTGGAGCCCGATGTCGCTAGGCACGACAAGCTCGTCCGCGAGGCGTTCGGTGATGAGGACCATCGCGTCCGGGACGGCCCGGCTGGCTTGGCGGTTGTCGTCGGCGTAGCGCCCATACATCTGTCCGGCGATGACCAAGGCCTCCTCGGCTCTACCGGTGGCCCATGCAGTTTCGGCCTCGGCCCGCTGGTTGTGGGCGGAGCCATAACAGCCCGTCACTAGGAAGAACGCGACGATTCCACTCTTGGTGATGTGTTTCATTTCAACCACATAGGTGTATCCGGGGGACTTCTCGAGGGCGTCCGGGGGTCTACTCGAGGGCGTCCGGGGGTCTACTCGAGGGCGTCCGGGGGACTTCTCGAGGCCCTCCGGGGGTCCTTTTTTTGACCGTCCGGGGGTCTTTTTTTTGGCGAGAGTGGCCTCACGGCTAGGCTGGCTGTTGCCACAGCGCCCGGAGGCGGGATGGGCCGCCGAGGTCCATCGTCACGCTCGCGCCATGGAAGCCAACCTCACCGAGGGTCAGGCGTTGCCACGCGCCAGTTCGCCACAGGACCGCCTCGATTCGTAGCGCGCGCGCGCCGCCGTGTTTTGTCCGTACAAGGTAGACCCAGAGCGTTTGGGGGTGGCCTTGGAGGCGTTCGGTCGGGCTGCCATCGCCCGCGACCGGGGGAAGTGTCGGGGAGGCCTCGAAGGGCAGGGTGGCGTCGACTAGAAACATCGGGCGCCCCGTTGGCTCCACGGTGTTCAGGCACGCGTGCCATTCGAGTTGGTCCGCACCATTGATGCTGGGCGCCGGACTGTCGCCCCGCCAAGGGTTCCGTCGATGGGTCAACGTCGCCTTCAGCCGCGCCAAGCGATCCGTCTCGCTGGGCCAGATACACGCGGTCAGCCACTGCACCGTGCGGTCCGCGTCCGGTCCCGCGACCTCAAGAGGCCGCGCGTCAAATCCGAGGCGCCGCTCGGGCGCCGGGAAGTCGAAGCCCTGGACGATCTGGGTGCCGAAACGAAACGGGATCGCCGTGCGGTCCACCACAAGCCCTAGGCCCGCTGTGGCGCGTCGCTCGACGATATCAAAGCCACGGTGCCCAAGACCGAGGATGAGGGCTGGAAGACCCCAAAGAAACGCGCGCGCGGGGTCGACGTAGCGTAGCTCGCCCGACGCCAGCCACGGGATGAGCGCGGGGTCGGCCAGCGCCTCGACTAGGCGCCCCTTGATGTCCGGAGCTACCGCGTCCAAGAGGAGCTCCGGGCCCAAGACATGACCCTCGGACGTCGAGAGAGCCGCCGCACGCAACGCCGCGAGGACGAGGAGGGGTCTCTCTATCCGGCTCGTGAAGTGGCGTCCTGCCCAAGCCGCACGAAGGGGCTCGTTGAGCGCCGGAGTGCCGCTCAGCGCGCGCAGCTCAGCGACGAGGGGGTCGTAGCTGCCGGGTCCGCTCTCGCCGTCCTCCCCGCCGCCGAGCACGCCGACCGCGCGACCTTGAAGTTCTTCCGCAAAACCGTCGATTCCCTGTTGATCGTTCATGGGCCGCCGCATAACACGGTTGCGCCACGGGTCGCGTCGCGAAAGTGAAGGCGACCTAAACATCTTCGCCACGCCAAAAGAGATCGCGACATGAAGTTGAAAGACAAAGCGGCCCGCATCCACGCCGAACTTGAGGCGCACTTTCCGACGGTCGAGATTCCGCTCGACCATCGCGATAATTTTACGTTTCTCTGCGCCGTGATGCTTTCAGCTCAGACCACTGACAAGAAGGTCAACCAGGTCACGCCTGCGCTCTTCGATGCGGCGCCGACCCCGGCTGCCATGGCGGCGATGCCAGTCGAGACGATTCGCGAGTACATCCGTGAGATCGGCCTCGCTCCGACGAAGGCTAAGAATCTTCAAGCATTATCGGCGCTGCTCGTGTCACGCCACGGCGGCGAGGTCCCGGCGAGCTTCGAGGCGATGGAGGCCCTGCCCGGCGTCGGCCACAAGACCGCGTCGGTGCTGATGTCGCAAGCCTTCGGCGTGCCAGCCTTCCCGGTCGATACGCACATCCATCGACTCGCCGCGCGTTGGGGCTTGTCGGACGGCCACAGCGTCGAACGAACCGAGGCGGATCTGAAAGGCCTCTTCCCGCACGCCAGCTGGAATAAGTTGCACTTGCAAGTTATTTTCTTTGGACGGGCCTATTGCCCAGCGCGCGGACACGATCCCGAGCAATGTCCTATCTGCGTCTGGGCGATGCCTGAAGAGGTAAAGCGAGCCGAGGCCTTTAAGACTCCGAAGAGGGCTCCGAAAAAGACCGCGGGTCAGGTTCCAAAGAAGGTTCTGAAAAAGTCCCCCGGTCAGGTTTCGAAGAAGGCTCCGGCTGGTTCGAAGGTGATTCAGCCCTCGAAAAAGACCCCGGGTCAGCCGCCGAAAAAGACCCCCGGTCAGGTTCCGAGGCGGGCCTCTTCGGCGGCGAAGGGCTAAGCACAGAGTCCAAAAAGTCCTGCGACTTCAACGGTCTCATCGAGATCGCGGTGACCTGGCGCTCGAGCCACACGAGCGTTGGCCTCACGAGGGGCTGGGGCAAGGTGGTCCATCGCCCGCGCCGCCAGTCCGCGAGGACCGCGCCCGCGCCCTCGGGCAAATAGCCGTTCGGGCCGGCGCTCTCCGCCTCGTCACTGGTGTCCGGCAAGAGACCCGACAGGTCCAATAGCCGCACTAGAAAGAGGCAGCACAGCTGCGGCGCTCCCTCCTCCTCCGTGGCACCTAGGCGGCGTAGCGCCCGCGTCATCAACGCGAAGAGGCCATCTTCTGCGCCGTGGTCGGGCACGAGGTGCAGCATCGCCTCGGTCATCACCGACGCGTGCGCCAGCCGCACGAGGTCCCGCTTCACCGCGTCGTGGGCCTCGTTTAGCCACGCGTCCTCCACCACCGCCAGGTCCGCGTTCGGGCGCCCCGTCAGTCGCAGCGTTACCTCGGATAATGGCTGAAGAATCGCAGCCTTCGCGGTATTCCGTCCCGGCCGTCGGACTCCCCGCGCCACGACAGGCAGCACCTCATCGTTGGCCGTCAGGACCCGCAGGATCCGATCGTCGCGTGAGTCAGCCGACGACAGGATAAGGACTTCGATGTCGTAGGCCGCCTCGGGCGTCGTCCGCGGACCGCGCCCGCTCATGCACCCGCGAAGTGGAGCGCGATCGGAATCGAGATTCCGAAGTAAATCAGGACACCTATAAGGTCCAGCGTCGTCGTCACAAAGGGCCCGGTGGCGACCGCCGGGTCCACCCCGACTCGTGCCAACACGATCGGGATCACCGTGCCAACCGTCGCCGCGAAGGTCATCCCGATCATCATTGACAGGCCAATCGCCAGCCCGTCAAAGGGCTGGTCGCCCATCAGCGCCCCTACCAGTCCCACGACCACCGCGTAAGACAAGCCAAGGACGACGCCGATCGTCAGCTCGCGGCGCAGGACGTTGAAGATCCGCTCGCCGATGGAGATCTGGCCGAGCGCGATACTCCGGACCGTCACCGTAGCGCTTTGTGTACCAACATTTCCGGACATGCCCAAGATGATCGGCAGGAACAGCGCGAAGAAGTGGTGGTTAGCCAAAATCTCTTCAAAGCCACCCATGACGACGGCCGACATGAGTCCCCCGGCGCAAGACGCCAAGAGCCACGGAAAACGGTGCCGTACGTGGGTGAAAAAGCCCGCGTCTTCTAGCACCGGCGCACCGGCACCCGCCATCTTGAGGAGGTCCTCTTGGGCCTCTTCTTCGAGGACGTCGATGATGTCGTCGACGGTGACAATACCCAGCAGCACATTGTCGGTGTCGCACACCGGTACCGCGAGTAGCCCGTAATCAGACACGATTCTTGCCACGGCCTCTTGGTCCGTGTCCGGCGTCACGGCGATGACGTCCGTCTCCATGATGTCGCGGATCCGGCGGTGTGGCGGCGCGATGACCAGCTTTCTTAGCGACAGCACGCCAACCAGCTGATCGTCACCGTTGATGACGTAGATATAGTTCGCCATCTCGACGTCGGAGCTCTTCTCCCGCAGCGAGATCAGCGCCTCTTCAGCGGTCGTCTCCGCGGGCAGGGCCACGAACTCGGGGAGCATGATGCCACCGGCCGTGTCATCACCGTAGGCGAGCAGCGTCTCAAGCTCTTCTTTATCCTCAAAACCAAGAAGTTGGATGACCTTCGCGGCGAAGTCATCTTCCAGGTCGGAGATCATGTCGGCTTGGTCGTCCGAGGCCATCTCACCGAGAATCGCGGCGGCCTTCTCAGGCGGAAGCTTCTCTAGGGCGCGCTTGCCGAAGGGCGCCTGCATCGACACGATGAGCAGCGCCTTGCGCTCGACGTCTCCCAGGCGATCAAAGACAGTGAACTGCTCATGGTCGCGAAACCCGCCGAGCACCGCCGCGAGCTCTTCCATACGCGTCTTATGGATGAGCCGATCCAGCGAAACCCAGCTCTCACGGCGCAGATAGCGTCTCAGGCTCTCGCGCAGGAGCTGCTGGCGGTTGAGATGCATGCGACCTCCGAGGTCTCTGGAGCGCCGATAGGGCGGCGGGTCCGGGAGCGGGAAAGGGTAAGTGCGCCGCCGGACCTCGGCTCCCGGAGGAGCTCACGGCCTCATTTGAGCCGAAACTCAGCGGAGGCGAATAGGGGTCTCAGCGCCGATATCGTCGATGCCGTCGATACGGTCATGCAGGAGCGGTGTCGGTGTCCCATTGGCGCTGGCTTCCGACGGCGTCTTCTGGTTGCCGACGAGGGCCCAGGCTGCGACGACGAGGCCGATGACGACCGCGCCGAGGAGGGCGTAGCCACCACGGACGATCTGGGTGCCGCCGCTGGTCTGTGAGGTCCGGACCGGGCTTACGGTGCGGGCGCGGCCAGCGACGGTTTCTGGCGCGTCTTCGGCGTCTTCGTGACCTTGGCTGAGGTCGTAGAGGCGGACGACGCTAGCGCCGTCAAGGCCGACTGTTCGGGCGTAAGCGCGCATGAAACCGCGGATAAAGACAGGTGCGGGGAGGCGATCGTAGTCGCCGTTTTCGAGGGATTCCAGTGAGCTGCGCGGGATGCGTGTCACGTTGGCAACGTCTTCGAGCGACAGGCTGCGAGCTGCGCGTGCGTCACGAAGTTTTTTGCCGGGGGTTTCCATCAAAATTCACCTAATCGTTGTTCGAGGTCCGGCGTTGACGCCGAGCGAGCCCCCTGCGGTGTAAGGGGTTGGCGTTGGACTGTCAACCGGAAGGTCCACTTTCTTGACAAGGCAGGGCCTTGCCCATCGACTACTTAGTCGACCTGACGGAGGCCCGCGACGGGCTCTTTCGCCGCCGCCCGGGCCGCGCTGATCTGGGTCGTCAGCAGCGTGCACGCCAAGGTCCCGAGGGCCACTAGCACGAGCGCGAACGGGTGGACGTCGACCGGCAGTCGGTCGATAAAATAGATAGACGCCTCGAGCTCATAGTCGACCGCGTCGAGGAGCCAGACGGCTCCGAGGCCGGCGACCAAGCCGGCGATGACCCCGATGACGGCGACAAAGAGGCCTTGGAGCGTAAACACCAAGCGAATGAACGGTCCGGTCGCCCCGATTGTCTTCAATATCGCGATGTCCGCCGTCTTCTCGTTGATGATCATGATTTGAGAGCCAACGACCACGAAGCTGCCGACCAGCACGATGATGAGAAAGAAGATAGTCAAGACGATCTTCTGCAACTCGATGACCGACAGGTGGTTGGCGTTCTTGTCCCGCCAATCGTAGATGCGAAACTGCGCGAACGTCGCGCGATCGGTTCCATGAAACCCAAGTATATCAACCACCTGTGCAGCATTTTCCATCTGGTCGATGAAGGGGCTGGTCGTGGTCGGCGTCGACAGAGGGCTGTTGTCGCCCATCTTGGCGACGGTCTTGAGGGTCTCCTCAAGGCCGATGGCTTGGGTCAAGAGGTCTTCGAAGTCGAGGGGGTCGAGGGCTCTTTTGACGAGGTTCTTGGTCCGGTCGAGGGTCAGGACGTCCTCCGTTCGGACCGCGATGGCCTCGACGACGTTGGCAGCCCCCATAAAGCGTTCGCTATTGTAAAGATGTGTGATCGCGAGGCTCACGTCCTGCTCGTAGAACCCGGATTCAAATATCCCGGCGATCGTAAAACGAATTGCCGACGGTTGAGCGCCAAATCCGCTAAAGCCGGACCCACCGAAGGTGCGCAACATCGTCACGAAGGACACGACGTCGCCGACTCCCGCCCGCAATTTTTTCGCCAGAGCTTTGCCGAGGAAGATGGCCGGGAGCTCGCCGTCCGCCGCCAAGAGCGGTGTATAGAGGGCGCCGCTTTCCGGATCCGTCGTCGCGAATGGGCGCGAGCTGCGCGTCGACACCAGCTGCACGGGCGCGCCGGTGGGTCGCAGGTCCGCGGCGCGTACGTAGGCGCGCCCCTGCGCGGGTACACGCGGGGGGACATCACCTAAGAGGAGCGCGCTGGGGCCGGAGGGCGTGTCGTAGACGATCAGGACGTATTGGTGATCGGGGGCCAGCTCAAGTGTCTCGGTCGTGACGTCGAGGGTGAAGAGGCCCGCGTCGAGCGTGACCTCGGCTGACGGCGCCGTGTCATCGGCGCCGATGGTCACCGAGTCGCTGCGCGCCGCGCGAGCCGAGAGACGAATCGGGGCCCGGGTCTCGGCCGGTCGAAAATCCAACGCGGTCAAGCTGACCTGTCCGGCTGCGGGCGGGCGCAGGTGTCCGTCGAAGACGACCGTCCGGGGCGCCACTTCATGCGTGGAACCCGGCAATAAAACGATAGTTTGCGCGCTCCCGACGATGAGCCCCGCGAGGGTCAAGACATGACCCCCGGACGTGCGAGAGACACTGACAGTCACCTTCTCGTCGAGGCGCGAGAGGTCACCTTCCTTAAGGATCGTTGCGAGCTCGATGACCGAGCTGAGGGTCTTCGGATCGACCCCTTGGATCGACGCCTCTGCCCGAAACGGGCCGCTCGATGCCATCATCCGGTGGTGCGAAAATGGGGTCGCCCCGGTGACCCCCGGCGTGGCCTGGATATCCCGCAACACGCCCTCCCAGTCGTGGAAGACGCTCTGGGTGCGGGTCACCATCAGGTGGGGGTAGATCCCGAGGATGCGATCCTGGAACGCCTTTTCGAACCCGTCGCTGACGGCCAAGACCACGGTCAGCGCGAAGACGCCGCAGGCGACACCGATAACAGACAGCGCTGTGACGACAGAGAGCGCGTTCTTCGAGCGGCTCTTGGCGATCCGCAGCGCTAAAAAGGCCGCGAGGCGGAAGGTTTGGGCTTTTGTAGACAAGGTGTTTGACGCCTCGGGGGCCGTTTGTGTATGAGGCGTCGCTTGCAAGGTTGCCCGTGGGCGCACCTCGGGAGTGAGCGTGCCGCGCTGCCCGCTTTGATGCCGAGTTTATCGCTCGCATCGAAGCGCCGGGCCCCATAGCATGGCATGATAGAGAGCGACAAGCTGCATGGGCGGTCAGTCGCGAAGGGATGACCTGGCGGTCGCCCTTGAGAGACAGCGCACCGCGAGACGGTGTAGAGATGCGGAATCTAAGGAGTGGACGATGAAGCTGAGTTGGAACCCCAAACGAATTATTTCGACGCGCGGCGCCGTCTGCGCTGGTCTCTTGGCCGCGATGGCTCTCGGTGCGTGCGGTGATGACACCGTCAAACCCGGCTCCGATGTCCCCCTCTTCGACGTGGGCCAGACCTTCCCGGACGTGTCACCCGTTGACACCACCGTGCCCGACACCGTCGTGGCTGACGTTCGTCAAGACGTGGCGCCGATCGACTCCACGCCGCCGGACCTCGTCCCCGACACCAAACCGCCGGTGATCGCCTCGTCGACCCCGATCGATGGTGCGGCCGGTGTGGCGCTCCCGCTCGTCGTGACGCTCAACTTCGACGAGCCCCTCTTCGCGAACACGGTCTCCACGGCGACCATCAAGCTCATCGGTTACAATAACGAAGAGATCCCCTCGACTGTGACCCTCGATCCGAACGGCATGACCGTGACGCTTCGCCCGGTCACGAACAACCAGAACTACGCCTCGCCCTACAAAGTGCGTGTCGTCGGTGGTAACCCCGCTCTTAGCGACAAGGCCGGCAACCGCATCGTCAACGACATCATTGTCTCGTTTACGACGGCCAACTACCCGAATGTCGACGGCTACCATGCCCTCGCGTCGAAGTACGCCCCGACGATCTACAGCGCCGTCAGCGGCCGCGAGCTCCCGCAGAGCCAGGTCCCGACCAAGTTCAATTTGGATGAAGACTGGGACCTCTCGGATAACCGCGCTTGGCTGCGCACTGAGGCGACGACCATCATTCCGGCCGTTTATTACAACGTGTCCGAGACTTACACGCACTTCTACATCCACTACATGTACTACTTCCCGGACGTGAACCACACGGCCGCAGCGTTGGTCCATTCCAACGGCACGCGCGGTCTCCTCGTCACGGTCGAGAAGAAGCGCGGCACCGTCGTCGTCGAGCGCCCCATCGCGGCGCACGTCTACACCGCGGCCGCCCCGAACGAAGAGAACTTCGGTTTCGTGACGACCGAGAGCGGTCTTGACGCCGTCGACAACAAGAGCGCGACCAAGACGGAGGCCGAGCTTTTCCCGGAAGGCCACTTCGAGAGCTTCATCACCGCCAAGGACCACGACCATTGCAATCGCAACTACGGTCAGGGCGGCTTTGGTGTCTGCAAAGAGAACAACTCGGGCTATACCGGCGACCACTTCATCTTCAAGTACAAGGGCGGCGCCCCGACAGAATTCAAGAAAGACGGCGGTGCGTTCCCCGCGACGATGACGCAGGTCCCAGGCGCGCTCAACGCGTTGGGCTATGTCCTCATCCCCGTCAGCTCCTCGCTCTGGATCCGTCGCTTCGAGACCGGCAATAACAAGATCTTCCAGGCCACTCGCTTTGCGTTTGACGGCCGCAACGCAGACAACGGCGACGGGCTCTCGTTGACCTACAAGTTCCTCGAGACCGTCGGCGCCAGCTTCGACGCCTTCGGCCAGCCTATCTGGGCATGGTCGTGGAACCCGGCCGTTGGCATCGGCGTCGGCGCCGGCTTCTTTAAGAACAAGGGCTCCTTTGGGCTCGACCCGGCCTGGTACTTCTGGAGCCGCCACAATCCTGA
>Ga0209702_10001938_pt1 | contig 37689 bp, 17 predicted proteins | sample FRY01_FD_187210 | JGI IMG/M metagenome (GOLD analysis project Ga0209702, IMG submission 187210) | Freshwater microbial communities from Lake Fryxell liftoff mats and glacier meltwater in Antarctica - FRY-01 (SPAdes) (version 2) | ecosystem: Environmental > Aquatic > Freshwater > Ice > Glacier...
GAATTACCTGCAGTAACGCTATCAACTATTGTAACAGCTGACAATACTCCAGATGAATAGTTTAAACTTACACTATCACTATTTACTGCAGTAAATAATGGGGCCAAACTTACAGATTTAGTTGAGCTATCACTTGAATGTACCGTTAAAACAGAAGTTGCTGTATCGTATGATATAGAACTTAAGCTTGTATCATTAAGTAATATTTGATGCTCTATACCATCTTCTCCTTTATAAAGAAGTGTATAATCATTTAACGGATCTTTTTTTAAAGTCGTTAATGTTTGGCAAGCTCTCATCATATCACATCCTGTCGCTGTGGTAGGATCACAACCAGGATCTAATAACAATAATAACTTATTCCCCATTTCAGTTCCAAATAAGGATAGTATATTTTTTCTATAAGTTGAAGTATAAGCCATTTAAATGAAGTAGTAAGATAAGAAAAAAAGGAAAAAAGTATTAGTAAAGAGCAGTTGCTACCCAAACACCAGCATTGGAAACATACACTCCAGTAGCAGGCCATGAGCCAGTTAAGCTTGTTACAATAATCAAAGTTCCATCTACATGTGGTAGAGCTCCTGCTGCAGCACCTGTATATGTTGGTATAACTACTTCTGTTGGTGCTGTATAAGTAGATTTTACCCAAGCACCATCTTGTGCTAAATAAAAACCTACTTCAGTAAATACACCACCAGTAGTAGTTACGTAAAGAAAACTTCCGTTCCAATCAGCAACAGTAAATTTACCAGCTTCTACAGCTGTTATACCGTCTATTTGAAATGGACAACATGGACTTAACCAATTGATAAGTTTTTGAGCTTGTTTTCCAAATAGTCCTTTTATTTGAGCTGCGATTCTAGAGTTGTACTCTGAGTTTGAAGTTGTTGACATTTTATTTATTTTAATTGATGCTACTATTAGTAGCAGTTCTAATTATAATATAACACAATTGAATCAATAATAAAAGTTATTCCAGTATATAATTAGATAAATAATCATCTGTTTCTATAATGGGTATTGAGTTACTCGCTGCAATAGTTCTTATTTTTTTAATTTTAGTTTCTAATTTACTTTTAGATGCAGTAAAAGGATTACTTCTAGACTTAGATTTTAAACCTTGTATAGTTTTATCTAAATCTTTAGGAAGAAATATATAGTTTGCTTTAGAAAGTAATCTATCATTAGAGGTAAGAACAGTTCCTCCTTTTTTCAAATCAGTGTCCACATAAGACTTAAAATTATCCATTGTATAATTATATACATCTGGAAAATTCTTTTGTGATTTACTCATTGCATCATAGAGGTTCCTACTGTCAGATCTAAATAATTTGGATAGGATATCATCTGTTTCAATTAATGAATTATCTAAAGCTTTCGCTGAAGATTTTCCAAGTCCATAAAAAGCATAAATTAATTTATTATTGTATTCTTTTTTTAACTTCATTATCTTGCTCTTGACGCGTAGTTAAAGTCTTCTAATAATTTCTGAGGATATAGAGTTCTAAACCTTATACCGGATATATAAAATAGATCTTTTACCATTCTAGAGTCTCCCTTTTTAAAGTAACCTGTGGTATCTCTTTTATAATAAGCTTTATCATCTCCTGTAATAGTATTAAAAGTATCTTTTAATAAACTACTTAATCTATTATAAGTAACGGCCCATGGTATAAAAGGAGTACTAATCATTCTATTTATTTCAGGAAGACCACCAACTGTAAATTGATCTGTTTCAGAAGATAATTTTTTTAATAGATATAAAGCATGTAATCTAAACCAAGAGTATTCATCATACTCATCTTCATCATATCCACCTAACCCAAGGTAGAGTATTTGTAGACCTATTATTAAAGCAGTATCAAATCCAACTTGATTAACAGCATCTTTTTGTCCTTCTTCTAATGCATTATACGTTTCTTTAAAGTTTAGTTTTGGATTAAACAAAGAAGGTATTAAATAATTATATAAGGCATGTACACCTTCTATATAAAACCCATTATTATGTTCACCAGCACTATTATCTAACATGTACCTGCCTTTTTTATTACCTTCATAACCATACTTTTCCAAACCAGGTATTGAAATTCTATTTAAACCCCCAAATCTTCTGTGTACAAAAGGAAATGCGTATTTTCTAAAGAATAATAAACTTGTCCCAACTGCTGTTTTTTCAGCAACTGTTTTATTTATCTTAGCATAATTACCCGACATTTTTATATTAATACCCATTATTTTATTTTGGATATCAAATTCATTTTTTAAAGACCAATCTTCACCTATTTCAAGATTTTCACCTGCTGTGTTTGCTTTTTTAATTAACCCTTCATTTCCTTTTACTGATAGTATTTCTAATATCCTATATGCATCAAATAGATTAGTTAACTCGTAGTCTCCTGTTTTTGGGTTTTTAAAATATACAGTTTGTTTTTTTAATATTGTAACTGCAAGACCCCCTTGTACTTCAAACTCAGTTAAATTTCTTACATAGTTTGAAAATAATTGAGACTCTATTGCTGCGGTTAAAGTACCTCTTCCATATCTTTTTCCTATTTTTTCAGAACCTTCTCCTTGGAAAAAACCAAAGTAATCAGAAAAGTTACCTGCCCATGATTTATTACCTTCTTGGAAGTTAATACTTTCAAGAAATAGTTTTTTAGAAAAATGCTTATGGAATAATCTACCACCTTCAACAGCTTCTTTTATATTAAAGTGTTTACCACCAGCTCCCATTAACATTTTTTGGGTAGTAGCTGACATCCAGTTCACTACAGCTCCAGGATAATTATGAGCTAGTGTTGTTAAAGCTGTAAACATTGAAACCTTACCTAATATTTTATTTACATCAACTCCTCCATAATTTATTTGATTCATTGACTCCCCATAAAATTGAGTTTTAATAAATTCTTCTATATGTTTTGCAGTAACATTGTTATTTTTTGAAAGTATATTAGTAGTACTAGTACCAGTAGTCATTCTTTCTTTTTTTACTGTTTCTAATATTCCTATATAAATGAATTTTTCTTTTTCCATTTTTTCACGAACCATATCATCATATGCAAAGTCAGATACGTGTTCATGAATATTTAAACTTTGTTCCCCAAATGGTAAATTAGATTTATACCTAATTGGTATCTTATTATATACCCTGTCTTTTGTTGGTATTAATCTATCTATTTCTTCATACCTATCATCTACTTGATAATTTTCATCAATTTCATCTTGTGTAACAGCAAATGCAGCCCTTAATTGTTCCTTAATCTTTCGTAATACTACTATAGGTTTATTAGTGAAATACCCAGCTTTTTCATCTACTACTTTTTCTGCAAAGCCTTTTCTTTTAGCTGGTAAAGAATAACCTAACTTTCTATTATCATAATTATCAATATTTTGTAAGTCACCCCACATACCTAATGACTCCTTTAATAAAGCTTTTAATTCTGGATTAGTATCAAATTGATATAAATCTATATTTCTTTTTCTTTGTTCTATTAATTCTTTCTCTAGTTCAGGGTTATCTAATTCTCTAGCTAACGCAACCTCTTCTTGTATAGTAGAGTTATATAATTTGCTATATTTATCATATTTACTCCCTTTTTTAATAGAAGCTGAATTTGTAAATCTATTTTTTACATAATTAGGATTTAAATATTCATCTTTAATAGAGTCTGCATAGTTAGATGTATAATAAGAATAATCTGCTTTTGTTTTTTTATGCTCTTGCATAACAGGTTCTTCATATGTCCATATACTAAGAGGAACTAATACACTAACCATTGATTTTGTTGCAGTATCAAATTGATTATCAAGATAATGATTTTTTATATACCAGTCATCTTTTTGAACTCTTTTATTTATATCTGAAGTTGTTTCCTTTGGAAAAAGATTTCTCATTTCTGATACTAGTTCTGTCAACTTAACATCATAGTACTGAGTAGTTTTATAATTTCTTAAATTATTAAGTTCTGTATATAAAGTAGACCTATCACTTGTTAACCTTTTGTATTCAAGTTTTTCAGAAGCCGTTAAGTTTTTATATTTTGAATTTTTTGATGTACTAGCAATTATTTTTAAATCAGTAAGCTCTTCATCAATCTTTTTTATTTTTGCAACAGATTGTGATGGGAGGTCAGTACCTATTGTAGTAAAGTTATTATCTTTATATGATTTAGTTAAATTGTATTTTTGCTCCCATAGTGGAGAATTATCTTTTGGTGTTATATTTAGTAAAGTATTAATTTGCTCAGTTAAAGGTTGTATCTTTTCTTGATACTCTCTTTTTAATTTTTTATAATCTTCTGTAAAAGTTAAAGTAGTATTTTCTCTTTCAAAAAATCTCATTATCTCACTTATCTCTTCTTCAGATTTATCATCTGATCTAAGTCTTGCTATCTTTTTTTGTCTATGAATTTCATAAGCGCGCATTGCTTCAGTATCATCTTCTTCTTTATTTTCGTTTCTTGTTACTGCTTTCGCTTCTCTCCATTCTTGTAGAATACTTGCTATTTCTATATCTTCTTTTGCTTTTTCATTTCCATTTAAATCAATAGGTGAAGATAAATTTAAAAATTCTCGTTTAGCTTGTTTAAATTCGTCATCTAATAAAGTAGAATACCCAACCATTAATTCATTTTTTAATGTGCGCATTTCTTCCATTCTGATTTCATATATCTCTTTTACATTTTCCGGAATGGTCATTATATCATAATACTCATCTGAAAATTGTCTTTCAAAGTTTTCTTTTATAAACTCTTGTAGTTTATTGGTAGCCTCTTTTACCTTAAGGCTCCAGTCTCTTACTGTTTCTGGAGAAGCTCTTCTCTCCATCATTTTAGCAAACCTTTTTTCTATTATAAGATTCTTTTTTTCATAGTATGCAGATGTATCAATTTCATCTCTGTGTTCAGCAATGTTTATTATTTCTTCTTGTAACTCAAACTCTTGTATATCTTTATATTCATAATTACCATCTTCATCCACCTCTCCAGTTTTAACAGATTTAGATACTTCTACTATTTTTTTCTTTTTTATAATCTTCCATTCAACCATCTCTCTATATAGATTTTTAAGAGAAGGATCTGTATTTAAATTTTGTTTATGAAAGTCCATCCACTTATCATAAAACGTTTGAATTTTATTTCTTGTATTATTACTATACTCAAGATAAACTTCTCTTTTTAAATTAGCCACACTTGCTGCCATACTAGATACAAGAGGATTAGAGGATAACATAGCAGCATGAAATAAATATTCATATTGAGATGAATCACTAGCTCTGTTTAAAAGATAATCTTCAACTAATTCTTTACTTATAAATTGAGATTTAACAGAACGTATTTGTTTATCTAAAGCTTTAATTTGTTTTGAATCTTCAGGTAAACCTCTTTCTATAAATAATTTTTTAAGATTAGAAAATCCTTTTACTTTATTTTTTAAATCAACATTGTTTTTAATATCTTCATGAAAATCATTCCAAATATGATTTACATAAAAAGGTAATTGAGCATTTGCAACATGAGTTTCTATTATTGAAGACAACCCTTTTATATCATCTAGTATTTTTCTAATAGGATTATCAGAAGGTAAATCTTTAAGAGCGATTTCCATTATGTTATCTACAATAACATGATATGAAGCATCCGCTTTTTCTTTTATCTCATTAAGTAATTCTGATTTTTCTCTATCAGTGTAGTCAGTATCATCTGCTTTTTTTATATCACCATTAACTATTTGAAGAGTAAGTCTTTCTAGTATAGTTAACATCATATGTGTGTCAACTGCTATTTTTGAATAAGTATGTACAGCATCAAAGTCTGCTTTATCCGGAGATAAAGATGAATTTTTTAACCTATTCAATACATTATTTAGTTGATCTTTAGATAAATCTTTTAAATCAACAGTTATTTTTTTGTAAGATTCATTGACTACATCACTATAAACATCTTCTATTGCAATTCCTAGTTTATCTTTAATATCTTTATATTCATCTTTATGTAAAAGAGCAGTTATTTCATTAGTTCTTTTTTTAGCATTATCACTTAATTTTTTATACTCATCGTTAGAAAGAGGGTAAGTACCATCGTGTATATCTCCGCAGCTCATTTATTTTTATTTATTATAGTTTACAACTTGTTATTATATCTCCTAGCCCATCAGAAAAATTGTTTTGAGAATCTCCTTCACTGAGTATTGAATAGTTTTTTATTATGTATTGTACTTCAGGACCACTGGAGTCCATTGTTATTAACTTTACCACATCTGCAGTTGATGTATTTATTAATTTTACTTCGTCTTTTCTAACTAAAGACATGCCTTTTGCTGTGTCGGTAGATCTAATTTCTTCTATAGAAGATGATGCTGGAATTGTAAAGCCTCTTATGGGAAGATTTCCAGAATAGTTCTTAGCAATTTTTTCAGATTGAGTTACAAACATTCCATTTGCACCTTCATGTGCATTTCGTATAGTTCCATCTATATTTCTTTTTCCTAGCATTCCTTTATATACTGGTAATGGTTCTTTTAATTGTATAAAAGATGATTCATATAAGAGATTTTCTCTTGAAGATTCAAAGTTACCGCTAATATTTGGATTTTGATTCTTATTTATATCATTTAATTGTCTTTTACCAACAAACTCTTTAAATTCTGCTATTGTTTCTGGAGAGTTTAGTATTTTTTCTTTAATATTTAAAGGCTTAACGTATAATTTTGTATCTAATATATAATGTAACTCTCCTAACCAACTTTCTTTATCATAATTTTTTTGCATATCTTCCCATATACTAAGTTCTCTTGGGTTATTTAAAACATCTTTATTTAAAGAAGATTTGTTATTATTTAAAAAATCAGTAAAAACACTATCTGTTAATCCATAAGTAATTAATTCTTCTATACTACTTTTATTAATCGTATCATATACTCTTCTTATTTCTTGTACTTCTTTTGTAAAACCTTCTTTTTTATATTTTTTTTCTAATTCTTCAAAGATATTTAATTTTAACTCAGTTAAATATTCACCTACGTTACTATTTTCTAAAAAACCTTTATTTTTTGCCTCTGGTATAGTGTTGTGTATAATACCATGAATTAATTCGTGTACAATAGTTTCATTTTTACCACTATCCCTTAAAAAAATAAAATTTTCCAGTGGTTTATAAACAGCTTTTGTATTTTTATCTTTTATATTTAAGTCGCTTAAATACGCAAAATCTTTATCTGATAGTTTAGAATAAGTAATATCATATAATTCTGTAATGTATTTCAATAAATTACTTACAAAAGTATCTCCACTACCAGGTACTTTACTTTCTATAAAGGCTTGTATTTGTTCATTAGAGTAATTAGCATAAGCTGGTTCTATTGATTTTAAATCATTGATGTTTTGATTTTGTTCTGAGGTTAAATTTGAAGGTGTTTTTTGAAAAGGTAATCCTTCTGGAAATTGTTCATTTAAAGTAGCTGAATTTATAGGCTTTACTTCACTTCTAATTAAACTTCTAGGATACTTTTTAGCTACTTCTTTTAACGCTGCTATTTTAGTATTAATTAATGCCTGAGAAGTGTATTCTTTTCTATTTTCTTCAGAAGCAAAAGGCATATCAGCATCTTCTGAATTATTTTCGTTTAATTTTTCTTTAACACTTTCAATACTTTCTTTTAAAGTTTCATTAGTTTGAGTTGGTTGAATACCATTTATTTTTCTACTCCCTATAGCTTCTTCATAAACAATGTTGTAAGCAAATGATTCAATTGTCCAATCTGGTTGATTATTAACCCAATTCTCGGCTTCTTCTTTTGTTTTAAAAGAATGACCGCTTTTATCTACTTTATTTCTTACTATATAAGCAAATTCTTTAGTTATTTTAGTATTAATTTCAGCCTTAACTAACTTACCATATTTTTGGTCAAGTATTTTATTTACTCCATCAATAATTTTTTTAGTAGAATATGGAATATTTTCGTCATACTCAATGCGAAAATTATTACCTGTAAGCGTAATACCAAGCTCATTATGATTATGGTTTAGATTATCTATTACATTAGCTAAATTAGGTTGTACTGTATTTACATTTCTTAACGCAGGATATTTAGTGTAACTAACTCCAAGTAATTCAGATTTCTTATCTTTATTAACTTTTTCAGAAGCATCCCAAACACTACCTGAAAACACATCTATATTAGAAGCCCAAAGTATATCTTCTGATTGTGGATTAATTTTAAATTTAATCTTACCACCACCTCCTTCTAAATGACCTATTTTTCTATCTACAGGTCTAGTAATGGCAGAAATAGCAAATTTACCTCCTGCTTTTTCATTATCTTCTATGTGAAGTAATAAATTTTGCATCATAAGATTAACATCAAAATCAGAATAAGCTCCTACAATAGATACAAATTCTTGACCTCTTGAATAAACTTCTTCTGGATTATATTGAATGTTATTTATTTTCTTCCATTCTTCTATTATTTCTTTTGATTGTTCATATTCTTTATTTTTAGAAATAAAATTTTCAATTTCGTTTAAATTAAATTTATCTCTATTGTTGTTAAAAGCTTGGATTACTTCTTTGTCTGTAGCTTCTTTAATTATAGACTTACCAAAGTCAGGTTCTCCTTCAGAATCATAAGTAACTTCTTCTCTATTAACAAACCATTTGTTATCTTTTTTAGAAAAGCTTTCGTTCATAAATTTTGACAACTCTCCATGAAAATTATTAATAGTTATATCTTCTATATTTTTAACAACTTTTATAAAATTTGAACTAATATTACTAAAATCAACATCTTTAATATCTTTAGCTAGTTTACTAACATGATTACTTGCTTCTTGATATGTTTTATGTTTAACATTATCAGGTGTTGTATATTCTACCTCATATCCTGGAAGTATAAGTTTACTATTACTATAAGCTAATAAATCAGATAAATCACCTAATGACATATTATCAGGTAACTTATCTATTTCTACTTCTTTTTGATTTAAAAGACTTCTTACAAAAACTTTCATTTCTTTAAGTAATCTTTTAAGTAAAGATATTAATTTACCATCTTTTACATTATCAAGTTTATTAGCAGTCATTAGTCCAAGTAATTCTACTAACGCTTCTTCTTGTTGTTCTTCTAAAGAATAAAAAGAATTTCTTACTTTGCTTAAATAAACATCTGCTTCTTCTTTTGTTTTAAAAAAAGTAGATTGTTGTTTTTGAGTACTTGATACATTATAACCTTTTATTATTCCGTTTTCAATATAAGGTTTTATAGAAGTATCTCCTTTATAAACATAATCTTTTTTAATCCTATCCAACACTTCTTTACCTATACCTGTTTCAAGTTCTTTGAGAAGGTTTTGGTATAGTTTATTTTGAGGATCTTGTTTTATATTTTCTTCATATTCTTTTTGTGTGATATGTCCTAATTCTAAAGCAAGTTTATTATTTTTTATAACATCAAATCCTATTTTACCTTCTTTTAAAACTCTAATAATAGGATGTCCAAGAATTTCATGTATAGGCGTATCTAGTGTAGCATGAGCCAAATTAACGTAAGCAACACCATTTTGCAATTTACCTTTATAATCTAAAGTTCTATCAGATTCAAATTTAACAGGCATACCTATTCTATCAGATAGTCTAGCTGCTAAATCTCTAATAGTTTTTTCAGAAGCTACAATACCTTCATTAGAAATATTTTGATTTTGTTTTGAGGTTAAATTTGATTCAGAAAATCCTGTATCATCTTTACCAATAAACTCTTCAAATTCTTTTATTGTTTCTAATGTGTTTAATCCATTTGTAAATATTGGAACTCCTTTTAAATCATAAAACTTATAACTTTCTTTATTTTTACTCGTATCTAAATTTTGATCTAATAAGCTATCATATTTAATATTATTATTTTTTATTAACTTATCTAAATGTAACTTACCCTCTATAGATAAATAATTAGAAAATGCTAATTTATTAGTATTAATATTTATATTTTTTTCCTGTAAATATTTAAAAAGTAACGGTATGCTTTTATACAAATCTTTTGCTGTAATATTTTTATTGAATAACAATTGACTTTTGCTTTGATTTTCAGAAAAATAAGAATTTAATTTAATTAAATCTATATAAGGAACTTGTTCATTCTCTAAATCTACAATACCAATGTGTAAGTCACCAATTAAAGCAGCATCTTCTTGTAAATTTGACTTCTTGAATATTTGAAATTTAAAAACATCGGCACTGTTATTTTCATTTTTTATAGGATGATTACCTTTTGCCATTCCAAAACCTAAATATTCAATGCTCAAATCAGAATAACCTAAATCTAATTTTTCTATAAATGCTTGCACTTGCTCATTAGTACCTTTAGCATAAGCTGGTTCTATATCTTTTAGGTCTTGAATGTTTTTAGATTGTTCAGAAGTTAAAGTTGTAGAATTATTTTTATTATTAATATCTTCTGAAGCTAATACTTTAACTATTTCTCCTTTATCATTCCGTATAATTTGTTTTTTACAATTCTTCATTATTACAAATATAATATATTTTTATTGACATTCCTCTAATTCTTTAATAATCTCTATAACATTTTTACTTAGAACTGAGTGAATCTTATATTGACCATCTGAATGATGAGTAGCTATAACAGCTATTCTACTTAATTTTCTATTAATCTCTTTGACTTTTTCAAATGCAATCTCTTTTGGATACACACTCCCTGCCTCAGATTGTACTAAATCACGTTTAATTAAATTATCAGATAACATCATTAATCCTAATTCTTTTAAAGTAGTACTACTGTCAATTTGAGACACTATAACTGCACTGAAAGGGTTAGAAAATAACTTCTTGAGGAAACCTCTAAGTTTCTCCCAGAAGGTGTCCTTGTAAGCTTGAAATCCTTTATCTCCTATAGTAGCAGCATTAATACCTAGAGCTGTAACAATTACTTCATCTTTAAACATGTACTCATTTTTATATGAGTATGCATCATTTATTTTTTTAATAATATCTTGACCTTGTTGGCTACTTTTTAAAGCCTCATAAAGTTTATCATATAGTTTAGGGTTGTCTTCTCTTATAGCAGCTACAAAAGGGTGGGCAAACTCATGAAAAGGAGTATCCTGCGTCACCTTATTGGGGTTCAAGTATACAATACCTTTACTGTACATACCTTTACCCTCTATCTTGTCAGTAATTACTACCTCTTTTACAAACCCTTTAAATTTATCTAATAACTTTTGTGATAATAAAGTTAAAGCTTTGATATCTTCAATTCTTTCTGTAGTTACTTTGAAATCTAAATCTATTTTTATAGAATTTAATTCGCTATCCTCATCTTCACTTAAATCTAATCCTAACTCCTTAGCGATAAAATCCCCTAATGGTACTCCGTCACCCTCTTTATTCCACTTAACTAATAAATCTGATGCTTCTTGTATAGATTTCCCTAAACTCTGCATAGCCATTAAATCAAAACCACCTTCTGCATAACCATTTTGAAGGTCTTGCAGGTCTTTTTGTGCTTGCATATCTAAACTATCATCATCAACTGGTTTCATTTTTATTTCAGAAAAAGCAGCATCATGTTGTTCTAGATAAAAGGCATAAGGACTAATCATAGAATTTCCCACAGGATTAACTACTTTATAGTTAGCACTATATCCTTTATAAATATCTGATATAGTGTTATTAGGTAATTGTATTTCATATAAGAAATCCCCTACTCTAATTACTCTTGGAAATTCTAGTTGTAACTTTACACTTTTACTGCCTGCTCTAATTGGAGTAAATGAAGTATTAAAAAGGCCTAAACTTTTTAGCTTATTAACATTCCTTTTAACATTTTTATTAATCCTAGCATTAAAATATATTGCATCTACATTACCTGAAGGTCCTTTTGTAGTTGTTACTAGAGCTGTTTTTAATGCCTCCTCTATGCTACTAGGTTTGAAGTCCTCTTCCTTACCTGATTCTTCAAAACCTTCTAAATTTAAATCAGAACTAGAAATATTAAAATCATCTTGAAATACATTACGAACTTCTTTATAATTAGCGACATTTCTAGAGTATGTTCTAATAAATTCATCTCTAAGATTAGATAAGCTCATACCAAACAATTCTTGATAATCCTCATCTTTACCTTTTTCTAAGGTACTTTTTATAGTGGGAAGTAAATCCAGTAAATTAGTTTTTAAGTATTTTAATTCAATTAACCTGATTAAACTGTTGTTTTTAAATTTAAAATTATCTTTAACCGCTATTTGCTTAAACATAAGTCCTGCAAGTTTTTTAGCATCTGGATTAGTAGACTGTAATAAATTATTAAAGCCTTCTAGTAGTTCTATAGTACTGTCTGCATCACGTTTAGAGTTTGTATTAATTTCACCCCAAGTAATTACTTTACCAGAATAGATTGAATTTTCTCCAAAAGGGTAGTGCCTTTTTCTTATTTGAGTCAGAAGCCTATTATTATATAAGTCACTATCTGGATTAGTAGTTTCACCTACTATTTTACCAAATGTATCAAAGAAATCTGTATTAAATAAATCCTCATTAAAATCATATTTAAGTTTTCCTTTACCTTTATACAAATAAGCTCTTAGTTGTAAGAAACTATTAAAGTCTCCTAACATCTTCTTATAAGTATCCTCATTACTATATCTATCTTCTTTAGTATTTTTCACTGTGGAGTCTAGTATATCTCTACCGCCCTTAGTATAACTAATAAGAAATTGATTAAGTACCTTACTTCTAAGTTTAAATAAATTCACCAAGTTCTCCTCAATATACCTTGACTTATTAATTACATTAAACCAATTTACTGAAGTTTTAACTTTATCTAATTTAAATAAATTATCTGTCTTAGTTACAGTAACTCCTAGTTTCTTGGCGGACTCTACAATAGATTCTACATTTGCAGTAGTCTTTTTAACGCCTTTAAGTAGTGCTGTAATTTTAGAGAAATCTCTAATTTCTTTTGCAACAACTTGAATGTTATCAAAATAACCTAAAGCTGCTTTATTGATATCAACCCATGCTTTTAATTCTTTAGATACTGCTATTTTATCTATAATCACATCTTTTGTTTCATCAAATTCCACACCAGTTTCTTCATCTATAACAATGTTTAGTGGCTGGTTACTACCTCTATACCCATTTTTACCTAACTTCAGAGATTTAATTAAATTTTCTGAATTTAAATCAAACATCTTTTCGCTTTTAAAAGCAGTGTCAACAGCCTGTGTAGAGAACCCAAATCTCTTTGCTTTAGCCTTCAAGTAATCTAATGTTTCATCCGCTTTAGGCCAATTACCTCTATTTCTTTCAGCCTTCCAAAACTGTATTGAATCTTGTGAGAAAAATGTAATTGTATCTTTTAGTGGTACGCCTGTAGAGAATAATATAGCGGCAGATGTGACTAAGTTGGTGTCAATACCCATTCTTTCGGAGTCATAAAACTTATTATTATCTGTATAAGCTGTTATGAATGAAGCTATTAGTTTATTTATTCTTTCTCCATCATCTGTTCTATCTTTTGTAAAAGAACTTTTACCTGGAAACACTTCTAAAGGTATAATCTTTTTATTAATTTTAGGACCTACAACTGTTTCTATAGTCTCTTTAACCTCTTGAGTGAACTTAACATTAGCATCCCTCATAACTTGATAAGCAGTATTAAATAGAGCCATTGGGCCTATACCACCCTTACCTGCATCATTTGCTTTAAATGCTTTGTATTTAGAAGTCATATCATGTACACCTGTAATACCATCATCAAGATCTATACCTTCTTCTAAAAGCTCTGCATATACCTTTGTAATAGGCTCTCTTTCTACAGTTTCAGTAGCAAACTCATTAAATGCTAAATCCATTTGAACATCTAGCATAGAGTTTTCTAATTCCTCTCTAGTTAAGGTATCAGCCCACTTATCACCATCCCTTTGTTTTTTGAATGCATCAAAGTATGTACTCTTTTTAAATTGTATTGCATTTAAAATACCTAATTCTGAATATTTATCATTAACAACTTTTAATAATTCATTAGATTTAGCCAGCATATCATGTAGTAATCCATCAACATCTAATTTATTCTCTCCTTGAGAATCCACAGTTAAAGCATTTCTAAATTCTGCATTATTTTTTAATACTACATCTTTAATAATATCTTTAATATATTTACTATCTTTAATTTCATCAAGAGCTATTTTAATTGCAGCACCTTCACTTTTAATAGTCTTATAATCACCAAATTTAACCCCACTACTAGTTAGATTATATATTTTAGCATACAAACTATCAATATCAAAATCCGAACCTGATATTTCATTTATTTCTGAAGGTATAATTATAGTATTACCATAAGCCCCATCTATCAGGTCCACTACTTTTAATTTTACTATTGAGCCATTGTCTTGAGTAGGTATTCTGAATCCAAGTTGTAATGCAAGAGAGTCTGGCAATATGCCATCATTTTTTTTAATTAAATCTAAATGATCTTTTACTGCATACTTTGAGATAATTACTTCTGCTATACCAGTATTACTATCATACTTTAAATACCTAGACCCTACACCTTTATCTGACTTATCAGTAGGTATTACATTATCATTAGCATCTATTTTAACCTTATAACCATAATTAGCCACTAATGTATATTTCCTTCCTTTAGACTTAAACTTAAAGGCATGCTTACTTACATAAGATAAAAACATAGATTCAAACTTAGAAACAACCGCAGCATAATTAGGATCATAAAGGGGTTGCCCTTTTTCATCTAATTCAAATAGTTGTGACATATAAGGATCATCCAATGAAGAGGATATTGTACTTTTAAATTCTTTGAAGAGCTTATCATACAAAGGCTTACCTGTTTTACCATCGAAAGTTTTTTCAAAGATAGTATTTTCAAGTATATTATAACCTTCTTGTATTCTTTTTCTAACAAAATGCTTGTACAAACCTACTAATTCACTCTTCTGTTCAGACTGCTCTGACCATATGAGTTGCATCATTTGAGTGCCATCAATAATTTCATTTTTAAAACCATCAGTATTAACCTGCTCTCTGATGAACCTATTAGACATATCTACATTTTCAATAGATGATGTTTTAATTGAGGATTCAAAGGCTGTAATGTCTTTACCTTGTAACTCCATACTATTTAGCATTTTATGCATACCTTCTCTATGGGGTTTAGCAGTATAAAGTTTATGTAAATCCATATATAATGCAGTCAAATCCACATCATTCTTTTTTTCATTAATTTTTTCTTTTATTAAGGATATTATATTATAAGCATTTTCATAATCATTAGGCTTCAAATCAGATACATCAGACCTACTAATAGTGTGTACAGATGTTTTCCAATAAGTTTGGGCATCCCTGCCAACTAACTTTAGTGAATTGAATAGCACATTATGATTTGATAGTATACTGTATTCCTTTTTATTAAGAGGTATACCTATCAGTATCTTATCAGATAAAGGGATGCCCGTACTAGTATCATAAATACCATCTAGCTCCTTTCTGTACTTACCTAAACCTTTTAAGTAGGTATTCATCCTCCACATAGCAGTACTGTAAGACTGTCCATCTCCTGCTTCTGCTATAGTACCATGTAGGCCCTCTATACTATAATCAGGTATAACTGATATTCTAGTAGTACCTTCACCTAAAGAAGAACCATATGCGACCTTACCACCATTTCTTTTAACAATATCAGATAGACTCTTATGGCCTACCATATCTGATCCATTAACTAAATCTGAATAAGAGAAACTATTTATAAAATCATTTAAAACAAAGTTTGTTATTTCATTTCTATCTATTCCATTTTTTCTCTTACCACCATTAAAGAATGTTAAAGGTATACTATCAACTAACTTTTCACTTACTAATAATGAAGTGAATTCTTTTAGTTGTGTATTTATATTTCCTCTTAGCTCTCCTATAACAGCTGCTTCAAGTTCAGGTGTTATATTCTCTTCAGAAAGTAGGCCTTGTTTTAACTCATCAGATAGGAAGTCAAATTTAAAGAACTTATGTCCTCTACCCTCTTCACTATCATTGAAACCTTTAATAACAACATCTAAACCCTTTTTTGTTTCTTTTATAATATTATACTCAGTTAAAAATAATTTATAGTAGTTATCCATAAATTTATTATTAGGACCTCCTTTTAGCGTGTAGTCATTTACTGGTAAGTTCAATAAGTAATTTATATTTTTTGCTTCATTAACTTCTATAGTAAATAGTCCATAATTTTTATCTTCAAAAGAAGTCTGCTTAGTGAAAGCTATCATACTAAACAATACCTTATCTAGTGAACTTAGGTTTTTAAAATCTTTACCATCCTTAAAATCTTTAAGAGTATTAATCGTACCATCTTTCTTAAATACAGTCTCTCTTAGTCCTCCTATAATATTAACAACTTGTTTACTATTAAACAAATCTTCAATATTCTCTGTAAGTAATGGGTTATTTTTTATAGCTTCAAAATATAATCTATTAAATGTATCAGTATACTCTATATTATTATTACTCAGCAGTTCTGCCCAATCTTCATAATTCTTATCACCCTGCTTAACTTCCTTAAAGAATGATTTAAAATCTTGAGTTTTAAACATTTTATACATATCAGTATAAAAAGAGTTTTTAACTTTATCTGTAATTAAGTTACCGCCATTATTCCTAAAAGTAGTAGAAGATATAGTGTGATCAAACACTCCATTAGCACGAGCAACAGCTTTAAATCTTGTTACTGCCCCTTTTCCACTTTGAACTCCACCTTCATCATTAATTTCATCACTTTTTGAACTAAAAGGGTTAGCATTCTCAGGTGATCCATTCAATATTTGAGGTAATAATCCAAACAATAGGTTTTGCCCTTCAATATCTTCATCTAAACTATTACCAGAATCCTTAAAAGTCTCATATAGACTCACTAGTTCTAGTAATTTATTGATATTTGTATCACCTAAATCTTTATAAAACTCTATTAAACCTGTCAATGATTCTTCAACCACATGTCCATTTACTGTAGTAGTCTCTGTAGACGTAAAATTGTCTTTTATAATAGACCACTTTATATACTCAGTACTAAGGGTTAATCCTACTTTAGCCGCTAAAAATGCTTGAATATACTTTACATTCTCATCTATATTTTCAAACAGTTGTCCTATGCTTTGTATTCCTTTAGAAGGATAGTATTTTTGAAATAAATCTGTTGTAATATCTACAGAAGTTTCTTTTATGTTACTAGTAGTTCTAATGTTTTGAAATAAATTAGACCAAGAAGACACCTGCTGTTCATCAATATCCTTAGTATTTGTATTAAATATCCTGTACACACCCCTCTTAGGGTCAAATGTAGAGGACATAAAGTTAACTTTAGTGTTGTCAAAGTTAGTAATTAATTCCCTAAATAAGCTACTATTACTGTAGTCTAGTTTTTTACTAGAAGAGTACTCCTCTTTAATGCCAAGCTCACTGTGAATATCCACAACTAATTTATCAAAGAATAATTTAATCTGTGGATTATACTGACCTAAGTGATAAATTCTACCCATTATATCAGATGGTTTTACATCAGCTAAACCTCTTATTAAGGCATCATAAACTTTATCATACTCTACACTTACTCTCCATTCATTAGATTTTAATTCGTCTCCTGTTAGACCTAATCCTAAGAAATCTGAATAGTAGTAGGTGTTAGTTATATAATTCCTAATACGCTCTGATAAGGACTTTATACCCCTAAAATTACCCAAATCCTCCTCAAATATTCTTTCTGGAGTCTCATCATTAGACTCTAACTCTTCTTCTTTTTCAGTAATAGTTTTATTTGTAAAATTATAAGTACCTATTCTAGTTGTAACAGCATCAAGAATACTCTGCTCATTTTGTAGTAAACCTCTACCAGTTAATGCAAAAAACAGCCTACTCGCTTTCAGTCCTGCGGCATAGTTGTGCCCAAATTTAGTTATATTAAATTGTGCTTTAACCTCTTTCAGGGCCTCTAAAATCTTATCTTCTACATTAGAATTACTGGTGTTTTTTAAAGTCTTTAAGTATATTTGTGAAATTAAAATCTCGGATTCTCTTGCGGATAGGGATTGGTTTTTATCAGTCTTCAGTATTGTAAATGCTGGGCTATTATTAAAAGGAGTTTTATTTACAAACCTGCTTTTAAATTTACCCTCATAAATGTTATCAAATATTAAACTTAAATCTGATGATTTAGATAATCCTAACCATTTCTTTATTTTATTAAAAATTCTTGAAAACCAAGATTTATTTGTAGGCTTATGTGTGGCAAATTTATCTGCTAACTTCTCTTCTAACCATAATTCATTTAATTTTTTTACACTATAAGTCTTATACTTACCTGAAAAATTCTGCAACTCATCTCTATCTTTTTTAGTAGGTTTACCAAATTCTTTTTCAGCAAGTTTTAGTATTTCAGTCCTTTCTGTGGCAGTAAACAGCGTTCTAAATACTGAGTGAAATGCCTCATGGTAAGCTAAACCTTTAGTAGCCTTATTAGCATCTAAGTATATTATGTTATTCATAAAGACACCAAACACTTCACCATTAGCTTGTAAGTTATTTACAATTGTCGATAATTCTTCAACCTTTACACTTTCTGGTAATATATCTTTTAATAATGCTTTAATCTCATCTAAAGATATAACATCCCCTTTGTAAGACCTAGTAGAGAATTGTTCATCCCCATTTTCGTTATTACTGTCACTAGGCTCATCAGTTAAAGCTCCTAACCACGCATGGTATTCAGCGGTTTGGAAGTCTGGATTAGTAAATTCTTTTTTAAGTTTAGCAATAAATTGTTGAGCATAACTAGTATTTAGTATAGCCACATTAGATAGATAATCCAAACCACGTGATTGTAAAAATGCCTCCACACCCTCTGAGTGGGGCATAGGTATACCCCTAGAAGTATCTGTTTTTATCTCCCAACTCATAGTGGCACTCTCCCCTGTAGGTATAGGAGATGGCGTTGTGGGTTGTACTGGTGCCTTTTTAGTAACAGGTTGCTCCTTAACTATAAAGTCATCAGGTACTTCGTCCATTAATGTTGATGGTTGTACTATAATAGCGGGACTGGTAGGCTCTGCAGCTAACTCTAAGTCCCCTTTAAATTCTGAAATTGATTTTGGAAAAATATTAGACACTGTAACATTACTTGCAGGGTGTTTACCATTTTCAGTAAGTATTCTAATTAAGTCTTCTGTAGCTTCATCTTTCTTAGACTTATTTAAGGATTCATGTAATTTCTTATTAATCCACTTTTTTAAGTTCTCAACAGTAAAATCTTCTGAAAATTTCTCATTAATTTTAATTTTTAAGTTATCAAAATTTTCATCATACCTTAATCCTAGGAATAACCCATACAGGTTTCTAGTAGGCCCCGATACTTTAGCATTACCAAACATGGTAGCTGGTCCCCAAGTGCCATCCTTCTTTTTATTTCTAAGTAAAGGTAATGATATATCTAATCCAATTGGAGTAATAGACCCTTTTCTAGTAACTGTAATTGTAATAGGTACATTATAAATAGACTTATCACTTATCTTATTAGATTGAGTCTTAGCATTTTTATTATTCTTATCAGTTGACCAGCTATTAAAGTCTTTTAAGGCTTCACTGTATGCTGTTGTTAGAGCCTCATCAGACATAGTTTCATCTTGTTCAGTAGGATAATCTAATCCTATTAAACCAAAATCCCCTTCACCTCTAGGTATTACTAAATGGTGGGAGTGATTAGTTTTAGAATATATCTCAGCTGCACTTAAACTCATACTTTGTAAGATTAACCTAGAGTCTGAGTACATTTGCCTATTTGATTTAGAACTTAATGTTTTTTCCCCATCTTCAGTAACAAAGACGGTATTACCTAATTTATTAAGTATTAAATAACCTTCCTCACCTCCTAAAGTTACTTTATATTTAGAGTCCTTAACAGTTTTCCTGCCTGTACCTTTAGGTATATATTTTAATTCTTTAAGGAAAAGTTTAAAATCAATTACTTGAGATATTTTATCAAATCCAATTCTATCCCCACTAAGTTGGCTCTGTAATAAGTTTTCATAACTAGTTTTATAATAGTTAAGTTTTGAAATTTCTTCAGCAGTGAATTTACTATTTAATAGTTTAGTATTTTGAGGATCACTTAAATCTATTGGCTTACCATCTAAGATAAACTTATTAGGTGAAGTTAAAGCCCCTATTAAGGTATCTCCAACATACACCCTAATAGCGTAAGACCCACTATCATTGATATATGCGGATTCTATTTCTATGGGGGTATCCATTACACTCCCATCAGTATTTGTAGGCTTAGAAGGGCCTTTAGTGTTGCCCCATTTCTTTACTTCAATACGCAACCCACTCTTAATTTCTTGCCATTGGCGACCCTCTAAAGCTGTTCCTAAATCTATCTCTTTACCATCTTCATCTTTATTTATAAACCTAACAAAAGAATTCACAGAATTTAACACATTATTAAACCCTTTATAATTTTTAGATTTTTCAGATTCTTTTAATAGCGTTATTTTACCATCGACATATTTCTCAGTTTCTAGAACTTGATTAGTAATATTAGTATAATCTATAAGCTTAACTTGAGATGCTTCAGTAGTATCTTGCATGTTAGCCATTTTACCCTCTAAAGTTGTTTTTACACTAACTAAGTATTCTTTAAATATTTGAAACTCAGCTAGTGTATTAGAATTTTTATTAAATTCATTTACTTTTGATATTACAGTATTTAGATACTCATCTTTACTTGGAGTCTCCATTGTAGGGCTATCTAATTCTTCTTCTTTTTTGGACTGCTCTTCTATATTTGATATTATTTTTTCTATTTGTTCTTTACTTAAATCTTTACTACTAGCAACAGTATCTTTAAGCTTATTATAAAGATTAATTCTAGAATCTTTTATAGATGCTTCTCTAATAGAATCTAATTCTCTATTAAATACTTTATAACCATCTACAGACAATAATGTTGACATATCCTCTACATAAGCCTCCCTTTGAGTTGCCATTTTAGATAAATCATTCAACATATTTTCAGTATCTTTAGCTCTAGCAGGTTTATCTACATACAATTGGTTTATTTTGTCTTGTAATTCTGTAGTACTTTCTACTAATTCTTTAAAAGATTCAAAATCTCTATCATATTTTTTACCCTTATGTACAGTATCTTTTCTTTTAGTGTGTTCTGTTTTAAGAGCTCTATAGTATCTACTTCTTTGTCTGTTAACTTTTTTTCTTAATATCTCAATTTCTGATGAATTAGCTTCTATATCTTCAGCATCTTTAAGTTCAGCTTCAGCTTCTTTTAATTCAGAATGTTGGTTCTTAAAGTTTTGAATCCATTGTTTAGTCATTCTAACACTTTGATTCTCATTACGAATAGCTATAAGTGTTCTGGCATCCACATTTAGTCTTTCTGACACTTTATCAGCAAGTGACATTTCTCTACTATCTAAATCCCCGACCATATAGTCATTGTAAGCAAGAGCTTCAATAAGTTCAGTATGATTTAATGTACCAGCATCAGTAACAAAAGAATAGTCCTGTATAGTCTTTTCCATCCCTCTAATAGACTTAACAGCTCGATTGGTATTATCTGTAGCAGTTTCTATAACTTCTTTCTTACGGGCTTGTAATTCTTCTGTAGTCATGTTACCTTCATAACCAAAAGTTTCCGCAAATTCTTCAATAGGCATAGCTTTAACTTCTGCTATAGTTTCTTCAAGCATCTGGTCAGACACTCCTAATTTGTACCTATTAGCAACCATGTTGTAAAACTCTTGAGATTCCGCATTCTTTCCTCTGTAGAAATCTTTCTTATTATGAGCTTCATACATTTCTTTGTTAGTTGCATGTACTAAATTAGCTTGCTTTTGCATAATAGCTAACTTACTCATACCAGGATTGGCATTAGCAACTGCTAGTAATTTTTCTGCAATATTTATTTTATCATTAGCGTCAGTTACAGCTCCAACTAGAGAACCCTGCCACATACCCTTAGCACCACTTTTAAAGTTAAATGTAGGGGATCCTAATGAACCTATTATCATTCCTATGCCAACTTCTTTCCAAAATTCATTATCAAAAGAACTTCCATAAGTTTCACCAAAAGAATCATGCATTGCATCTATAAGGTCATAACTATTAGCTACACCTTCTGGATTGTATTTATTAGATACATACTCAAGACCTGTGTGTTTAACAAATCCTTGACCACCTTCTTCAAATAAACCTTCAGTTAGAGGTCTTTTTAAAATTTCTTTACCATAATAAGAGCCTTTTTGTAGCTTATTCCAATTTTTAAATGCTAAAGTACGTGCACCCTCTTTCCCACTAAGTCTAGTAGGAGACCCTAATGCAGAACTTATTGCATTAGATTTAAATAAACCTTTACCAAATGTTTTAGGTAAAGTTACAAAATTAGATAAACCAACAATTGCAGTATTACCTGCAAACACCCAATTAGAAGCACTATTAATAGCATCTTCCATTGTGTTATATAATTCAGGATTAGATCCCTTTAACTGTTCTTTTGAATCAATACCTTCTATACCTTTTAACATATCTGCCCAAGCTTCATCTTTAAATCCTCTAGCCTCAACACCTGCTTCATAACCTGCACCAGTTATAAGTCTTCTAGTAAATAAAGCAGTTTTATCTATCCGATTAGCAATATTAATAGCTGACCTTGCAGAAGAAATTGCTGAAATACCAGTTTTAGCTTTATTGGCTTTATTCATAGCACTAACTCCTCTAGCTGCTTTAGCTAAAATTCTAGCTGTCATACCTGCTTGAAGCCCACTAGTAGCACCAAATGTTGCTGCTGTAGCTGCAGTCATAGCTATTTCAGATAATACAGCAGATATTGTAAATGCCATACCTCCTAAAAAATCATCTGCCCAGAAATTAGCAGTACCCATATTTTTATACCAAGCTCTATTTTGTTCTTGTTCAGTATTAAAATTTTGATACTTTTCTCTCATACCATCATCCCATGAATCTAAAGCTTGAGTTAAATCATTATCAAAAAATTTATTAAAACTTTGATTTTTAATCATGGAACCTGTGCCATAAAATAAATTAACAATATTACCAACTACTCCTGTACCTATTTGAGATACAAACTTTTTAGAACCCTTAGACCATATTTCACCAGTAGTTTGAAATCTTGCTTGCAAGTCTTCCATATTACCACTACTATAAACATTATCATCTCCTGCAGAAACTAAATGACCTTTATATTTACCTGCTTCACCTACAGATTTTTGTGCAGTTTCTGGGGTAATTTCATTAGTAAAATTAGTTCCTGCTAGTTTATTAAAATCTTCTAATGAGTATGTACTTTTTTCTGGCATAATTAATTATTTATAAACTGTAATATATTACTTTTACTACCTCTTATTGCAGTATTTTTAACATCTTTACTTAATACAGATATTTGGTATCTTTTTATTTCTGATTGCAACTCTCCTATTGTCATTTTAGAAGGAGTTTCTTCAATAACACCATCAATTTTTGTGTATTCAAAAATTCTAGTTTCAACTTTTTTATCTTTATTAACAAAAGTTTCAACTCTTAAACCACTATTACCATCTCCTATAATACCTAGACCTGTTTGTACTATGTTATTAAATTGAGCAGTTGGTTTTAAATCTTGTTGCATTTGATCTGTAGCTTGACTAACTAATACAAATTTATGACCTCCTGCTTTACTAGAAATTTTAACTTTCATGCCTCCTATAAATTCATCTGAAGCTGAACCTTCAGTATTATAAGCGTACACTACTGGACTATAATCAGATTGATCACTTACAGAAGTTGCATCAAGAATTTCTTCTGTATCACCATTCCATTTAACTAAGCTACCGTCTCCCATTTCTTTATACATAACAAATTCTTTGTCATTAAAGTAACCTCCTAAACTACCATCACCAAACATAGCTTTAGTAACTTGAGGTCTTAGTTCTTCTGGTAAATCTACTTTTTTATTAGCATGTAACCCATTACTTTTTAAATAATTATTATAAATTGTAATGCCTTCTAGTGCTAAATTAAAAGCTTTTCCAGATGTTTTATCACCAGTATAACCCATGTCATTAAGATATTTTATTCCAATTGATTGCATACCTTCATCTAACATATATATGTTCCCTTCAAGACCGGTTGTACCTCCTACAGTATGTGGAACATGATTTATATCATATGTAGGATTCCCATCTTCATCCATACCTTTATACACTTTATTTACTCTTTTATATGTAATTGTACCATTTGCATTATGTACAATTGAATTAAAATTAGTCAAACCAATTTCTTCCCTTTTAGATGCAAAATCAGTTGATTCATTTAATAATGGGGTAAATAATTCATCTAACATTGCTTTTTTAGCCCTTAAAGCTGCTTGTTGATTATATAAACTATTATTTTTATTTTCAGAAAATACACGATCTTCTCTACCTGTTGAAGCATAAGCCTCACTAAATAATTTAGCTTTATAGCTTTTAGGGTTTAACTGGGTAGTCATTTCTTGTTCACCAGTTTCTTTATTTAAAATAGGTTTACCATTCTCATCTACAGCAGGCTCTTGTATATACATTGGAGCATTATAAGATTCTGCAGTAAGGCCAGATTCATAACCAAAAGCTACTGCATCTTGGATATAATCTTGATTTGCACCTTCAGATAATACACTGTCCATTACTCTAGCCATTCTTTCAGGTTTTTTCATTTTATGATATTCGTCTTTATTTACAAAATAAGGTTGCATTGCAGCAGTCCATTTATCATGTCTTATATCATCTTCAGCTTCTAATATTGCAGTCCTAGATTGTTTAGCCAAATTTTGATATTTAGCTATTCCTCTTGAACCATACCCTTTATAATCAGCTCCATATCTTTCTTGACCTCCAACACCTTCGTATTGAGCATCAAAATCCCTCATAGCTTTTTCAACCATCATAGGATTATCTTTATGCACTTCTTTTAATTCTTTGTATCTAGCAGCTCTAGCATCATGATTAGCTTGTATATTACCTGCAGCACCATATTGTGAAAAAGTTTTAGAAACTTCTCTGGAAAAATCACGAACTTCATTTCTATTAACTCTATCAGTTAAATCCATATTACTAAATTTATCTGCAGAATCATCTATCCATTTCATAATACCTTCAGCTTGATCATTATCAGCAGTTAAAGATTGTAATTTTTGACCTTGAGCTTTCCATTCTTTTGTTGTTGCAACTTCAGAATCCTGTTGCATTTGTTTAGCAGCTAATCCTTGATACATTTCTTGAAAAGGCATATCATATGCCCAATCTATTGGTGTCCCTCTACTGGTTTTATAAAATCTACTCATTATATTTTAAATTCTTTTCCTTTGAAATAATACTTACCATCAGCACCCATAGTGAAATCCATAGATATTTGCTGTAATACTTTTAACTTAGCTTCATTTGATGTATTTTGATTTAAATTCTTACCAAAACCTTGTGTCATATCACCCATGTTACTTGCATTGTCAGAAAGGTTACTATAAAAGTTATCTCTATTTTGATCTAATCTATTTAATCTATCTTGTCTACCGTTTGCATCTTGTATATCTCCTTGCATTCTTAATTGAGAAGTAGTAGATGCTTCATTAGTATCGTAACCTAAACCAGTTGTGCCTAAATTTCTTTGTGTATTGTCAGCAATGTTTTGCTCATTAGATAGTCTTGATGCAAAAGAACTAGTTCTATTACTATTCATATTAGATGCTATATTACTTTGTCTTCTTATATTAGCAAAAGTATTTTCTTTACCTCTACCATATATTCCAGATAATTCATTAATAGCTGCTCCTTCTACATTTGCAAACTCATTAGTTTCATCTCTATCCATACCATTAGCTAAGGTCATAGCCAAAGGCCCTAAGCCTCCTACAACATTACCAATAGCACCTATTGTATTTCCTGTAGTCCACATACTATCATCACTCTTTTTTTGAGATGTTGGTCCTGCTTGAGGGTTACCTATTAAAGAATTATTTCCGTAAGTCCAAGATAAGCCAGCAGCTAAATCTTTATTAGCTCCAGGTGATACTCTACTAGGATTATTTTCAACATAATTACCGGGCTTACTGTAATCTATATTTTGAAAAGGAAAATTAGGTATTGGATCTAATAGACTATCTATATCACGTGTACCAAAATCAGAATCAAACATATCAGAAGGATTACCTTGTGGATTAAAACCTTTTAAATTGTCTTCATGTTCTTTTAAAGGATCTCCACCTCCATATAAGTATTGTTGTATACCACCTTCTTTCATTTTAGCAAAAGACTTAGCATTACCATTAGCATCTTTACCATAAAGTTCTCTATCAATTTGCTTATTAAGAACATCCCTAATAATACCTTGTCTTGCATCTTTATTACTTAAATACTCTTCTCTCCATTTCTTAGGTATTACAACACCATTCTCTGTAGATTCTACAAAGTTTCCAGCATGTTCTTTATTTTTACCCTTAGAATGAGACTTATATCTAGGAGTATCATAATCATCTAATACACTACCTGATTTTAAATCAACATTAAGTTCGCCTTTCTCTATATTTATAAGAGGGTTATTAACCATACCCCCATCTTCAAAACTAGGAACCCCATAAGGATTCATAGATTGATTAGCTGGTATAGCAGATATTTGATCTTGAATACCTTTAGATACTTTCTTATTTTTAATACTACCTCCAATGCCACCTACAATAGCTCCAGCAACTGCACCAACAGCTGTACCAATACCTGGATTAACTACACTACCAATTTTAGCACCAGTACCTGCACCTTTTAAAGCACCCATACCTACAGCTTTACCTTGTGAAGGTAGCTCTTGTCCATACATTTCTTGATTAGGTACAATAGCATCTACACCCTCAGCTGCCATATTACCTAACATTTGGTAAGGCATTTCTACACCCCCCTCTTCACTAGGTAATTCTAAAGTAGTATCCCCTCCTTCAGGAAAACTATCAAATATGCTTGTACCTCCAGCCATATATTTAGATAAAGTGTAAGGTGAAGCTTTTTTATTTCTATTATATTTCTTTTTAGATTTCATAATTATGATTCTGTGTAGTTTTTCTCTGTAACATTGAAGTTAGTTATTAACTTAGTATTTACAAAGGTAGTGAAAAAAAGTCGTATTACCAAGTACTTATCCCTGAATACCTCCTGTTCCCACCAGTTTTTGTTTAAGTTTATTGATGTAGAATTTAGAACCTTGTCAATATAGTAATTGTTTCTATAATTACTTACAGCCCAATCTTTTGTAAACAAAGGTATATCTCTATTTTCTACTAAGTCTCTGAATTCATTAAAGCTATACTCCTTTTCATTAATATCTAAGAGTGCTTGTTGATGCCAAACTTCTTGATCTCTTCCCAAGTGGTTCTGTTCCCTCTTAGCCAGTAAGGCTATATCTCCAGAAGATTGATAACTGTTATATAAGTTAGCTTTATCAAATGTAATATTTCTTTTATCTATAAAGTATTTATTAACAGGGTCCCATTGTTGGGCTTGTGTATGAAACTTAATAGTATTAAATATACTAGTTTCTAAAGGATTCTTAGTTGATACTAATTCTATTATGTGAGGATATTGAACTCCAAAGAAAGTTTGATATTCAAATTTCTTATTATATCTCCATATATTAACATCATCTTTAATAGTAGCATAAAACTTAGTCTTACTTCCTATGTAATGATTAGGTATGTAACTATGAAAGCTAGTCCAAGATTGATCCTTTACAGAATAACTCATAGTCCAACTACAGTTCTCAAAGTAATCTGGATAATCCTTAGTATTTATTAATATCTTAGGACTATTACTTGGTGTTATAAATTTAGTTAAATACCAATTACCATCTTCAAATGTTAATGTTTCAAATCTTGGTGGACCATTAGTATCTAAAGCTGTTCTACCTTTTTCAGTTAAACTAAAGTCATGCTTAGTTAGTAACCATCTATCATATCTAGTATCATACCCAGATACAAAACCAACATTATTTGCAGGGTTATCTCTACAAGGGAATTCTATTCCTAATATATCTTCGTACTCACTCTCTAATTTTAATGGTAAGTTTTCTTCAAACCAATTACTATATCCACCAGTTATATCTGGATTACCTTGTCCTCTATATAAGAACACTTTACCATCCTTAGCATCTAAAGAAAATATACCATGCTCTGTAATATTAGAGGCACGTTGAGACTGATTACCCATATAACCTGTATCAGAATACATGATCTCTTTAACAGGTACTGAGAAGAACTCTCCTGTACCTATGTAGACCTCCTCACCTGAAGCTTGAATAGCTTGACTAGTAGAAGGTAAATAAAATCTAGATTCTTCACAATCAATTAATAACTGATTATTAAAATTAGAAACCTTAGTTATAGCCCCTCTATTAGGCATTATATCTCTATAGTTATTTGTTTTAAATTCTAAGTACCTGTCTTGCAGTTCTTCCTGAAAAGATTGTTCTGAGTACATTACTCTATTAGGAAATTCACATTCACATTCTGAGCAATATTTATAACTATTAGATAAAGGTAAGAATAAATTTACTGTATTAGCTTTATTAAAATCAAAATTATAATTGTAATAGTTTGGTCTATAAGATCCTCCACCATCTGGTATACAATTTAAATGATAGGAAGGATCAAAAGTTTTTGGATAATATACTTCTCCAACAAGCTCATGTCTTAATTCTGAATTAATAATAGATTCAGTAAAAAAAGACATTATAGTTGCATAGTTATGATGCCATTTATCCCCCCCTCCTGTATCATAAGAAACATGACTTCTATTAACATAACTATTTACATCTGTTTCTAACCTTGATGAATTTACAAAATGAAATTTATTAATAAAAGTGTCACCTCCAAATATAATAGTAGTATCAGTAGTAGTCCAATCTTTTGATACACTATAATAACTTAATAAAGTTAAATTATTATAGACATCTTTTATAGTTTTAATTGCGTGGTAACCAGTTAAACTTGAATTTAGTAAAACACTGCCATCATTATTTGTTATTGTTCCTTGAGCATGGGTATATAAGTAATCCGCTCCATCATACATATTTGTGTTAGAGTCTAATTCTATAGCAAAAGTTTCTGCAGAATAATTATTAATAAATTTATTAGTTAATATGCCAGCTTGCAAAACTGAATTATCTCCTACATAACTGTTTTTATTAATTTTATTATTTATTGTAGAGGTATGAACAGTATTGTCAACAATTATGCCAGTTAATTGATAATTAGAAGTACTTAAAGTAGCTGCTGGACCTTCTGCAACTGGATCAGAACTGGGGGAATTGAAAATATTTTCAGATTTTATATAAGTGCCATTTAATGAAGGTTTTTTAAATTTAGTTAATGGTGAATGAAAACATAATTTACTTTGAATAGTAGCATGGTTACCTATTGCCCCTCCATCTGTTACTGTTATTCCAGCTTCAGCTCCATCTGGAATAGATCCTCGATTTACTAGATTAGAGATATTAAAAAGACCTGATAAATTAAAAAAATATGGTTGAAAATTAAAAGTATCTGTACCATCTGAACCCTGTTTAGTGTATAAAGACATACCTTTATCAAGTACAGTCTCATTACCTTCTCTTTCACATTTAACTATTCTATAAGCATACGTACCAGGTGGTAATGCAACATCTTTAAATTTAATACCTAAAGCATTGATTTTATTACTACCAGTAGAATTAAATTCTAATGAGCTGTCTGGAAACTTATGATGCCTAATAGGTGTCCCAGCTAAACTACCATAAATAAAATTACCATTACAATCTTCTGTATTAGGGTAATTTGTTTCAGATTCATAATAAGCCATTTGACCTGCTGAAAATATATCAGGATTTAATGTAGAATCTTTATAAGCTGTGTTATATACCTTCCACCTTTCAACAGTATCACCTGCTACTAACCCCAAGTGAGCTCCTTCAGTATCTGGAATAGTTGTAGTTTGGTTCCAACTAGAGGATACAAGGGAATACTGTTGTGTATCCCAACCTGTAGTTGCTGTAGGTCTATGTGTACCTTGATTAGTAAAACCAAAGGAATCTTTAGCTCTACCTGGAATATGCATAACTGGTGAAAATGTATTATCAGTATATAAATAAACTATACCAAATGCATAAACTTCATCACGCATATATGACTTACTATACCAATAATAATCTCCTGTTTTTACTGATAAGTTACTTGCATCTTCAGAGTCATGCTGGTACACCTCATAGTGAGATGTTATATCATTAGCATAACTTTGTAGTGTAGAATAATCTTTAGTTGCACATTTTATATTACCTCTAATTAATCTATTCTCAAGTTGAGTAATAGTTTTAGAGCTAAAAATATCTTTTACTTTATTTATTTCACCTAACTCTGTAGGAGTAACATTATCTACATGTAGTACAGTGTAACTTATTAAACTGTCCGTAATTATAAGTTCATCAATTACATAAGAAGATGTTACTCCTGCTGTTGTTACTACAGCAGTTATTTCTAAATACTTATAATTTGTATTTATACCAATAATTTCAAACTCAGCAGCTTTGTTTGTAGGCATAGCTATTGTACCATCTATATCAAAATAGTCATTAGAATAACTATCATCTATAATTGGAATAGTTTCAGTAGCTATAGTATAGCCTGCACCATTCTTACTCTCATCTAGGTGTCTTAAAACTAATTGTAAAGTTCCTGCAGGTAAGCTGCCATTTTCAGTGTACTTTATAAATTTAGCACTAAGAGTATTATCTATTCTATCTATGCTAAATTCTGAACAATTCCATTTAGTTAATGGATCATCAGTACCTTCTACAAAATCTACTCTTATGTAGTCTTCTAAAGAACTTATATTAATAGCTCTATCTGGATTTAAGTGGTCCACAAAATAAACTATAGTATCACAACCATTCTTTATCCTATATGTAGCTTCAATCTCATTACATACACTAAAACCTAAGCAATCAGATTCTACTAAACTAGTAAACTTAGAGTTTTTATCTAAAGAACCTATTAAGCTAGTACCATTAACTTCATTGACAGCAAATATAATATCTTCACCATCACTAATATAAACATGCCCTAGTACTTTATAGCCATCTGGTAGAGCTGCTACAGCCTCATTAGAAGGTTCGTTACTTCTGTATCCTAAATCCCCCTCTGTTGTCTCAGAGACAGTATTAAGGGCAAACCTATAAGTACCTTGAGGTTGTCTATTAGGAGAAAAATCTGAATGTAATCCAGATTCAAAACTATTAATATTACTATTAGAAACTTGTTTCTTATTTTTGTTCTTACCCTCAGCCATTTGTATTAAAATTTAAGTTTTCTAGTGAGTTAGTTCCAGAGAAAAATGATCCATAAGAATTTCTTTTTTTAACTAGTCTCATATTACTTCTATATAGTTGTTCCCTCTCATCTAAGTTAGAAGGCATAAGTTGTGCATTCTTAGCTTGTTTACAGTACCATTGCCAGTCAGAGGTATAAGTATTTAATAAACTGCCATTAGCTGGTGTAGGGTTACTAAAATACTTACTGTCAGCAATCCTCATTTTAATGTAAGCTACTACTGCAGTTCTAAATGAAATCTCGTCTATAATCATTGGGTAACCGTCTTCATCCAAAGGTTGTTGTAAATATGCAAGAGCAATAGTTCCTGTCTGAAAAGAGGTGTTTACATAGCCCCTATGTATTGAATAAGTATCCTCTGATTCACAATAAAGATTAATTGAATCTAAACAGTGTAAACCTTTAGCAGATCTAAAATTAGACTTGTCTAGTTTAAGAGGTTGGAAATTATCATAGTAATTACTATTGTAATTTGACACAACACCATATGAGGCTACTACATCATAATATCTTTGTTCTGGTATATAGTATTGATTATGAGCATTCCAGCATTCTGGAGTTTCTGGTTCTGGACAAGTTGTACAAGTTTCATCTAAAGTTTCACCCTCATCTGATATACATAATGTAGGGTCCACAACACTCTTAGTGTAAGCCATTTGTATTACTTCTACTAAATCTTCTGGCAATGCCACCTTATGGTCTACAACATCTAGTAGTGTAACCGTTTCTTCGTATTGACCAAAAGCACCAATAAATTCTAGTGCCTCTCCAATCATTTCTACAGCATCTGCCTCTGATGCTCCTACTACATTTAAACCCTCTCTAACTCCCTTAGATAGTATGTTGTTTACTGATACTAAATTATACTTACTCATTTTATTTTTACAATATTTAATTCATCAGCTTTTGCTAACTTCGCTAGATTTCTAGCATTATTTCTACTTGGTTTAAATTCAAATATGGTTTTATTTATAAATCTAGCTTTAGACTTATTCCACTTGTACTTATATATTAACCCATCACTATGAAGATTTAAATGATAAATGTATTTACCAAACTTTTTAGTATTCTGCCAATCTATAGGTTTCCTTTTTTGCCTTTTTTTATAAATATAAAATTCCCCAAGATTGTAGGGGAATTTATAAGTATGACCAGACTGCACTTCTTCTAGGACTTCATTTAGTATAATTTTAACTAAACGCTTATACTCACCTTGATCTATATCATAGTGAGTACCTTTATTTTTTTTTCTATAATCCCTATAGAAATGGGTTAAAGTTTTGGTCATTATTTATCCTTAGAATCATTCTCAATATCTTCTGGACTGCTATTAAACAATTTTATTAATTCCATTACACTCATTTCAATTATAGGTTCAGCTAAGTAGGAGTCAACTCTAAACTCTTTATCTCTAACATCCTCACAACCTTCTGCAACACTATTCTCACAACAAGAGTTACAATTAAAATCTGTTGTATCATCAAAAATACCTGCTAAAGTTATAGCAGGTATAATCTCTTTAGAAGTTACATATAGATAATCATTCTTAGTAAAGAAGTCAATTGAATCTTTTGTATATTTGTTGTATGCCTTATATTTCTTATCTTCAAAAGTTGTAGGAGAAAAAGCATATTCACCATCTATAGATGTTACACTTGTAATATAATCTCCAAGATTACTAGATACAAACTTTGGTATTTTACATTCTGTTCTTAGAATAGTACAACCAAGTTTAGGTATACAAGGGCACTCATAAGGTAAAGCTTTGATTAGAGGAATACATTCTAAATATTCTATATTTCTTTCTGAAAGTTTTTTATTTTTATTTAACTCTCTGTTTAATAAAAAACTTCTTGCAGATTTTAACTTAGAATATATATGTCTAGAACTTAATCTAGTATCATCTGAAGCTGCACCTTTACTGTACAGGCTTTGAACTCTATCAATAGCTTCCCTAATTTTCATAATATTATTGTTTTATTTGAATATTTAAAGTATCAAAATTTTGTTTAATGACAAACAGTCCAGGTTGTGTTTCATGCCCTATAAAGCCTTTAATTTCACTGTAATTACAGTATTCAATGTAATCTGTTGTTATCATATCCCAACTAACTCCTTCAGTACTAACTTTAGATGTATTTCCAATTAGAGATACTATTACTAAAGCAAATACGATTCCTGATAAAAAAAACAAAATGTGATCAATTAATTTATTTATTTTTTCCATATTATTTATTTATTTGTAAAAAACCTTCTTTACCGGTTTCTTTATTCCAGATATAAGCTGTAGCTCTTTTTTTACTACCTATGTAACCCATAGCTTTATGCCATTCATCTGCTCCACATAAAGAAGGTAGAAATTCTACTTCAACTCCTTGATACTCATCTTTTATATGCTTATGTATATGACCTAGGTGCCAACATCTTGTAGTAGTATTTGCAAACAACAATGGTTGCTCTACTGCCATTATAAGAGGTAACTCATTAGGTCTTTCCTTGTCACCGTGAGTATAACCTATAAGGTTTTTACCATACACATAATAATTTCTACTTTCACCATTATTAGTTACCTTAACATTATTGTTATTAAAGTAATAAGCTGATAGTGTTTCTCCTAAGTAATAAGTTCTTTCAAAGTCATGATTACCTGGTACAATTATAATATCTACAGGAGCCTTGTTAGCTAAGTAATTAATACTTTTAACTATTGACATCCAAGCTATCCTATAATTAACTCTCCAATCAGAATTATCTGTTTGTGGAGTACCTTTAGTGGTTGAAGCTCTCATACCCTCAGAGTTGAATAAATCATTTCCTATGGGCATTACTATCTTTTCTACATCATAACCTGCTGACTTCTCATAAAGCTCTACAATAGCCTCTACGAAGATATCTGCTTGCTCTTGAATAGAGTTACCATCTATCTTACCAAAATGAAAGTCTGGGATAGATATTTCTAATGCCACAGGATCTTTTGTATTTTTTGGTCTAGTCTTAACTTGTAAAGGACTTAATCCTCTGATGTCTCTAATAAGCTCATCTTTCAGATCTTTAAACTCAGTAGAGGTTTTGTTTTTATTAGCAGTATAGGACTCTCTCCACTCCCCACCTGCTGTTTGCCATTTAGACTTTAGTACTAAGTTTTCAATGTCTTTATCTTCTTCTCTAGTAATTCTTCTAGCCTCTCTCAAAGCTTCTATACAAATTTCAGGGTCTGCATCTAATTTTTCGGACAATCTTTTAGCTCCTTCTTTTAAGTAGCCAGTTTTTTCTAGTAAAAATTCTACTATTTCATTTCTTTCCATACTACAAAGTTACAACTTTAAATTGATATTTCCAAATTATTCGGGATCTTTTTTCTTAAAAATTACTGGAAGTATATGATTTCTAAGTAAGTATGAAATGGTTGTAGTCACAACAGTAACTACAATACCTACTAATAGTGGTAAAGCCAAGTCCATTTCTTGTAAGAATTTTATAAAGCTGGCAGCACCTCCGCCAGCTATTCCATTTTTTATATCTAGTGTATCCATATTATAGTATATCTATGTTAGCAACAAAAGCAGCATTAGTAGTTAATGTACCTATAAAGTTAGTTAATCCTTCAACAGAAACACTTCCATTTGAGGTATTAGATCCATAGTAATATACGTCAGCATTAGTTCCCATATAAACTCCTTCACTACATAGGTGCATAGCCATTATAGATGCACTACCAGAGTACAAATGACAATTTTGAAACCAAAGTTTAATATTTGAAGAAGCACAACTACCAGATAGTCCCACACAACCTGAATTAACAGCAGGGTTTTTATTTATAATAGTAGAGCCATCAAATTTAACTTTACAAAAATCAGTTGTAGACAGGCCCTCATTTCCTATATTTACAATATTTACATCATAAGGGGAAGTTGGATCAGCATCAGTAAATGTAAAACCTTCTATTAAACAATCTAAAAAAATTACTTTACTATTATTTCCAGAAACTCCTTCTATTTGTACAAGTGCACTTTCATTAGTAGTTCCTTTAATATTTGTATTTTTAATTATTAAAGTACTGCTAGTAATTTGAAACCCTTCTTTTCCACAATTTAATCTATTAATAGTAACGTCTCCAGTACAATCTACTATAGAGATTGTTTGTTTACCGCTTACATTTACTGCCTTTAGTAAATTAAAATCTAATAAGCTTGTAGCTGATAGATTTATCATTGGGTTTTCACTGCTATTACTGTAAACAGATGTTCCTTTAAATTTTACAGTATCATTACTGTGAAAATTAACAACACCTGATATACTTGGACTTGCTGGAGATACATTATTAATATACTGCACACTTACATCTACATTAACAAAATCATACAAACTCAGAGTATACATTATACTATTAGATTCAACTCTTAATAAATCAATAAATACTTCTCTAGCAGGAGTTCCAATTAAATTAATAGCAGATTCCCCTATAGAATTACTTATAATAGCCCCAGGACCAATTAAATTTAATCCAAAGTAACTACCAACCAAACTTCCGTCTATAACAACATCTCCTACCATTTCTATAGTTAATTTATCATAACCATTTGGTTCTCCAGTTAATGCATTTAAATTAATTACCCCTTCTACATATATACCAGGGTAAACTATTATGGTATCACCATCAATTGCCTCTGCAATAGCAGCAGAAACTGTTAAATAATGGTTGTTTATACTTTCTCTTACACCAGTCGCGTCAACGCCTAGCTTAGATACAATTAATGTATTACCTAGGGCAGATGTTAAAGCTGTTACACTTTGCCATACAATAGTGCCCGTACCAGCATCATAAGTAAATACTTGACCATCTGTTGCCCCTGATGTGTCTATAGCAAAAGCAAATGTATTAGTTGCACTGACAATTGGTTTAACTTTAGTGGCTACATTAGCAGCTAAGGTCATAGTTTCCCCTACTGCAATTTCTTCAGTAGTAATACCATCTGATATAAATATTCTATGATTAACCGCCTCTAAAGCTGCTACATCATCACATACTGTACTAGCACAGGGTATTAAAGTATTTGTATTATTAGTAATATTTGTTACATAACTATTTACTATATTAATAACCTCTTCTCGTGTTATTGGGCATTCATTAAAAAATTTCATTACAAAGTATTTTATCTATATTAATACAACTCCCATTATCTATTAGGAATAATATATTTAAGTTGTAGAACAACTCTTTCTTAGTTTCAAAAGCTCCCTTCATTTTTAAACTATCTAGTAGTAAAAACTCTTCTGAAGCATTTATTAAATTATTATTTACAGCCTTAGCAATTTCTACACTCATCTATTTTTTGTTTTAAATAAGTTAGTATATTACATGCTGTACAGCAGTTCTCACATTCCAATGCAAGTAATACTGCATTATAAAGTGGTACTAACTCTGTGTTATATAAATTTAGTTCTAGCTTCTTTGCTATCTTACAAGGAATTTTTCCTGCTACTAGACTACAAATGTAGTAGCTGAAGTAATTTAACACTTCATCTGTACCATCATTTACACTTATTTCTACTTTTAAGCTGTAGATACCCTCTGCCATTTCTGTAGGTTGTAACCATGCTGCAGGATTAATAGTAACTACATCACCCACTATTGTATAGTAAGTAGAGCTATCTACTAAGCTTAACTCAAAATAGTTTATTACACTATCAGCACCAGAACAATTATTACATTTCTCTAGTGCTTTTATATTTACTTTAGTTATAGTCTCACCTAAACCTGTATCTATAGAAGCCCAAGCTCCCCCACTTACTAATCCTGTTAGGATAAAATCTGTTAATTTTAAATTTATCATATTATTTATTTTATTTGTAATCTAGTATTACTACAACTTTAAAATCAATCTCAACAGTAGTTTGATATACCATTGTGATTAAAATCTTAATTGTCCTTGAACTCCGTCAATAAAATAATTTATAAGGCCGTTCTTTCTGCCATTTTCTGCGACACTCACATCCATGTTTTGGAATACATAACCTGAACCAGATCCTTCAGTAAGATGCCTTTTAATAGAGTTATAATATCTAGTGATATCTGATAACTCAGACTCTGTAGGCGTTACTTTACCAGATGTATCAATAGATATAAGAACTTCTCTTAATGTAACTATATCTTCACCTGAAGGATTTTAATGTCTAAGACTTCTTGTTGTTCTTTTGTTGGGGTTACTGGCATTCTTTTGTGCCAAACTCCTT
>Ga0209702_10001939_pt1 | contig 37664 bp, 33 predicted proteins | sample FRY01_FD_187210 | JGI IMG/M metagenome (GOLD analysis project Ga0209702, IMG submission 187210) | Freshwater microbial communities from Lake Fryxell liftoff mats and glacier meltwater in Antarctica - FRY-01 (SPAdes) (version 2) | ecosystem: Environmental > Aquatic > Freshwater > Ice > Glacier...
TGCAGAGTTTGTTGCAGCCCACGTGTAGTTGACATCGTAATTAGAAATCTGAACTGTAAAACCTGTTGACGTAGCAGCAGCAACACCAAAAGTAGGAGTGAGCGCTGCTAATAACGAGACCACTGCTGAACTTGTAGCAGTGCCATTGGTGTAGCCAGCACGAGCAGTAGTAACAGTCACAGTAGAAGACACACCCACGCCAAGACCTGTCACAGTCACCAAACCAGTATTAGAAATTGTTACAACACCAGATGCAGAGTTTGTTGCAGCCCACGTGTAGTTGACATCGTAATTAGAAATCTGAACTGTAAAACCTGTTGACGTAGCAGTAGCAACACCAAAAGTAGGAGTGAGCGCTGCTATTGGCGTAACGGCAGGTGGAATTACAAAACCATTGGCCCATCCCCAGCGAATATCCATGGGAGCACCAATGGGTGTTCCTACAGTTGATGGAATCGCATCGAGTGCTGCGCGCAATTGATTAAATCCATCCCATGCCGACACTCCTGTTGTTGGGCAACCAGAACGCACTTGGGTACATGCAGCAGTTTGTACGGTAAACGAAGCAAGTCGTAAAGGTTTCGTCATCTGAATTGCACGTGCAGCAAGCACTGCCCATTGCCTCGCTTGCGATCCACTTTTGGTATGAATTTGTGGCATCGCCATCACGTTGGCACCAGCGTGACTAGACACCCACAGCACATCATCAATTGTCCAGCCGTTATTGCATGTCAACTTGCCAACCGATTGTGGACATCCATCTGCTGAACCAAAGTTCCACAATCGAGTCGTGGTGGTGGCAACATACCCATCAACCCACGCCCGGGCCTGACCAGATGGTCCCCACCCTGGTTCAAGATCAACTGAACCCGACACACCAACACGCGGGTCCGAAACCGCGCGAGCATCCTTGACAAGTTCTCCCCATGCAATTCCTCCCATGTACCCGTTGTATGCAGTCACGCCACCAGAGTTGCTCGTTCCGATAGATACTTCCCAGGCACCTTTGCCACATTGTGCCAATCCCGCAGCCCACGCCTGAGTTGTTGCAATAATTTGGGCTGAAGTAATCTGCCGACCGAAACCATTTGTTCCTTTTGCTACTTGTTTTCCAAAAGATAACACCACAATTCCTTGACCAACTTTTTTTGCTTGGTCGCAAGCGGCTTGTTGAATAACTGGTACAGCGGTATCAATCGGTAATACATCTTGGCCGCGAACATAACTTCCAATCGGAACTACCCACTGCGGTGATCCACGATCGGGCACCACTGTTGGATACCACACAGGTTCTGATGGTGTGAGCGCAACCTGTGCAGTGACCGGTATCGGTATTGGATTACGGGTGCACCCCTTTGAGCATGATGTTGACCTCGGTGAAAATGCGTCAACATTCACTTTGGTGCCAGCAGATTTCGCATTCTTAGTGGCAAGAACAACCACCCGAACCACATTCGATTTAGTCTTGCTTTTCAACACCACGGTTCGGCGCACAGTCTTTGGTGAATACTGATCAAGTGTTTTTACTCGCTTGTTATTAACGAACACAGCTACCTTGCCATTTTTCGGTCCCGCCAAATACCACAAAGAGAACGATCTTCCCCGTACACGGAAACTGGCTGATGCCCCAGTCGTTGATGCTGTCAACAAAGACCCACCATGGGCACGAGAAACACTGACCTTGCTCCACGTTGCAGGTACTGATTCGGCCAAGGCAGAAGCAACTGAAATCGGACCACTAACAGGAATCACCAATGCCAGTGCTCCAACAACAGCGACAGTATGTCTCCAGGGCCGATACTTCATGCCCTGAACCGTACCCCGAGGAACTACTTCACAGCAGTCACGACCCACTTCGACGCATTACCTGCGCGGTCGACAACACGCACCCACAATTTTTTTGCCCTGGTTTTAACGGTGATTGTGCGTGATTTCGCCTTAGGGCTACGAACCACAATAATTGTGATCTTTCCTTTGGCAGATTTACGCACCTCAACTTTGCCGATACCTGAGTTGGCATCCGAGGCTTTTATTGTAAGTTTCACGCCGTTCTTGGCCTTAGGCGCCCTAACCGCTGCAACCGTTACCGCTCCATTACGCGCAGTTGTTGCAGTACCAGTGGCTGAAGTCATCACCGGAACAGTCGTGTCAAGAATGATGTCGTCGGTCTGTGCCAGGCTTTGAGAACCAGAGCTAGAGACATACTTCACATAAACAATCTTTGGCAATCGTTCATCTTTGGTTGCAAGCAACGTCCACGCAACTACAGCCGAAGCATTGATAAGCGACACCTTTGTGAAAGTTTTGAAGCCACCATCGTTTGACAAAATGGCCGACACGGATCCTGTTGTTCCCGTTACATACACAGTGACCTTCTTGCTTTTGGTGAACTCGTCAGCATCGTTGATCGACACTCCAACTGGGCGGCCGGTTGTGAAAGACAAAGTACTACCCATCACTGTGCCAGACGCGTTTGTTGCTCGTACAGCAAATTTATATTCCGTATCTGCACTCAACGAAGAAATGGTGAGTGATACGTCTTGTGCAGCATTGCCCATCAAAGTTCCGGCTGCGGCCCAGACAAGTGGGGATCCATCTAGTGCATAGCCAATCTCCACAGTTGTTGATGCACCGTTCGGATTCACAGTGCCGTTCAAGGTGGCCTTCGATGATTGAATTGATGTTGCAGCAGTTGTAGTGACCGTTGCAGCAACTGATGTCACCAAGAACGATTGATCAACTGCAGTCGATGCTTTGTACAGACCAGATGCAGCACCTGCAACACTTATCGTGCATGTTCCCGCGCTAACCAATGTCACCGTTGTACCACTGACAGTACAAACAGCAGTTGTTTTGCTCGTGAAAGTTGTAGCACCACCAGAATTGGATGTTGCAGAAATAGTAAACGCTCCATCAGCGACAGACTTGTTTACCAGTGATCCAAATGTAATTGTCTGTGTGAGAACCGGAGATACCAAAGTTGGGGTTGATGCATTGACTGATGCACCATGACCAATTTGACCCTTTGATCCAAGGCCCCAACAGTAGGCAATACTTGTCGCAGATAAACTGCAAGCGAATCCAAACCCAGCAGCTACTGTGACTGCCCCAGCCGCTCCTGTTGCAGTGACCGGTGCTAAAATATAAGCACTGGAAAGTCCAGTTCCAAGTTGTGACTGGTCATTATTGCCCCAACATGACACGGCTCCAGATGTCTTACTTGCGCAAGTAAACGAATACCCAGCCGTAATATCTACTATTCCGCTTAGCGCCGTGTTGTCTTCTCGACTAGTGATTACGCGTACAGGCACCGTTTGTGGAGTCGGATCAGTTGAGTTATAACCTAGCGCACCCTCAAACCCATCACCCCAACACCAAGCTTTTGAATCCGAGGTAACTGCACAAGTGTGACCGCTTCCTGCAGTCAATCCAATTACGCCACTAAGGCCCCCTGTAGTAATTACGGTAGAAGTTGAGCCTGTAAGAAGTGTGGTGTTCCCCTGAGTACCATTCCCAAAGGTTCCTAGATTATTAGCGCCCCAGCACTTGATACTTCCGCCGTCAAGCAGTACGCACGCATGGTCTTCGCCAGCTGCGAGCAAAGATGCTCCGGACGTAATTTCAGTAACAAAGTCCGGGGTGGCCGACCGCGTGGCTGAACCCGTATCTCTAGCCAGCACAGGGCTGAAACTGCTATTTTCTCCCCAACACTTGATGCCTCGTGCAGATCCAACGATTGCACAAGTAAACATTCGTCCAGCTGAAATAGCACTCACATCTGTTAATCCACTTACGGTTGTCGGCGTAGACGTACTTGCGCCAGTAGTCCCTAACTGGTACTGCGAATTGTCTCCCCAGCATTTTACAGTTCCGTCCTGCAGCAGGATGCAAGTATGAGCCCAGCCAGCGCTGACCGCTACAGCAGTTGTTATATTGGCGACTTTCAATGGCGTATTACTTCCAACAACCGTAGGTGAACCGAGTTGGAGTTTGGCATTGTCTCCCCAGCAGTAAACCTCTCCTAACTGAATGACACAAGCATGTTCGGAGCCAACGGCTAACCGTTTGGCGGTGTCCTTAACACTTACTTGAGCACCAGCACCGTCGGCACTAACAGGCGCGACGTATGCCACTGGCGTGACTGCGAGTGCAGCAAGCAACGACACGACAAGACCGAGTCGACTCAATTTTCTTTTACGAGATATTGGCTCTTTGGATTCTGTGTGTGAGTAGTTCATGGCGTTCCCTTTGTGATGATGGAGATGGTTATGTGGCTTTGAGATAGATGGTGTCGTCTTTAGTGACATTAGAAATTGAGCAAGTGGCTGAATATGTTGCGCCACTTGCAGTGGCTATTACCCATTGTCCGTTGTCACCACAACGAATCGAAAAGGCCACAGCAACATTGCTCATGGTGAAAGTTGCAGAGGTTTGTGAGGTTGTGCTCGTGGGTTGTTGAGCGACTTGGAGAGTCTCAAGACAAACGATGTTGCTGCAAGATTGTTTATTTTGTGATGTTCCATGGGCAAGTGTGAGCATGGAACTAAATCCTTGACCACCTGGTTTATCAAGAGTGGGTCCCCATTGGGTGATGTCTGTATTGAAAGACACTTCGGTTGATGCAGGTTGAGTTGTGCGTGAAACGGGAACTGTTGACGTTGTGTTTCCAGGCTTACCAGTCTGAGTTTTTGGGGTGTTACTTGTCGTATTCGATGGTGCAACTGTGGTGGTGGTGGTTGATTCATCTGTGACAGTGAACCCTGTTTGAGGAGCACCAGGCACGCTCGTTGGGCTTTTGAGAGCTTCTGGCAACGTTGGATCGATCAACTGGTTCGGTAACATTTTTTGTTCCGTTGTTTTTTGTTCGGTGCCATCGGTGTTCACCACCCTTGTGGTCACCTCATTTGGACCCGACTGAGCAGACACCACATAGTTGGCATTGCTCGGAAGTCCGTCTGCAGATGCGCCAAGAACTTCAAGTGCTTGTTGATCGGACGTTGTTTCCACTGTGACTGGATTTCCATCTGCACCATCAACCGTGACAGCCACCCCATTGTCCGTGACGTAGAGGGAGTTGTTGTCGCCAAGACTTGTGATCACGAAATCAGAATTAGACAATGTGAGATGCACACTCGAATCGAGACTGGCCACACCACTGGAGGTAAAGATAATCGGCTTTTTTGATCCACCTTTTTTCGTTGCTACTTCCACGATTCCTTTGGGAGTGACCGCAACGATTCGGGCTTCAGAGTTCATGTTCATGCTGATTGGTTTTTTTGAAATCGGCGCCGACACGATGTAGTCAATTGGTTGGCCTGGTTGGGGCAGTGTACCAGGAGAACGCATGATGCGTACATACGTGTTGCCGGCGATAGTTGTATCCGGCGACACTGTGCCATCGTCGGTGGTGATTGACCAATTGGAGTCGACAGAACGAATCACAAACATGTCGCGTTGAACGCCTGAATCTTTTCCACAGAATGGGCAGTCACTGGAAAGTCGAGCCTCGAGCGATGTGATATCCATTTCGCCTTTTCCGCCTGTCCATATTGCTGGATCGTTATTCGGATCCGCACCTGAGAAAGAAAAAGACCATTGGTTCGTTTTGAGATCAACCGTGACAAAGCGTTCTTTGTCGGGCCAGTTGGAGTCATACACCTTGATCCGCGCAACATCTTCTGAAATAAAATCAATGGCATACGGCAAAATCGCATGACCACCACGATCGGTGTACACACCAAGAGTAAAACCTGGCTCCCCATCTTTTATTTTTGTGGCCATTGCAATCACTTTGTCTTTCAATGACTTTTTTGCCCACGAATCGGTTTCGTCTTGCACCTTAGGTAAAAACTGGGTGGCAAATGCGCGCAAAATTGAGTGCACCACTTCATCATCACGGAGAAGTTTTCCTGACGCGGGAGATACCTTGCGAACAAAACGAGAAGCCGCCAAAACAACAAGACCTTCACAATGACCAGAGGCACGCACCTGATTGACCATGCGCGCAAATGCATTTGCTTCGGCTGTGGCCACGCATGGATCAACTCCCCCAACACATACATCTGGCCCAGAACCAAACATGGCAACCAAGTCTGTTGCGTCGAATGATTGAGTGATAGCGCTTGCTGCAAAGTTGGCAAAGGTAAAACCGTCGGACAGGATGTCCATGCCCGTATCAACTGGACCAGTTGGCATCGTGTCAGTCGGCGAGGATGTACCTGATCCACCACTACATGCGTTGAGAATAACAAGTGCTGCAACAACACTCAACGCGACTCCCCGACGGCTCTTCATTGGAGCAAGGGTAACCCATTCGGGGATCTTTTTATAGTAAAACTTTAGAATCAGTGCCGAGAAAGCGCCACATCTACAAGGGAATCAAATAACTGCTGAGATGATGCCGCAACCGGACTCCGGCGTTGAGTCGGGTCTATCACCAGCAGTTCTCTGCCAAAAACATCGCCAACCACGGCACCAGCTTCCCGACAAATCAGGACCGCTGCAAGGTAATCCCACACGCCGTGATCATGAAAATCAACATATCCATCAAGTCCACCCTTGGCCACAAGCGATAGATCGAGCGCTGCTGCGCCCATACTACGGAACTGCCACCAGCCATGGGGGTGCGGGGGCACACCGTTAACTCCAATAACAGCAGTGGTCGGATCAATGTTGGCGCACACCCCGATGGTAACTCCATCACAATTGGCACCCTTGCCCCGAATGGCTGAATACCTGGTTTCACTACCCGACTGTTCTGCAACCAATGCGGCTCGTAAGCCCTGTCTATCCACAACACATAGTGAAATTGCGTACCACGGCAGACCTTTGCTGGCGTTAGTCGATCCATCAAGCGGATCAATCACAATCAATAATTGATCATCTGTAATAGGCCATTCGAAATCAGTCGCTCCACTTTCTTCTGAAAGCACACCAAACCCACTTGCTTGGCACATGTCGACAACAACATCATCGATCACAACATCGGCTGCATACTGACCCTCTCGTTCCTCCGACATCGACCAATCACCAATTTCGTCAAGAGTGTCGGCCGCGGCATCTGCAACGTCATGCAGAAACGCCATTAATTCAAGATCGTCGGAGGTGTAGTTAAAGCGGGGCACCCTACTCACGGTAGTGTCCTTAGGTGGCCGTTATTGATATAGCTGGATTTGTCACAGACCTCAAAAACCACGCCATCGACCATGGCTTTCATGTTCATGATGAGCGGCACTTTGTTGAAACTTATTCTTTGCGCCAATTATGGGAAATAGACCTCCATCCAGAAGAGGCATGCCACGGCCCAATTGACCTTCATGTGAGCCTCGAGATAGATCCGCGCACCTTGCTTAGTTTCGAAGATGCCGTATTGGCTATGGATGATCCCGATGACGATCCGCCACAAGGATTTACGTTTCCACTGGTCTTCACATGGACGTTTCCTCCGCTCACGTCTCCTCCTGACCTCTTGGTACTCGCAACTGAGGTTGCCGGAATCGGCGGAGTTGACCTTCCACTTGAAGTATCTGCGATTGATTCATTTCACCAAGTGACCGATGCGCCAGAACGTAGCCTCAGCATTGTTGGACGTATACCAATTTCGCTTCATGACGTGTACAAAGGCGATAGCGAAGCAGTGTTTTCTGTACTTGTTACCTGTCGCTTGGTCAGCCTTGATTTGCTCGAAAAAGTTCCGGCATGGATTTCAGAACGCGACGACGACTAAGCGTGCACTACGCCAACTACTGCTGCCACCACTTCTACAGCAGTAGCTCCCGGGCCAATCACACCCGCAATGCCTTCATCTTTCAAAAGTTGAATATCTTGTTGGGGAATAATGCCACCCACAACGACCGGAATGTCAACACCTCGCGCGCGTAATGCTGCAACCACAAGTGGGGCAAGTGTGAGATGGGCTCCCGACAACATCGAGAGTCCAACAACATCCACATCTTCATCGAGTGCCGCTGCTGCAACTGTCTCAGGGGTTTGGAAAAGTCCCGTATAGATCACTTCCATACCGGCGTCGCGCAATATGCGCGCAACTACTTTGATTCCGCGGTCATGGCCATCAAGACCAATTTTTGCTACGAGAACACGAATAGTCATTGCTAAATTACCGGCACTTCAACATGACGCCCAAAGACACCGCCAAGCGTCGACATCATTTCGCCAAGAGTGACATGTGCACGAGATGCATCAATTAGTGCTGGCATAACATTTGCTTCGGGATCGTGAGCGACTGCCGACAACCTTTCCCGAGCAGATGCCACTTCAGCATCATTTCGATCACGCCGAACAATCTCGAGGCGTTCGCGTTGACGTACTTCTTGTTCTTTCGTAATCCGCAAAATATCTAGAGAATCATCATCGTTGCCTTCACGGAATCCATTTACTCCAACAATGATCCGTTCCCCAGAGTTCATTAAACGTTCTTGTTCATATGCAGAATCTGCGATTCTGCCCTGGAACCAATTCTCATCAATGCCGTGAATACATCCTTCAAGCATTGATCCAGAACCAAGTTTTTCAATTTGAGCAAACATCTCTTCGGCTAGTGCTTCCATCTTGTCTGTCAGTTCTTCAACAAAATAGGAACCACCTAATGGGTCTGCGACATGAGCCACGTTTGTCTCGTACGCCAATACTTGTTGTGTTCTCAAAGCGATACGCACCGCCTTGTCTGTTGGCAACGCGAGTGCTTCATCCATTGAATTGGTATGCAACGACTGAGCACCACCCATTACTGCAGCAAGGGCTTCAATTGCTGTACGCACAATGTTGACTTCAGGTTGCTGAGCAGTCAGCGACACTCCAGCGGTCTGAGCATGAAACCGCAACTGCAACGAACGTTCATTCGTGGCCCCGTAACGATCGCGCATCCACCTTGCCCAGATTCGTCGCGCAGCTCGATACTTAGCAATCTCTTCAAAAAAATCAATGTGAGCATTAAAGAAAAAAGAAAGCCGCGGCGCAAAAGAATCCACTGGCAATCCCGCCTGCATTGCGAGCTCTACGTAAGCAAATCCATTAGCCAATGTAAATGCCAGTTCTTCTGCAGCAGTAGAACCAGCTTCGCGAATGTGATAGCCAGAAATAGAAATGGAATGCCACCGTGGCATGTCAGACGCCGTAAATGACATCACGTCTCGCACCAAACGCATCGACTGACGTGGTGGAAACACAAACTCTTTCTGAGCTTGGTATTCCTTGAGAATATCGTTCTGAAGAGTTCCGCCGAGATGTCGCCGCTCAACTCCTGCTGCTTCAGCTTGTGCAACAAACATGGCGAGAATTGGCGCAGCTGGCGAATTGATTGTCATTGATGTCGTTATGTTTCCAAGATCAATACCAGCAAAAAGGTCGGACATATCCACGATCGAATCAATTGCAACGCCACAACGACCGACTTCACCAAGCGACATGGGATGGTCGGAGTCAAGGCCCAACAATGTCGGCATATCGAATGCAGTCGACAGCCCATCGCCACCAGAGCGAATAATGTCTTGAAATCGCGTGTTGGTATCAGTTGCTGTGCCGAAGCCGGCAAACATTCGCATCGTCCACAACTTGGATCGATACATCGAGGCATACGGTCCACGCGTGTATGGATAGATCCCAGGAAATTCGGCATCATCTGGTCCGTACACCGGCTCTAACGGGATCCCCGACATCGTGGTATGGCGAACTGATCGCACCGACGATGCCTCGTATGCAGCACTCCATGCTTGTTTACTCATCATTGACCCCCGCCGCCCAATAATAGGTTACTGATCTACTACCTGGTGTTGTCGAGTTCTATCGAATTAACCGTGTAGCAGTCTTGCGATTTCAAGATAAAGAGGAATTCCGAAGATTAAGTTAAATGGGAATGTCACTCCGATGCTTGAAACCAGAGCAAGCGAACCCTTGGCCTCTGGTAAAGCTACCGAAACCGCCGCCGGGGCTGCAATGTATGAAGCACTTGCACATAGAACTCCAAGCATTACCATTCCGCCAAGTGATAGCCCAATTAGATTTCCGGTGAAGATCCCAAGAGTGCCAGTGAAAATTGGGAACAAAATTCCAAATATCAACATCGGAAAACCGACCTGCCTGATCTCGTTCCAGTTGCTGCCAGCAAGATACCCGAGATGCAATAAGAAAAGCGCAAGGAATCCGCCTTGAAGATCAATGAAGAATGGTGCAACCTTTTCGTAGCCGGCTTGACTAGTCACCGCACCAATTAGCAATCCTCCAACTAGAAGCATTATGGATTTCCCCGTGATAACTTCGCGCAGAGTTTCACTCCAACCAACCTTGATAGGTCGATGGCGACATCCGAGATAGATTCCAACGACAATTCCAGGAATTTCCATAATTGTAAGAAGCGCTGTTGCATAACCTTCAACTTGGATTTGAGTACTTTCCAAGAAAATGAGCGCTGCCGTAAATGTGACAAGAGATGTAGACCCGTAATGTGCTGCAATTGCGCCTCGATCAATCTCGTTCAACTTTCGTACAAGACCCAGTACAAAAAAAGCCATGACCGGAATCGCCGAGCCCAGTAAAAGTGTTGCAATCGAAGGTGCAAGAAACTCCGCGATTGATACACCTTTGAGGGCATGGCCACCTTTGAGGCCGATGCTAAACAAAAGGAAGATTGAAATGAATTGATAAATCGGTTCAGGGAGCCGCACATCGCTCTTAATTCTTGAGGCAAAAAAGCCCAAGACAAAAAGCAAAACCGCCACCGAAGTTAAATTGTTTCTTGCTAAATCCCACGAACTATTCATTGTGTATCCCTACTAATCTCCCACATGATACCTGAAATACAATTCATGTGTCAAAATACATGTATAGTGACCTCATCGCTAAAACAACATCTTCGGCGCGCGAATGGACCTTTCTTTCCAATCATGGGCATGTCTTAGTTCGTTTAAGTCGCGACCCAGACTCACGAATTCGAGATATTGCAGATTCAGTGGGGATAACTGAAAGAAGTGCACAGATGATCCTGGCAGATTTGACAGAGTCTGGTTATGTGAGCATTTCACGAATCGGTCGCAGAAATCACTACGAGATTAATCCAAACTTGAAATTTAGGCATCCCGCCGAGGAGGGTCAACCTATTAATTCACTCCTTAAAATCTTTTCATAAGGAAGAAATGATGGGCCAGGACAAAGGGAACTACAGATGAACCGCAAAGGGCGTGACATTGAAAAGCTTTTTCTGTGGTGGTCAATGTGACAACGCGCCTCACCGGTCGCTGGCTCGCCGTGAACTGCGTGTTGGGGCTGAGCCTGCTCTTATTCTTGAGCCTGCTCTTGTTCTCTGGTTTCGCGATCCGACTGAACTACGATGCTCTGCTGGTGTTGAGCGATATTGCTTCCGGCGGGGCCAACAGCCTCCTGAAAAAGAGCACCCCCGAGCCTTTGCGCACACCGGTCACGTACACCATCGCCGGGCGCACCCAGGCGGCCGATCTCTATCTCTCGGGCAACGGCAAGCCCGAGGCTGGCATCGTGCTCGTTCCAGGCGCCGTCCCGGACGGCAAGGATAACGAACGACTGGTCGCCTTCGCGATGACATTGGCCCGTGCGCGTTTTGCCGTGCTCACGCCGGAGTTGAGCGGTCAGCGCGCACTTAAGGTCCAGCCGGTTCACGCTCGCGAGGTGGCCGACGCGTTCCGCTACCTTGTGGAACGCGAAGACCTGTCGCCTGGCGGGCGGGCGGGAATCGCCGCTTTCAGTTACGGCGTAGGGCCGGCGGTGCTGGCCGCTCTGGAAGACAACGTGCGCGACCGGGTGCGCTTCGTTCTTGGCGTCGGCGGTTATCACGATCTTGGCGCGTCGATCCGCTTTTTCACCACTGGTTACTTCCAACACAAGGGCGCACTGCGGTATCTCAAACCCGACGACTACGGAAAATTCGTCTTCATCAAGAGTCTGCTGGACCAGATCGACAGCTGGGATGACCGCGTGACGCTGGACGCGATGGTGTCGGCAAAACTGAAAGACCCCAGGGTCGATCTTTCCCCTCTCTCCAAAAACCTCGGCCCCGAAGGTCTTGCGGTCTACCGCTTGCTGACCAACACAGATCCGCAAGAAACTCCGCGGCTGCTGGCCGCACTACCGCAGCCGATCCTGGAGACGATTGATGCGCTCACCCTGGATAACAAGCAACTGCAGCGCCTCACTGCGCGGCTTATTTTGGTGCACGGCAGGGACGACAGGTTGATCCCCTACTCCGAGAGTCTGGCCTTGGGCAACGCTGTCGCGCCAGACCAGGCACACGTATTTATCATCAACCGGATTCTCGGTCACGTGGATCTGACGCTTTCTGGGTTCTTCTCGTTGCAGTTATGGCGTGAGGAGCTGCCCGATTCCTGGCGTGTGTTCCGTGCCGTGAACCTGTTGCTGATGGAACGCGAACGCCCTGCCGTTGCGACCAGTAGGGATACCGCGCCAGCCAAGTCTGGCAGCGCGCGTTGAACACAGCGCTCAAAAACATCACCGGGCGCTTGTCACTATTGACCAGATGGCCACTCGGGCTCGCCAGCGAGGGTTCATTCGGACTTGACCCAATGATGTGATGTCCCGAGACATGCGGGAACGATGTCCCGAGACATCACATGGTGGGCCAGGCAGGGATCGAACCCGCGACCAAGGGATTATGAGTCCCCTGCTCTAACCAACTGAGCTACTGGCCCCGTTGCAAGAGTCTATTGGAAGACCAGTACTTGACCCTAGAGAAAGGCCAAGTACTGGTATTACTTCATCCCTGCAATGCAGACAGTGCAGCGATTTCTTCGGTGCTCGACACGCCACTACCCATGTCCATGTCGCTGTGGTCCATCGCACCACAGCCAGACAACAAGGCAACTGCTGCGAGTCCGATGAGAATAATTCGCGTCCTAGTCATAATTTTCATTTTCTTTTAGCCGAAGTATCAGCCGAGAAGTTTCTTCATTTCGATGATTTCTGCATCTTGTCCATTAATCACTGCCTCGGCCAACGCACGAACAGCAGCATTCTTTCCACCGCTCACCACAACTTTTGCCATCTCAATGGCGCCATCATGATGCTTGATCATGCTGGTCATCCATGCACGATCAAAGTCTGCACCACGTAATGCAGACAGTGCAGCGATGTCTTCAGTGCTTAACATGCCAGTCATCGTGTCACCCATCATCGAGTGGTCCATGGTGGTTGGCATCTTCCATCCACTGAGAAAGCCCTTCATCGTCATGATTTCAGGGTCTTGTGCGCCCTTGATCCGGGTGGCCAACGACTTCACTACATCGCTTGCTCCCACTGTTGGGTCGAGTGCAATCTCAGACATCTCGATGGCTTGTTCATGATGGGGGATCATCATTTGGGCAAACATCACGTCAGCAGGATTGAAGTCGGCAACGCTTTCGGTAGTTTCCACCACATCGTTGGCCACATCTGCAACAGACGAGCCACCACAGGCAGCTAATACTAGAACTGCTGCGAGTCCGGAGAGGATAATTCGTGTTTTCATGGTTTCTCTTTTCTTTTCTTTTCTTTGAAAGATCTTGTCTCCTTTAGTTGAACGATGATGCCACAAGAACGGCCGTCACAAGCATCACCAGTGCGCCGTTGACGATCTCTGTGATACTTGCCCGCCGTAATAGCGCAACGCGTCCCGCAAAGTCTGCTTCGTCGACTGGCAACTTGCGCATAAGGCGTCTGCGATTGATGTCGCCAATCTTGAGCATGGACGCCACCAGCACAAGCTTCAGCAACAACCATCGGCCATGATTCTGTGTGAAAAGAGTGATGATGCTGCCATGCAGACGCAAGGCATGAATGACGCCGGTGACCACAACGGCAATCACCGCGTAATGCGCTGCATGACCGAAACGACGGAATGCGTCAAAGCTTTCCGACGGTTGCAGTGTCGGGATCACGAAGAACACGAATACGACAAGTCCGCCCAGCCACACAGCAGCACCAGTGGTGTGCACGACATCTGCTGGAACACCGAGCACCGGCCATTTCATCGAGCGCGAATGTCCGGCGTATGCAAGAGAAATGAGGTACACACCAGCTGACACCAACATGGGTCGAGCCACCAGCAAACCTGTGTCGTGTCGGGTGGCGCGCAGAATACCTGCAAATATCACGCCGCCTGCAAGGAACCGCACAAAGAGCATTGCTCCGGCGGTTGTGTCGAACGCTTCAAAGATGTGCAAAAGAGACCTGAACACGCCGAAGTCACGTGAATCATCAAGAAAGATAAGTGTCTGCAACAACGGCGCAAGCCCAAGTACGCCACCACCTATTAACGATGCTTCACGAGCACGGGGAGCACGCAATACACCGCGCGCAAACCACAGTTCGGTGAACAACATGCCACCCACCAATATCAACGCTGCAAATCCAAGCCAACGAATAGCCAGCCGGACCGATTCAGGCGTAAGTGCAATCTCTGTTTCAATCGGTGCCATTGCCATTGCCGAATGGTCTACGGCCACAGTCGTGTTGGTGATGTCTGGTGAACCTGCACCGGCGCCAGTCGTGTCAGGCACGGCAACAGACACTGTGAAGCTTAAACGCTCGGTAATCACATGACCGTCTGTTCCAACCAAACGCCAACGAACACCCACTGAGCCACTAAGAGCAGTCGGCAGACTGAACAAAATCTCCTTTGGTGTCACCCCATGAGTAGGCGCCGCCAGTGCGGTGCGCACTCCATCGGCAGCAACCACTTCTGCTGATGCAGTGTTGAGTGCTACATCCTTGGAAAACATCAGCGACAACGTGGTGGGTGCTTCAGTGAGAACAGCCCCATTGGTCGGAACACTGGTGACAAGAGAGTTATGAGCAAGTACCGGTTGCGCCCCGAAACCTGCAAAGGCGAGGCCCATCAAACAAAAAGCACCCAAAAACCCAAGAATTCGACGCTTGGTTGAGGACAAGCGTTTTTTGGGCATTTGGCAAGATTACTAGAGACTCAAGTGGGCCAGTCGGAAGGTAGCCCAGACACAGGTCACAGCCACACGAGGTGGGTGAAATAAATGGCTCCGGGGGAGGGGCTCGAACCCTCGACAAACGGATTAACAGTCCGTTGCTCTGCCAACTGAGCTACCCCGGAAGGGGAACTCTCAACGATATCAGCAAGGGCCCAGCAGCAACCCTATGAATCCGCCGATTAGTCGCTATCAAGGAAAGATCTGAGGCGCTGACTGTTGTTTGGGTGACGCAATTTGGCCAATGTTTTTTGCTCGATCTGGCGAATTCGCTCTCTGGTCACTCCTTCTTGCTTAGCGACTTCATCGAGGGTCTGAGGCTCGCCACTAGAGATACCAAAGCGCTTGTCAAGGATCCGACGATCACGTTCCGGAAGATGTTCAAGTTCCTGCTCAATAGCAAAGATCAATTGCCGACGTTGCACAATGTCGTCTGGCGAATCATCATCGCCCGTTTTGGCCATTTGGTCACCCCATGTTGATGAATCATCATCTGAACCAATTGGCTGATCAAGACTGATCGATACTGAAGAAATCTGCCGAAGTTCTTCTATCCTTTCGGCTGGAATCATTGTTCGCTCAGCTAATTCTGCGTAAGTCGGATCTCGTTTTAGTTCCACAGTAAGTTCGCGGTCAGCTTTTGTGATGCGATTCAACATCTCGACTACATGGCTCGGGACCCGAATGGTGCGGCCCTGATCAGCCATTGCACGCATCATTGCTTGACGAATCCACCATGTTGCATAGGTGGAGAACTTGAATCCTTTTTCCCAGTCGTACTTTTCAGCGGCCCGCATCAAACCAATGTTGCCTTCTTGAATGAGATCGAGAAGTTGAAGTTCGCGGCCATCATATTTACGGGCGATAGAAACGACTAGACGAAGATTGGCGGTGATGAGATGTTCAAACGCTCGATCTCCGTCAATAATGAGTCTGCGCAGTTCTCGTCGCCGAGTTGTCGACACGTCTCCTGCTAACGATTCAGTCTTTGCAGCATGCATGTCATGTATTGCTTTACCAAGTCGACGTTCATCTTCTGCTGACAGAAGAATGACTTGACCGATCTCTTGTAAGTACATTCTGGCCGCATCACCTACATCACCGAGGATGGCTTTGGTGGTCTGGACTGGTTTTGTTTCGGTCACAATCACAGGTTCGATAGCGACGGCAACATCTGGTTCAAATGGTCTGATGGAAATTTTTAGTTCTTGTAACACTGATTCAATGTGACGAATCATTTCTGGGTTTAGTTCCACGTTGCGAAAAACATGGGCCACCGTGTTTGGGTCAACAGCCCCATCGTCGCCTTTAGAGGCAAGCAAAGCCACCCACTCGCGAACCAACACATCTGGATGAGGAAGAGCGACTGGAACTTTTAGTGACACTAAGACTCCACTGCCACTTGGGCCAACCATTGCAACAACGCAATTGCAGCATCCGATGATTTACCGGCTTTACCTAATTCTTCAAGAGCAATCCTGACTCGTCGCTCTTGTTGAATCTGTTCAATATCTGTTGATTGGCGTCGCTTGCCTAATTCACGACGAACAGCCGCTGCAATCAGGGCCCGTGACTCAATTAGCGGATCTGCTTGCACGTCGTACACAGCGGCGCGTTCGATAATGACTACTGCATCATCCGACGCATTCTGCAACGCACGGTGAACATCTCCATCAGATCCAGTAATCGCACAAAACGCTTCCCTCGATGCGTCATCGGGGAATAACTCTTCAATCAACCACGGAGCAATTGCGTCCCATTCGTGAATCAAGAGAGATAGCGCTACAAAGCCTGCACCTTCAGGGGCCTGCTGTATCGGAGTGGCAACTACTGAAGGTCGAGAACCTCCCCTGTCGGCAAGTTTGACAAGATCGGCTGCTGATACTCCGGTGTGGCTGGCCACTTGGCCTGCGTACAAACGTCGAACATTGGTATCTGGATGCTCATTCACGAGGTCCATTGCTTTTTCAGCAAGACGAGCACGAGATTCAGGAGTTCGTAATGGGTGAGCATCAAATAATCTTTTTAGTCGAAACCCTAAAAATGGCATTGCATTATTGATAGCAAGTGTGAGTGCTTCTGGGTTGGAGTTGGCAAGTTCACCAGGGTCTTGGCCTGGTGGAAATTGCGCAACAGAAACGGACACGTCGTATTTTTTTTCCCATGCATAAAACTTTTCAGCAGCACCCTGACCAGCAGAGTCAGCATCAAAGGCAAGAACGACATTGCGCGCATAGCGCTTCATTAACTTGACATGTTCTTCAGTGAGCGAGGTACCACAGGTTGCAACTGCTGTTTGTAATCCACTGCGATGAAAACCAATGACATCGGTATACCCCTCACACACAATCACTCTGTCTTGCTTAACGATCTCCCCCTTGGACCAATTCAAACCATAGAGCGTGCGCGACTTGGTATAGATCGGTGTCTCAGATGAATTTTTATATTTCGCAGGGTCTGACGAACCAGGTAAAATTCGTCCTCCAAATGCCACCGCCCCGCCATTTTCGTCAAAGATTGGAAACATCACTCGCGCTCGAAAAGAGTCCTGCACTCGACCTGCCTTGTTGACGAAACTTAAGCCCACCTCTTGCATCATCTCAGATGGCGCATTCAATGCATTAGACAGCCGATCCCAATCATCAGGGGCCCATCCAATTTTGAATTGGCGTGCAACGTCGCCAGCCAATCCCCGTGCTCGTAAATATTCGCGGGCCGCACGAGCATCTGGAGATTCAAGGAGATTGGTGTGATACCACTCAACTGCACGCTCCATGAGTGCTTGTTGTTCTTTGCGATGTTTTCGCTCTCCGGTGCCAGCGCCCGATGTGTAATGCAGTTCGATCCCGACTTTGCTAGCCAAACGTTCTACTGACCCGACGAAGTCAAGGTGTTCCATCTGTTGCACAAATGAAAAAATATCTCCTTTGGCTCCACAGCCAAAACACATGTACCGCCCAGTCTCATCGTTGACACTAAAAGAAGGCGTGCGCTCTGAATGAAAAGGACACAGACCAACTTGGCTGCGACCAGCCCGCCGAAGCTGTGAGTGAGGCGAAACTATGTCGGACAATGTGACTGCTGAACGAACTTTCTGAATGTCGTCTTCAGCAATTCCCATGTTCCAACTGTAGTGCCATTGCACACACCTCTAAGACGACTGAGAGTCGGCCCTAACGGATGCAAAATAAAACCAAAACTGTCTGCTTACTTTGTGTCCGCCTTGGCACCACCAATGACAGCTTGTGCTACTGACAAACGCGCAATTGGTACTCGGTACGGAGAGCAACTGACGTAGTTAAGTCCTGCGCGATAGAACAATCCAATTGACTCTGGATCTCCACCGTGCTCACCGCACACACCAAGTTTGAGTCCACGCTTTACTTTGCGACCACGTTGAGCGGCAATGAAAACAAGTTCACCAACGCCAGTCTGATCGATCGTCTCGAACGGATTTCGCTCCAGCAATCCCGCTTCTAAGTACGCAGGCATCAATCGGCTTTCCACATCGTCACGACTGAATCCAAAAGTCATCTGGGTGAGGTCGTTCGTACCAAAACTAAAGAAGTCAGACACTTCAGCAAGTTCATCAGCACGCAATGCAGCCCGCGGAGTTTCAATCATTGTGCCAATTGAAACCTTTGGCCGCTTTGTTGGCTTGCCACCCTTTGCCGACTTAGGCGCTGGTCGAGAGTTGATGTCGGAAAGAACTTCTTGCACCCAACTGCGGGCCAATGCCATCTCTTCGCGTGTCACAGTGAGTGGGATCATGATCTCAATAATTGGTGAATAGCCCTTAGAAGCAACTTCATCGGCTGCTTCCATAAGAGCACGCACTTGCATCGCGTACAAACCAGGCTTAATAACTCCGAGACGAACACCACGGGTTCCAAGCATTGGGTTCACTTCGCTCCACTCATGGGCAGCGCGTAGCAGAACTGCTTCTTGGGGATCGAGACCTGTAGTGGCTTTTTTAATTTCAAGTTCTTCGACCCGAGGCAGGAATTCATGCAATGGCGGATCGAGCAAACGAACCGTGACGGGAAGGCCAGACATCTCTTTCAACAAGGTAACAAAGTCTTTTTTTTGGACTTTCCTCAACGCTTCGAGCGCCTCTTGCTCTTCTTTTGGATCACTTGCCAAAATCATGCGTCGCACAACTGGCAAACGGTCGGGAGCCAAGAACATGTGCTCTGTACGACAAAGACCAATGCCCTGTGCGCCTAATTGACGCGCCTTTTTGGCATCTTCAGCGGTGTCGGCATTGGCACGAACATCCATTTTGCCCTTACGAACTTCGTCGGACCATTTCAAAATAATGTCGAATTCTTTTGGCGGCTTTGACTGTGTCAACTCAAGTTTGCCGACCATGACTTCGCCAGTAGTGCCATCAAGAGACACCCAGTCACCTTCATTGACGGTCACTCCATTTGCAGTAAATGACTTGCCTGAAATCTTGACAGCATCGGCGCCAACAATTGCTGGTGTTCCCCATCCTCGTGCGACAACTGCAGCGTGACTAACAAGCCCACCGCGAGCAGTAAGAATTCCTTTAGCAACCATCATGCCGTGAACATCTTCTGGACTTGTTTCGTTACGAACCAAGATGACATCTTTGCCACTGTTGGCAGCAGCCTGTGCATCATCGGCGGTGAAGAACACTTGACCAACTGCAGCACCAGGTGATGCAGCCAAACCTTTCGTGATGCCCTTGTTCTTTTTAGCAAACTGAGGGTGAAGCACTTGATCAAGATGATCAGCAGCGACACGCATGATTGCTTCATTCTTAGAAATTTTCCAGGCTTTCTTGCCAACCCCAGTTGGCTTTGTCATGTCGACTGCCATCTTGAGCGCAGCAGCTCCTGTGCGCTTTCCAACACGAGTCTGCAACATCCACAACTTGCCGTCTTCGATTGTGAACTCAGTGTCACACATATCTTTGTAATGTCGCTCAAGCCGAGCAAAAATCTCCATCAATTCGATATGAATCTTTGGAAACTTCCTCTTGAGAGCCTTTAGATCTTCAGTGTTTCTGATACCAGCAACAACATCTTCACCTTGAGCATTGACAAGAAAGTCGCCATATGGCTTTGCTTCTCCTGTAGCGGCATTACGAGTAAAACCAACACCAGTTCCACAGTTGTCATCACGGTTACCAAACACCATGGCCTGAACGTTGACAGCAGTACCCAATTCGTGGCTGATTTTCTCGCGCACACGATATGCAATAGCGCGGGGACCATTCCATGAACGAAAGACCGCTTCAACTGCTCCACGCAACTGCTTTGCTGGATCTTGTGGGAATGGCTTGCCGGTTTCTTTGGCAACAGCCTTTTTGTAGACATCACACAGGTCCTTGAGCGCATGCGCTGGAATGTCCGCATCTACTGCTGCGTTTGAGGCTGCTCTTGCCTGGTCCAAACCATGTTCGAATACTTCGCCATCCATACCAAGCACAATGCGTGCGTACATAGAGATGAAACGGCGATATGAATCGTAGGCAAATCGTTCGTTCTTGGTGGACGTGGCTAGCCCAACAACACTCTTGTCATTCAGACCGAGGTTGAGGACCGTGTCCATCATTCCTGGCATTGAAAATTTGGCCCCAGATCGCACCGAAACAAGAAGTGGATCCGTTGGATCGCCAAGTTTGCGACCCATCTTTTTTTCAAGAGAAGCAACGTGGCGCTTAATTTCTGCGTCAAGGCTTTTGGGCCAGCCACCGTGCATGTAGTCGCGGCATGCATCAGTAGAAATGGTGTATCCATGAGGAACCGGAAGATTCAGCACGCTCATCATCTCAGCAAGGTTGGCTCCCTTGCCTCCCAGGAGATCTTTGTATTCCATAGGAGAACGGCGGTGTTTGTGATCGAAGGCATAGACGTAAGGCACGAAGGAAAAGTCTAGACGCGACATGGGTTGCCTACACTGCTTGCATGTTTCCTTTCACTGCACGTCTCTCCGGAAACAGCATCAAGATTTTGGGCTTTCCCACACGAATACGTCTGGGCTTCTGGCTATTTAGTGCCCTGATTGTCCTCATCTACCCTTTCCCGCTCGGACTATGGATTGCCGTGGCTGTCGCACTTTTTACACTGATCCACGAACTTGGTCACGCGCTTGCAGCACGCCGTGCAGGTTGTACAGCCCATATCGCCCTTGACTTCATGGTGGCTTATGCCGCATACGAATCACCGCGCGAGCTGTCATGGCAACGCAAAGCAGCAATTGCAGTTGCCGGACCCGCCCTGCAGATTGCAATTGCAGCAGCAGTTCTTGTGGCAACGGGTACAAATCCGTTCATTCGTGAATCCATTGCCCGAAATGACTTTTCGATTGCGGTGTGGTGGGCGGGAGCCGCACTTGGACTGCTCAACCTCATTCCGTTGCTTCCCTTCGACGGCGGGGCCATTGTGGCTAGCTTGATCGACAGTGTCCGACCTGGGCGAGGTCGATTTCTAATGTCGAGGGTCAGTTTTGCTGTAACGACAGCACTACTTGTCGCCAGTTTGCTTTCACCAACTAAACCTTTGTTGCCATTGCTTGTATTACTGCTTTTTATGCAGTGGCAAGAAATTCAACAACCGGGCCGAATACTCAAACTGATCAATCAGCCCGGCCTTGCCCCATCTGGGAACCCTGTCGAGGACATCATGATTGCTACAGCCCTACTTGAGGCTGGTCGAGCACTTGCAGCAACCCAATTTGCAGCCAGGGCGTACCAGTTGTGCCCATCATTTCGTCTCGCCATTGTCGCTTCGCGCGCATGTCTTGTGCTTAATGATCCAACTACTGCTGTGCAATGGCTACGAGCAGCCGAGCGTTCGCAGTTTGATAATGATTCTGTGCCGCTAGTTCTCAGCGATAATTCTGAATTTGTATCGTTGCAATCAAGAGCAGACGTGTCAGCCGAGTGGTTCACCAATCGTTGAACTTCGTGACATTCGCGCGATAACGCAATGTTGACCAACTGACGTAACAGTCCCGACATCTACACCATCTTGAATAACTCGAGATCCAACACCACGATCGTCTCGCTCGAGCACACGCAACACCACTGGCGCCGATGTGCCTCGAGAATTCATCCGCTGAACGAGTTCTTGGCCCGGAAAACAACCCTTAGTAAAACTCACAGCGCACGACAACACCCCAGAGGTTGCTGGAATGTCACCGACTAAAAGATCAACACCTAGGCGCGGCCAACGTTCATCGGCTCGCATCATGTTGATGTAACCAGGATCAGTCGACTCACCGAGCGTTGGCAAAGTCGAAATACTGCCAACAACATCAATTGCATTCGGTGAACCCCATGCAACAACTGCACAACCAGGTATCGCGCCAATATGACTGGCGGCATCGGTTCCTCGAAAGGCTCTCACCACCCAATCGCTCGTGCTCATTGTGGCTTTTGCACGCAGGACAAAACGCTGAAGTCGCACGATGACATCGTTGCCAAAACCAGCATCAACATCAAGAGTAAAGACAGTGTCGCTATGGCGCACAACACGCACCAAGGAGTGCACATGCCCCGTTGGGTCGAGCAACAAACTATGCAGACTTTGACCAACACTCAATGCTGCAGTGTCGTTTGCAAGTTGCGAATTCAAAAATGTCACAGCATCATCGCCTTGCACAATTACAACATCGCGTTCGATGTCTGCCCACACGATGTCAGTGCTCATGCTTTGGTTCCTGCTTCACGGCGGCGAATTGTCATTCGTTCGGCGGCTGGAATAGTGGCGAGCAATGCTTTGGCCTTGTTGTGGCACTCAAGATCTTCATCGGCTGGATCACTATCTGCAACAATTCCAGCACCTGCTTGCAGACTCGCAAATCGTGGCCCAACAAACATTGTGCGAATCGCAATAGCTGTGTCGAGGTTGCCAGAAAAGTCGACATAACCAACGACACCGGCGTACGGTCCACGCTTCACAGGTTCAAGTTCATCAATAATTTCCATTGCTCGCACTTTTGGTGCTCCACTTACTGTGCCTGCAGGCAACGTTGCTCGTAATACATCGATAGGTCCAAGCCCTGCACTAAGTTGACCAGACACTTGAGATGTGAGATGCATGACATGGCTATAACGCTCAAGGGTCATCAGTTCATCCATGGTGATAGAACCAAACTCGCAAACTCGGCCAACGTCGTTGCGCGCTAGGTCTACAAGCATGATGTGTTCGGCTACTTCTTTTGGATTCTCGCGCAGTTCTGCAGCCATACGACGATCATGCTCGTCTGTCTCGCCACGTTTGCGAGTACCAGCAATAGGACGCGAGATAACACGACCGTTAATAAGTTGCACCAATGGCTCCGGGGATCCACCAACAATGGTGAGATCTGGTTGCCGTAAAAAATACATATACGGACTTGGGTTTACCTGTCGCAATACTCGATACACATCAAACGGATCAGCAGTGAGATCAAGATCAAATCGTTGAGACAGAACTACCTGAAAAATATCGCCGGCAACAATATGCTCTTTGGCTACCGCTACTGCTTCTTGATACCGGCCATCGGGCATTGACGAACGAGTTGGTGGAAGATCTTCTCCAGCAACAGGCGGCTCCACTGCTACATACGGCAACGGGCACGACAAGTCACGCACCGCGCCATGAACTCGCTCAACTGCTGCGTCGTAGGCCTCAGTAATCTGCTCTTCACTCAACCCGGCAACGGGAACACTTTCCAACAAATACACCCGTTGGCGCCAATGATCAAAAGCAGCCAAGGAACCAATAATGCTGATCACAGCATCAGGTAATTCGCGATCATCGAGTGGAGCATGAGGAAGATCTTCAATTTCGCGAACAACGTCATAGCCAAGATGCCCCATTAGCCCACCTTGCAATGGTGGAAGCTCTGGGAACAGTGGCGCACGATAGATCCGCAATAGTTCTTCCATGGCTACAAGAATTCCCTTGTCGAGGGGAACACTGTCGGGAACTTCACCTGTAACAGTTAATTTTCCATTTCGAAGAGTGAGAGTTCCTCGCGGATTGCGCCCAACAAATGAGTACCGACTCCATCTTTCACCATGCTCAACCGACTCAAGAAGAAATCCATCGCCATCTCCTACCAACTTGATGAACGCTGCTACCGGCGTCTCAAGATCTGCCAACACTTGGGTCCACACAGGAACCACCGTGTATTGCTTGGCTAATGAAATGAATTCGTCACAACTTGGCGTGATTGCAGTAGGAGAATTCATTTTTGCTCGCCAAAGCTTCGAAAGAAACATGATCTGGCACCTGTATGGCAAGCGCCATTACCAACTTGTTCAACTTTGAATAGCAAAGTGTCGCCATCGCAGTCGTAATACGCCTCTCGAACAAACTGCTGATCACCACTGGTGTCACCCTTGCGCCACAACTCTTGGCGACTTCTGCTCCAGTACACCATGCGCCCTTCAGCACATGTCAGCGCTAGCGACTCAGCATTCATCCATGCCATCATCAGCACATCTCCTGTTTCGACACACTGGGCAATGGCCGGCACGAGACCCTCGGCATTGAAAGCGACCTGAGCTAATTGTTCTTTGGTCACGATGATCACGCAGGCAACGGTACCGTCTTGGCTGTGCTTGCCGAAACTGTTTATCTAGAAACCATCGACGGCGTCACCATTGAAGCCGACATCATTAGGTCACAAGCAGCCATTATTCCTGCGACTGTCGTTATTGGACACCCCCACCCGTTATATGGAGGAGACCGATTCAACCATGTTGTTCAGGCGATCCAGCGTGCAGCAGAGTCACTCGGCTGCCATTCAATTGCGGTCGATTTTCGTGGCGTTGGAGAATCAATGGCTACTCACGACAACGGTGATAGTGAACGACTAGACCTTGCAGCAGCATGCGAACTTGTGGATCTACTTGAACCAGACAACCCAATCATCATGGCTGGCTATTCATTCGGAGCAGTTGTCGGACTAAATGTGTCTCACCCCTACATTTGTGGATGGCTCAGCTTTGCACCGCCGACAACGATGATGGCATCCACCCCTCTTGCAGCCCACAACCACCACCCCAAAGTTCTGCTGTTGCCAGAACATGACCAGTTCACATCAGAACAGCAATTACGAGACATGACTTCTACATGGAACAACACCCAGATTGAAATGTTGCAATCTGTTGATCATTCAATTGCCGTTGGTGCAAAGATGGCAGCAACAAATGCGCTCTCTGCACTTCTTGCAACTCTGCGATAGTTCTACGAAATCCGTGCTGGTCTGACACGAATTCCTTGACGTGTCATCTCTTGTTTTGCATCAGCAATGGTGTATTCACCAAAGTGAAAAATAGAAGCTGCAAGAACGCCAGTAGCACCACCATCAATAACACCTTCTGCCAAATGGGCCAATGTCCCAACACCGCCACTTGCAATTACAGGAACACCAACTGCCTGTGACACTGCAGAGGTCAATGGAATATCAAACCCATCACGAGTGCCATCTCTATCCATTGAAGTAAGCAAAATTTCACCGGCACCAAGGGCGACAGCCCTTTGGGCCCACGCAATGGCATTGAGGTCTGTTCTGGTGCGACCACCATGCAAGTACACAACCCATGAATTAGTAGCAGGATCCCATTTGGCGTCAATGGCACACACCACGCACTGTGCGCCAAACTCTGCAGCAATGTCAGAAATAACTTCTGGTCGTTGCACGGCAGCGGTATTCACACTGACTTTGTCGGCTCCGGCGCGAAGCAGTGCTCTGGCATCTGCAAGTTCTCGAATGCCCCCACCCACGGTAAACGGTATAAACATCTGTTCTGCTGTACGAGAAACAACATCGATCATTGTGTCTCGCCCATCAGATGATGCAGTGATATCAAGAAAGACCAATTCGTCAGCGCCTTGAGCGTCATATCGAGCAGCAAGTTCTACAGGGTCACCAGCATCTCGTAGGTCGACGAAGTTAATACCTTTTACAACTCGACCATTTGTTACGTCAAGACAAGGAATAACACGCGCGACAATGTCACTGTTCATTGCAACACTCCGAGCGCATCGGCTACAGAAAACTTATTTTCATATAGAGCTTTTCCGACAATGACACCATTTAGCCCTGGCACTTGCAACAGTGCTCGCACATGATCCAACGTGCCGATTCCCCCACTTGCCACCACAGGAATGCTGGTTGATTCAACTGCTTTTCGCAGTCCTTCAACATCTGAACCAGTGAGCATGCCATCGCGTGAAATATCCGTAATTACAAAGGCAGCGGCATCAGGAAATAACTGCAACATCTCTTCAACAGTGCGACCAGATGATTCTGTCCAGCCATGTGTTGCAACAACCCCATTGCGATGATCAAGCCCAACAGCCACATCCACAACGAGCGACACAGCTTGCACCAATGAAGAATCGGCTACAGCAGCAGAACCCATCACCACGCGCGAAACTCCACAGTCAGCCAATGTTTGTGCATCGGAAATCCCGCGAACTCCCCCACCCACTTGTAACGAGGCACTGCCCGACAAAGCGCGCGCGACAGAAGCAATAACGCCGCGATTCACAGGATCACCCGTACGTGCAGCATCGAGATCAACCATATGAACCCATACTGCCCCCTGCTGCACAAAGGACAATGCCACAGCTACAGGATCATCGCCGTACACGGTTGAGTCGTCATAGTCGCCCTGACGCAAGCGCACCACTTTGCCACCTAACAGATCAATTGCTGGATACAGAATCATGACGCAGCGGCCTTCACAAAATTAGCCAACAGCCCGAGCCCTGCTTCTGCAGATTTTTCTGGGTGAAATTGTGTTGCAAAAACATTTCCGCGACGAAAAGCCACATTCAAAGTTTTCCCGTACTGTACTGTTGCTGCAATGTCACTGGAGTCAAGTGGTACCCCGTGAAGAGAATGAACAAAGTACATCCACGGCTCTGCACCAAGCCCCTCGAACAGTGGATCTTTTTGAGTGAGTGATAACTGGTTCCACTGCATCTGGGGGCGTTGCACTGTTGAAGGAATCCACTTCACCGATCCAGGAATAACGCCAAGACCAAGCGCCTCTGGATCTTCTTCACTGTCATCAAACAGCATTTGCATTCCAACACAGATACCCAAAAACGGAACACCACTTGCAACAGCATCATGCACTGCTGTTTCTAAGCCAACTACACGTAAAGCGTTCATACATGCACCAAATGCACCAACACCGGGAAGAACTACAGCGTCAGCAGCACTTACTACAACTGGATCAGATGTCAATTGCGCATCGGCACCTACTTTTTCTAATGCCTTTTGGGCAGAACGCAAGTTTCCGATTCCATAATCAAGCACCGCTATCCGCGGGCTTTGACTCACGATAAAACGCCCTTTGTTGAGGGCACTCCCGCTGACTCAATGCGCACGGCATCACGAAGACATCTGGCAAGACCTTTGAATGTGGCCTCAATAATATGGTGCACGTTTTTGCCTGCACGCAGATTCACATGCAATGTAATAAGTGCAGCTGTTGCCAAAGACGAAATTGCATGCTCTGCCAATTGCGGATCGAACGCAGGGTTGCCAAGCGGCAAGCACTCTGGCATTTCAACGTTCCACGCAACAAACGGCCGGCCACTCAGGTCAAGCGAAATTTCGACAAGTGCTTCATCGAGGGGATACATCCCACTTGCGAAGCGACGCACTCCAGCCTTGTCACCAAGTGCCTTATGCAATGCTTCGCCAATACAAATGGCAACATCTTCCACCGTGTGATGAGTGTCGATATGCAGATCACCTATTGCGTGCACAGTGAGGTCAAAACCACCATGGCGCGCCAGCTGCTCAATCATGTGGTCATAAAACGGAATACCCGTTGACACTGACGCCACTCCTGTGCCATCTAAGTCGATAGAGACATCAATTGAAGTCTCTTTGGTCTTGCGTTGAATCTGGGCTGTACGTGCCATATCTCTATTCTCGCCTGCGTAAGGCATAAGAACCCTGTCAATTTAGAAATTTATTTACGACAAGACTGGTCAGTGCCCCATGATTGTGTTCATCGCACCAAGGAATGCTGTATTTTCCTGCACCGTGCCAACCGTGACCCGCAAGCATCCGGAGAGACGTGGCCACGAACTGCAATCGCGCACCAAAATTCCAGCATCTAATAATGCCTGCCACACAACATTCGCTTCTTGGCTACGTGGGCGGAACAAAATAAAGTTAGACCCACTTGGCCACACTTCTATATCGAGACCTGCAAGGGTCGACTCGATACGCGATCTCTGTTCTTTGATGATTGATACACGGTGGTTCATCTCATCCGTGTATGTCAATGCTGCCAAAGTTGCTTGTTGTTTAAAAGCGTCTAAATGATACGGCAATGCTGCAATCTGTAAATCTGCAACAACCCATGTTGGTGCGACAACATATCCAACACGAAGCGCAGCCATTGATAATGTTTTTGAAAATGTCCGAGTGACAACCAACCCGCGATCTTCATTCACCATTCCCATCGCCGACCATTCTGAAAACTCGGCGTACGCCTCGTCCACCACAACTATTCCCGTGGCAATGCTCAACAAAGCATCCAGATTTGCTTGTGGCTCGACAAGACCTGTCGGATTATTCGGATTACATAAAAACGTGACAGCCGGCTGGTGTTCGTCCACTACTCGTTTAATCTCGAGTGGATCAAGAGTCATGTCGGCACGACGTTCCCCTGCAACAACATCGGCACCTGTCACTTTGGCGATTTGGGAATACATCTGATACGTCGGCTCAAATGTTGCAACCGTTCGGCCATATCCGCCATATGTAAGCAAAATTGTTTGAAGAACTTCATTAGATCCGTTGGCCACAAACACTTGGGCAGCATCAACTCCATGTCGGCGAGCAATTTCCTCGCGAAGCGCATGTGCCCCACGGTCGGGGTAGCGATTCCAATTAATGTCTCGAGCAATTTTTCCCAACTGTTCAACCCATTGCTCAGGAGGAGGAAACGGAGACTCGTTTGTGTTGAGCCGAATCGGAACATCAACTTGAGGCGAGTGATAGCCACTCATCGCCTGAATCTGGGGACGCGGCCGAAAATTGCTCACTGTGCAAACTTACTCAACAGCATCCCTCTAACGGGCAAGCTTTTCAGCCCGAACAAGTAACCGTTGCGCCGACACAAGGGCCCGCTCAGCCTCATACATAGCACTGACAAGATCTTCTTGATTCACACCAGCCGATTCAATGAGTGCTGCGATACGGGTTCGATAGCTATTCACCACTTCTGCAGCGGCTCCTAGTTCTGCACGAATTGTCTGGCTCATTTCAGCAACGCTAATGCCCAAGTCATCATTTTGATGCAGGCTTTGCCTTTGGCACTGGCTTGGTTTTTACAGCCCCTTTGGTTGGCAGATGTGAACTGGGGCAGATGTCTTCCAATTCACATGAGTCACACAACGGCTTTTTTGCAGCACAAATTCGGCGCCCATGAAGAATCAGCCGTAACCCAAACTTGCCCCACTCCTCTGGTGGTAAAAACGCATTCAGTTCTTTTTCGACCTTCACCGGGTCATCCTGTGTGGTGAGCCCAAGTCGTCGAGACAATCGGCCAACGTGTGTGTCAACTGCCAACCCAGGTAGGTCGTACACCACACTGCGTAAAACATTTCCTGTTTTGCGACCAACACCTGGCAGTGTGACAAGGTCTTCAAGTTCTCGTGGAATTTCTCCGTTGAAGTGTTCAACAACCCGAGCCGCCATACCAATGAGATTGCGTGCTTTGCTGTGGTAAAAACCGGTTGACCTTACAATTTCTTCTAACTCAGATGGATTAGCTTGCGCCAATAACTGTGGCGTTGGATATTTAGCAAACAACGCTGGTGTCACCATGTTGACCCGAACATCTGTGCACTGTGCCGACAAAATAGTTGCTGCCAATAATTCAAACGCGTTGCGATGAGTCAGCTCGCACTCGGCTTGGGGATATAAAACAACCAACCTCGCAGCGATTTCCTTGGCCTGCGCTGCTGGCGTTCTCTGCTTTCCCATGACACGAAGGTACCCTACGAAGGTGCGTTCACTTGAAATCAAGAGACAAATGGATGCGTCAGGAATCGACGAAATCTCAGCGTTGTTAGATGCAGCGTGGCGCGCCGACGGCACTCGCCCATTCAATGACCATCTCTGGCTTGATTTACGCGAAGGTGGACGCCCCGGATTTGCTGGAATCATCTCTCGCGACTCCGACGCCGAGCACGACCACGTGCAGGCCTATTGCCAGGTGTCTCGAGGCCACGAGTCATGGTCAATAGACCTTGTTGTGCATCCTCATCATCGCTATGACACTCTCGAGATTGCCCCAGACCTCATTAGTGCTGCACTAGACATAGTTGCTTCTGAAGGAGGCGGCCATGTTCATTGGTGGGTTTTTGAGCCAAGCAACCTCCATTATTCGCTGGCCGAATCTGCTGGACTGCAAGCAGGACGGCGCCTAATTCAGATGAGACGCGCCCTACCGCTTGCAGACGAACTCACAGCCACCATCAAAGAGTTCGATACAAAACCATTTCGTATTGGTGTCGACGAACACGACTGGATCACAGTGAACAACGCAGCGTTCGCCGATCACCCAGAACAAGGTGGCTGGACCAACGACATTCTCACCTCGCGTGAATCAGAATCGTGGTTTGACCCACAGGGATTCTTGATGCATTGGGACAACGACACGCTTCTTGGATTCTGTTGGACAAAAGTACACACAGAAACCGAACCACACATGGGCGAGATCTATGTCATTGCTACTGCACCAACAGCAAGCCGCAAAGGACTTGGTCGCGCGCTCACCATTGCAGGCCTCGCTCACCTCGCCACCCACCAAGTACCCATTGCAATGCTGTACGTCGCATCCGACAATGATCCAGCAATCAGCCTTTACAACTCGCTCGGATTTACACGCCACCACTGTGAACTTGCATTCGTCGGCGACGTTCCCGCTAAATAGTTAGTAGGTCGGGAGGATCTTGCGCTCCTACCCGTCGGCGTCAGACCACAGACCGCGACGATCAATCAAACTCTCGGCCAACCGTTCGACTTGACTCGCGGCCGCAACCGCAGAGAGCTCTTGGTTCTCGAGTCGACTGTGATGAGCAACACGATCAAGGTGCCGGGCAGCCTTCTGATGTGCTTGGTTCGTAACGCTCTCCTCAAGGCTGCTTCGTGGGACGAAGAAGTAGACGAGTTCACAGTCGAGGGCATTGGCGACACGGCGCAACGTGCCGAGCTGCACGCGGTCGTGAAGTTCACTTGTCTCGATGTCGACGATCGTCGACTGGGTGACGCCCAACTTGTTAGCCAACTCCGAGCCCGACATCCCCAGAGCATCACGTATGGCGCGCACCCATCCGCGGTGCGGGCGTGGCTCCCCTAGCAACGGCTGAAGCCGTTGCAACCTAGAGTCGAGATTGCGTCGAGCGGAGGCGCTGCTTAAGGGCATATGTCATAAATTACAGGTTCTAGCCTTTAAATACTAGCCACTTCTACAGGCTATAACCACTAGATAGTGGAATCAGCTGCCGGCTGTGACTGCTAGAACTCGTAGCACGTTTTGCAATTTCAACTTGAGACCGCCATTTTTTATCCTACATTTGTGTTACATTTTGTCGGTTTCTCCTCTAGAGTTATCGACATGAAGGAACCAACTCTGAAGAGCTCGGCGAGTCGTGTGCGTCACCATGTCGTGCATTCTCACAATTGTTTCTTCACAGTCGGCGACTTTGATGGTCCTCGGTCGGCAGTGGCTCCAGCTCTGTCGAGGCTCAAAGTTGATGGTGAGTTAGTGCGGGTAAGGCGGGGGTTGTACTGGCGTGGTGTCAAGACTCCGTTGGGGATGGCTCCTCCTTTGTCGGCCCAAATTCTTGAATATGTGTACGGCGACACTGCTGGGATTGGTCCGGCTGGGCTTGATGCGGCACACACACTAGGACTAACAACTCAAATCGCTCGAAGGCCAACATTCGCTGTTCCCTATGTAGTGGAAGGTCTCTCATTCCGGTTTGTACACCGCGCCCGACGCACTGGACGTGCCAGTTACCGACTTGGCGAAGCAGAGATAGCACTGTTCGAAGTGCTCGATAACTGGGAACACGTGGTGGAACTCTCCTCCACCGACGCGCTCAAAAGATTGCGATCGCTGATCGGGACGGCCATCCGACCTGAGAAGGTCGCGGCCGCCTCTTTCACTGAGTCGGCGCAGGTACGAGAACGTCTCCATGCTCTTCTTATTTTTGCTGGCCACAAAAAAGACGCAGATCAAGTTTCGCGAGCCGTAGATGCCACGACACGCGAGAAGGCGCTCAAAAAATTTCCTGAACTCGCTGTGGCCGGTTAGTAGGTCGGCAGGATCTTGCGCTCCTGCAACTTTCGTAGCCAATGGCAGAAGCTCTCTTCTGAGTCTGCGACCCCGCCGAATCCTGCCAGTTTGATTTTAACTGTGCTGACGAATGCTGGATTGGGCGACTCAGTTGCGCCATAAGCAAAGCAGAAGTCTGCGTAGTGATGGCTCTCTCCCACAATCTGCTCCATCGTGAGCGGGCGAAGACCATGCTTGGTAACGATGCTGTCCCACACATGGCTGTTCTGTGGAAGGAACTCGGCCAGACTCAGCGGACTGTCATCTGCAACTTGCACACCGAGAACTTCGGCCATCGCTGGCCACATGTCGCGCCACGCGAACACCTCACCATTTGTCAGGTTGAAAGTTTCTCCCACAGCTGCAGGAGATTGCGCACCCCAGAAAAGCGCATCGGCGACGAGACGCGCATCAACACATTCCCACACCCACGGTGCACCGCCAGGGAAACCGAATGGCCGTCCTGTCTCTTTACAGATGGCGGCAAAGGCACCGATGATCGGTGGAAGGTTCATCACCACGCCATAGTTCGGACCAACGATGAGCTGCGGGCGCCAGAAGCTGAATGCAAAACCAGAAGATTTCGCCTTGGCCTTTACATAATCTTCTTGCAACCAGTAAAAGTTCTCATGCACTACGCGCGGGAATCTTTCGCGACCTGGAATACGCATCGGCTTTATGTGAACTCCGTACGCCTTCGTGCCTTGGAGTATTGAGACGTGCTCAAGATTGGTCGCAACGGTAACTAGTGGATCAAGCAGGTTCCGCAGCATCTGATCATTGGTATCCATCTGCAGCCTCTCGCTCCAGCCGGGGATCAGGCCAGGTAGTTCGAAGACCGCGGTGTAGATGACATGGGTCACCTTGGCAAAATCCTTCACGGCGAGTTCACAGGCCTGCGGATCGCGCAGGTCAAGTGCTACGTGGGTGTACGGCTTCAACGAATCAATTTCTGGGTGGCGCCGCGAAAGACTTATAACGTCCCAGCCTTCATTCAAAAACTTCTCTACAGCAGCGGTACCAACAAGTCCGCTTGCGCCAGCGATGAGTACGGTCTTAGTCATATGCGATTTCCTAACGTAGAAGCGAAAAATAGCACACTCTGGAAGCGACGAATTCCGTGACTTAACAACGCCTTCGAGCATCCGTTGCTAGCGTCAAACAGCAGATTACGTACCACCGAGTAAGGAAACCAGATGTCAGACACCACGCTTCCTCGTTGGTCAGTACAGGACGTTCACGAGTCTCTATCTTCGCGATCATTTACCGACTCTCTTGAGCTGCTTGGCGCAGATGTCACTCGTCTTGAGCAACTATTCGACCAGCACAACATTCGCCAAGTCGACCGCTCAGCTGTTCCCTCTGATGGACCTGTTGCCGATGAAGTTCTGACCGCTTTCAATCGCACCATTGCCTCATCTGAAACTCTTGAGTCGTATGTATACGCAACGGTAAGCACAAACTCGCGCGACGAAATTGCCCAAGGTCATCTCAGCACCATTGGTGTTCTGGGTTCACGGCTTTCGCCACTGCTATCACGTCTTGCTGAATGGGTACACGCTTTAGGTGTGGAAGAACTATGTGCACTGAGCACCCAAGCCCATGATCATCACGGCCCACTTACCCGTTTGGCGCTACGCACGGCACATCAGATGAGCGAAGCAGAAGAAGGCTTGTACTCTGCTCTGTCAACCACCGGCTCAGATGCATGGGGCCGTCTTCAAGCAGACATCACGTCACAGTTATCAGCAACAGTCGACATGCCAGGCACAGGCCCAACCACAATGCCAATGGCTGCAATTCGCGGGCTTGCCACACATAATAATGTTGCCGTACGCCGAGCTGGCTACAACGCCGAGATGACAGCATGGCCAAGCGTTGCTGTCACGTGTGCTGCAGCAATGAACTCCATTAAAGGTGAAGCAAACATTGTTAATGCCCACCGCAAATGGGACAACCCACTTGATGCATCTTTGTATGGCAACAGCATTAGCCGGGCAACATTCAACGCAATGCAAACAGCCATTGTCGATTCACTCCCCGACTTTCGTCGGTGGATGAAAGTAAAGTCACGGCTACACGGCAACACGGGCGCACTTCCATGGTGGGACCTCATGGCACCCCTTCCGTTTACTGCCGGCGACATCTCATGGAACGATGGCATCTCTTTAGTCCACAACGCATTCGATAGTTTCAGCGGCTCACTCTCGAGCATGATGAAACGCTCGCTTGATGAACAGTGGATCGATGCTGAACCGCGCGAAGGAAAAGTTGGCGGTGCCTTCTGTATGCCGTTTGTCGGCGATCGATCTTTGGTGTTGCTGAACTGGACAGGCAGTCTCGACAGCACCCAAACAATGGCCCACGAACTAGGCCACGCATATCACAACACACAACTTGCGGATCGAACCTCACTGCAGCGTCGACTCCCAATGGCCCTAGCTGAAACTGCCAGTATTTTCTGCGAAACACTCGTTGTTGAAGCCGGGCTTCAAACAGTTACTGGTGATCAACGCCTTGCCCTGCTCGATGTTGATCTCGTTGGTTCAAACCAAGTCATCGTCGACATCCACAGTCGATTCCTATTTGAATCAGAAGTCTTTACTCGCCGCCAAAACCGCACTCTTGGTGTTACTGAACTAAACGAGATCATGGTGCAATCCCAAATTGCCGCATACGGCGACGGCATCGACCAAACAACCGTTCATCCACATATGTGGGTACTTAAGCCTCACTATTACGGCAGCCACTTCTACAACTGGCCATATTCATACGGCCTACTTTTCGGGCTCGGCTTATTCGCTGAATATCAAAAAGATCCAGAAAAATTCCGCAGTGGCTACGACACCCTGCTATCACGTGCAGGCATGGACACCGCAGAAGAACTAGGGGCATCCTTTGGCCTTGATGTCACTTCACAAGAATTCTGGACAGCAAGCCTCGATGTTGTTCGCACCCGTATCGCCGACTACGAAGCACTTGCTGCAACAAAATAGGAACACATGACAACGCTGTACGACCCCACCCGAGAAGAACTTAGCGAGCTGCTAGATGGAGAACCGAAATACCGGCTCGACCAACTATGGCGTGGTTTGTATACGCAGTTTCAACGACCCTCAGAAATAACAACTCTCCCCGCTGCATTACGAGCACGTCTTGATGCTCATTTGCCAGAAAGCCTCATCGAAATTCAACGAGAGACATCGCAAGATGGTCAAACAGTCAAATTTCTATGGCGCCTCCTAAATGGAAACCATCCGATTGAAACAGTGCTCATGTACTACGACGATCGTGCCACCGTATGCATCAGCTCTCAAGCAGGTTGCGCTATGGCATGTGGCTTTTGCGCCACCGGCCAGGCCGGATTTTCACGTCACCTCACACCAGGCGAAATCGTTGAACAAGTAGTCCGTAGCGCGCGAGAAGCATCCGCCAATTCGCGCCGTATCGACAACATCGTGTTCATGGGCATGGGCGAACCCCTAGCCAACGAAGCAGCTGTATGGGCCGCTGTCCAGCGCATTCATGGAGACATCGGAATTTCTGCTCGCCACATCACCATCAGCACAGTTGGAATCGTCCCCGGCATCAAGGCATTGTCCGACAGGGAACTCCCCGTCAACCTTGCCGTATCTCTTCATGCAGCGCGTAACGAACTTCGCAACCAACTCGTACCAATCAACACCAGGTATCCAATTGAGATGCTCATTCGGTCATGCCAAGATTATTTACTCAAGAAAAATCGACGCATTTCTTTTGAATGGGCCATGATCGAATCAGTCAACGACACAGAACGTGACGCCCGTGAACTCGCTGCACTCTGTGAACGCCTTACCCCCGCGGCACATGTCAATCTCATCCCTCTTAACCCAACACCAGGATATTTAACCCAAGGCAGTAGCGAAGCACGCGTAGCTCACTTTCAGCGGATGCTGCGCGAGCTTGGGGTCAACGCAACCACACGCAAAACTCGGGGAACTGAAATTGCAGCAGCATGTGGCCAACTCGCAGCTGGTCAGCCAATCACCCTGAAAACCCCAACAAAACGTCGCGGCGAACAAGCCCTAAAGCCTTAGTCGCGCAAATACCGCGGGTTCGACACTTTCAGTTTGTTTTCAATACTTGGGCGCAACACCTCAAGTAAACGTCCCAACTCAGAATCAAACGAACCGCCACGAATCGCAGCAGCTAACTCAGAGTCACTATTCATTCTCAACTCTGCAAGTGTCGCCAGATGTTCTTTTTCTTGCTCAGGTCCGAGTTCAATTTCCCGGCCAACAAGGTCAAGAATGTTCATCGCAACACGCGTATGAAATTGCAGTCGACCATCAATGATCGGAAAAAGATCACGCTCCATCCACTCCCGTACTGCAGTTAATAGCTCTACAGCTGTTGGCGCATCATGGGGCAATGTCATTGTGTTCTCTGTCCAATCAGTTCCAACAAGTCGTACTCGTTCTCACACACACGACGACCAATCGCAGCCAACTCATGGCTACGCACAATAGAGTTCAGATGTGTTTGAGCTTGGCCAATACACATGATTCCCCACTTCAACGTGCCCAGTGTTTCCCACCAACGCACCACATCAGCATCTGGACGAATGCCAGACTCCTCTTCATATGCATCAAACAATTCTTGATACGTGCCAAGACCTGCAACCGGGTACTTACCCCCAAAGCGCCACGCCCGCACACACAACCAACCAAGATCTTCCATCGGATCACCAAGGTGGGCCAACTCCCAGTCGATCACTGCTGCTAATCCCTGTTCGTTCACCAAAATATTGCCGAGCCGAAGATCACCATGCACCACACATTTTTTTGACGCCTCTGGCTTATTAGCTTCAAGCCACCGAAATGCAATCTCAAACACAGGGTGAGCCTCCCCCGTCAAATCAAGCACCTCGCGGTAGCGCGTCATCTGGTCCTCTTCGACCAATCCAGGAATGGTGTCAGGATCAATTGTGTGCAACAACGCTGCTGCCAGTCCAAGTTGGCGCGGCAAATTTTTTCGCGCTACAGAATACTTTTCATCGCGCAAAATCTTGCGGGCAATAGTTTCACCTTCAACGGCACGCACAATCATAAAAGGTCGCTCTAACTCATCACGATGAGAACCGTCAACCACTAACTCAGGCACCGGAACCCCAACATGGTGAGCGGCCGCCAAAACTGCAGGCTCGCACCGCAAACCACCAATCGCTCCTTGTCGTACCCGCTGCAACACCATGTCAGCTCCGTCAGCCGTAAAACGCCAAGTCTCGCGAGACGCCCCACCCGACAACCGCCGCAACTGAGCAACCTGTGCAACACCTAGAACCCGCCGAAGACCATCCT